>SDBS01006196.1_pt1 | contig 11633 bp, 8 predicted proteins | sample 2277091 | NCBI WGS metagenome assembly SDBS01 (sample SAMN10404972, study PRJNA504765) | marine sediment metagenome | isolation source: marine sediment core GS10_PC15, 163 cmbsf | place: Arctic Ocean: Southern Knipovich Ridge | collected 2010 | reverse complement strand
TCGGACAGCGAATGGATCCCGTCCGCGATCAAAGCGGTGGAGTGGATGAGGATCCCGGATATGATCTTGAGCGCCATCAGCAGCAGGTTCAGCAGTCCCCCCCACAGCGTGATGGACCGGATCCTGCGGTCCCGTTCGCGGAAGCTATCGTGCGTCATGGTCAGATGAGTATTATAATACAAGAAAAGGGGACAGGCAAAAAAGGGGACAGGTGCAATTATGCCTCAAAATTGCACCTGTCTCCTTTTTTCAATAAGATGGACCCATGAGTTTTCTAAAATCCGCAGCCTTCAAAAAATATTTACTTCCGGGATTCGTGTTCCAGTCCGTGACCATTGGCGGCGGCTACGGGACCGGAAGGGAGCTGGTGGAGTACTTCCTAAACAACGGTCCGGTCGGAGGCCTGCTGGGGATGGTGCTGGTGACAACAGTCATATGGTCGGTAATCCTGGCTGTAACCTTTGAGTTTGCCCGGGTATTCAAGGCCTATGATTACCGCACTTTTTTTAAAAAACTGCTGGGGCCGTTCTGGATCCTGTTCGAGATAATATACTTCATCCTGCTGTTCATTGTGCTGGCTGTCATAGGTTCGGCGGCGGGCATCCTGCTCGAGGCCAATTTCGGGATTCCCTACATCTTCGGCGTCGTTATCATGCTGGCGGCAGTGGGCTTCCTGACCTTCAAGGGCAGCGGCATGATCGAAAACTTTCTCTCCATCTGGTCGCTGCTGCTCTACGCAGTCTACATCACCTTTTTGGTTGTGGCGTTCATCAAATTCGGCCCCGCCATCAAAAGCAGCCTGACTTCGGGGAACATAGGATCCGGCTGGATCCTGGGCGGCTTCAAGTATGCGCTTTACAACCTGGGAATCATCGCGGCTGTCCTCTTCTGCCTGAAGCACATCCAGACCCGCAAACAGGCACTGATCGCAGGGCTTTTGGGCGGTCCCATTGCCATCATACCGGGACTTCTCTTCTACATCGCCGTCGTGGGATTCTATCCAGAGATCCTACCAGTGGAGATCCCGGTGGTGTATGTGCTCAACAAAGCCGGCGTTCCAGCGCTGCTCATCCTCTTCCAGATCGTGCTGTTCGGCACCCTGGTCGAGACCGGGACAGGTTTTATTCACTCGGTCAATGAGAGGCTGCGGTCGGCGCTTCGTGCCAGGGGGAAAGACCTCAAGCAGTGGCAGCGGCCGATGGTGGCTGTCATCATCCTGCTCATCGCCTTCGGGCTCTCGACCTTCGGGCTGATCGACCTCATTGCCAAGGGCTACGGCACCATCAGCTGGGGATTCTTCGTGGTGTTCATCATCCCACTGATGACGATCGGGATCTACAAGATCGCTTCGGCCCGACGGGCTACCTAGATGTATTCGATGGTGGCTGGCGGCTTCGGAGTAATCTCGTAGGCCACGCGGACGACCTGAGGGATCTCGACCACGATCCTGTGGGCGATCTTTTTCAGGACCTCCCAGGGAACATGGCTGGGCTCGGCGGTCATGGCGTCCTTGCTCTCCACCGAGCGGACGATCATGATATCGCCGAACTTCCGCTTGCCTTCCTCCACTCCCGTACCCTGATCGCTCAACAGGACCGCAAAAGCCTGAAACGGCTTCAAGTGCGCGATCTCCTGCTCCACGATGGTAGTGGCCTTACGCACTCGCGCCACGCGCTCGGGGGTTACCTCCCCCACCACCCGTGTGGCCAACCCCGGGCCCGGGAACGGCATCCGCTGATGGATCTCCTCAGGCAGCCCCACGGCCTCCGCCAACTGCCGGACACCAGGCTTGAAGAGATCTTTTATGGGCTCCACAACCTTGAATCCATAGCCGGCCTCGGGGTCGATCCCGATCTGTTCGAGGATATTGTGCTGGGTCTTTATCCCTCTCTCAGTCTCGATGATATCCGCGGCAATGGTGCCTTGAATGAGGAAACGCGCCCCACTGTTCCGGACCTCCCGGCCGAACACCGTGTAGAAAGTATCGCGGAAGGCCTTCCGTTTCTCTTCAGGGTCGATCTTTCCCTTGAGCGCGGCAAAGAACTCATCCGCGGCATCGACGACGTAGACCTTGATGCCCAGGTCCGCGAAGATCTTCTGGACCTGCTGGGGTTCTCCCTCACGCATGAGCCCATCGTCGATGAATATGGACTTCAGGTTGTCGCCTATGGCCCGGTGAGCCAGGACCGTACAGGCAGAACTGTCCACTCCACCCGAGAGCGCCGAGATCACCTTCTCCTCCCCAACCGTGGTTTTGATATTCTGGATCCTTTCAGGGACTGAACCTCTCACATCCATGTGACCTTCCTCCTGGATTTTTTCTGCATCATATCCCCCGCCGGTAAAAAACTCAAGACAAAGCCGGTTAACCCCTGGGGGTGATGCCGGCAAAAAGAATCTCATCACCCCAACCACCCTGAAAGGCGATTGACGGTTTTCGGGTAAGATGCGATATTGAGGGTCGGAACAAACCTAAAATGGATATGACGAGGAGGGTCTCACCATCCAAGGCATAGCGACAAAAAGAGTAGGACGCAATTCCTCTCTTTAGCCCTCCTCGTTTTTTTTACCTTAAACAACTCTCCCTTCCTTGAGAGATTGTTTTTCCCCTCCAACAATAGATACAATATATTGATGTACTCTTTTTGAAAGATACAATATCTAGTGAGCCTTGTCAAGCCTTTTCGATTTGTGATAAAAAAACAGAAACCCGTGCTGATAAAGAAGCGACCCTTTCAAGAATCAGACGCCGCCCAAAAGGGTAAAAACATCCTTATCGTTGGCGGCCAGCTCAGCAACCTCGGCATCCGGGCCCTGCTGTTCTGCACCGTCAATCAGTTGAGCCGGCGTTTCCCGGACTGCGAAATCACCCTCCTCTCCTACCAGGATCACCTCCGCCCTGAGGAGGAGAAACAGGCCTTCAGGTTCACCATCCTTCCCTGGGATCTCGAGATAAAGGCCTGGCTCCTGAACAAAGCAGCCAGAGGACTCCGCCATCTCCGGGGCCGCAGATATGATCCGGAACTAATCGCCAACCTGCGTTCGCGCCTGAAGGATGCCGCCTTTATAATCGACATCAGCGGGTTTTCTCTGTCCTCTCAATGGCCCTTCCGAGTCTCCCTCCACTATCTCTCCAACATCATGGTAGCACGCAGATTCGGCGTCCCTTTCTACATATTCCCGCAGTCTTTCGGGCCCTTTGATTTCTCCCGGACACAAAAGATGCTTATCTTCCCCCAAATGCGGCGGCTGCTGGCCTATCCGGAGATGATCTTCGCGCGTGAGGCTTCGAGCCTGGAGGCTGTGGGCCAATTCACCCAGCACAATGTGTTTCCCCACCCCCACCTCGACATGGTCCTCCTGAACAAGGGATACGATCTGAAGAACATATACAGGAGCACCGACAGCCGCGAGCCGCCGCATGTCGAATCCCCGGCTGTGGGAATCATCCCCAACCTGCGGGTCATGGAGCGGACGGACAGCAGAGAGATGTACCGAATATACCAGGATATGATCGAGGTTCTTCTCCAGCAAGGGAAGCGGGTCTATATCTTCAGTCACACCGGAGAGATCGACTCTCCCACGGCCAAAGAAATCTATCATCAGACAGGCGGGAAGCCCGGAGTCCACCTCATCGAGAGAGAATTCGATGTCGTGGAGATGGAAGCGCTGATCAAAGGTTTTGAATTTATCATCTCCTCACGTTATCATGCTGTCATTCATGCGTACAAGAACGGGGTCCCCGCACTGGTGATCGGCTGGGCCTCCAAATACCCTGAGCTGCTTGAAGTGTTTGACCAGTCCCAATACCTGACGGACGTGAGAGACGGCCTGGAGGGGAGAAACATCATGGCTAAGTTCAATTCCCTACTTGGGAATTACCGCCAAGAGGAACAGGTCATTCAAACTACGATGCAGGCCCTGGCAGGGATGGACAATGCCGCCGTCTTCTCGGCGATAAAGGCGTGATGATGAACACAGATCGATCCGGACACTTCCAGAGAGGGCTCCCCATGGTGGAGACCCGGGACCCGGAAGCCCTCGCAGCGGAACGAAAACAGCTCCGGGAGATCGACTCGCGCCCTCATTTCTGGCAGCGCTGGAAGGGTTACTGGGGCCTATCCGGGCCGGGATGGATGCAGAGCGCCCTGACCCTGGGCGCCGGCTCCGCCAGTTCGGCCATCTTTGCCGGTTCCGTCTTCGGCTACCGCCTTCTCTGGGTTCCACCTGTGGCCATGTTCCTGGGAGTCATGGTCTTCGCCGCCATCGGGCACCAGGTGCTCACCACCCGGGCCAGACCCTATGGCGTCTTCTGGAAAGAGCTTCACCCGGCGGTGGCCCTGATATGGGGTTTCAACGTCTTCCTAGCCTCGGTGGTGTGGCAGTTTCCTCAGTACTCCCTGGGAACCGCTGTGTTCAAGGACATCTTCGCGGTCGCCGGCCTCGCCGTCCCCCCAGGAGCCATCGCACTCACCCTCCTGGTGCTGGGGACCGCGGTCTGCTGGAGCTACGCCAGCGGAAGCCGGAAGGCCATCCGCCGCTTCGAACGCATCCTCAAAACCATGCTGATGCTCATGGTCCTGGCCTTCCTGCTGGTCGTGATCAAGACCGGTATAGACTGGGGGGAGCTGTTCCGTGGGTTCTTCACATTTCACATCCCGAGAGACAAAGCGGGGATCACCATCGTGCTGGGGCAGCTGGGGGCCGCCGTGGGCGTCAACATGACTTTCCTTTACCCCTATACTCTCCTGGCCCGTGGGTGGGGAAAGGAGCACCGGAGTCTCAAGAACTTCGACCTGGGTACGTCCATGTTCCTGCCCTTTGTGCTGGCCACGAGCTTTGTGGCCATCGCCTTTGCCAACACGCTGCACACGCAGGGCATACAGGTCAAAACCGCCGTGGACGCGGCCCATGCCCTGCAGCCCCTCATCGGGCTCTCACTCGGCAGGATCGTGTTCTCGTTCGGGATCCTGAGCATGTGTTTCACGACCATTGTCATCGAGATGCTCCTCTGCGGGTATGTCCTGAGCGAGATGTTCCACTTCGAGTTCAGCGGCTGGCGCTACCGGCTGAGCACCATGGTCGCCAACATCGGCATCCTGGGCGCGTTCTATGCCCTCCCCTTCTGGCTGCCGGTGGCCGTATCTTCCTTCAACCTGGTTATGATGCCCATCGCATACATCGGTTTTTTTATTCTGCAGAACAAGCGCAGCTATCTCGGCCCGGATAGGAATCAGGGGCTCAAGGGGACCCTCTGGAATATCGTACTTATGGTCGCGATCCTAGTGGTGGCGGCCGGCGCGGTGATTAAAATCTTCCTGCTCTAACGCAGGTCGAGCAGGACCACTTCGAAGGATTCCCGGACGGGCGGGGAGGTGAAGTACCCGATGAATTTCGCAACCTGCTCCTGGAAGAAGCGGCTGCGCTCACTGGCCAGCAGATCCTCCTCACTATTCCAGATGGTGATCAGGAGGCTGGCTCCGGTTTGACGGTCAGCCAGGTATTCCGCCCCCACAAAACCCTTCTGGCTCTTGCAGAGCGGGATGACACTCTCCTCAAAGAGCATGGCCGCCGCATCGATCTGATCGGCCGCGGTCTGAATACGCAGCGTACGAGCAAACATATGTATCTCTCCCTAAACCCCTCTCTCGATGTCTATAAGATAAGGAGATGCGGCCGAAATGTCAAACCAAAAAAAATGTCAGATCGCTGCCCTGAACCACTGCCCGACTCGGTACCAGAATCCCTCGTATCGGGGCAGCATGAGTTCCAACCAGGACACGTTCTCCACCCAGGTCGTCAATCCCATCAAGGCGAAGAAGTCCAAGAAGCCGAGCAGGCTGTCGAATTCCGAGAGCATGAACAGGACCTCGCCGTCCAGCATCTGGCTGCGGAAATCCTGGTTATGTGACCCCACGGTGAGGTAGAGGATCGCTTTCTCCCTCTCCTCTCCCGGAATTTGCTCCAGCCATTTCTCTTCCAGCCAGCGGAACTCATCAATGAACAGCTCCTGGTACCGCTGGGAATCCAGATAGGTAGCGCGCTGGACCTGATCGACCCTGGCCAGGGAATACTCCTCCAGCAGCGGGCCCCATTCCTCCAGAGGCACCAGGGTGTCCAGAGCGGTCTTCGAGGCGAAGAACTGGGTTTTCCGGTGGAGCTTCGGCATGCGGATATCTTCTCTTTCCCTTAAATAACGGGGATTAACGCCTTTGAATGCCATTTGCCCCGAAAGAGACTGGATCAATTGCATAACAGAGGGTTGGAAGGGAAAGACATCCTGCAGCCAGGGATTTTCGGCATAGTTCTTCGCCAGGAGTTCTCCCCTGCCGAGCACATCCTGCACATCGACCTCCACGTTGTAGATGCCGATTTTGAGCCTGCCGCCGGCCTCCCGGATCTCGTCCTCCATGAGATTCTCGACGTAGATGAGGCGGCGGAAAATTTCGTTGCTGCGGGACATGGCCGCGGAGACATCGACGGGTGCATTCAATAAAGAGGGCGAGATGGCGAAGACGGAACAGCCCCTCAAAGCTGCGCCCACCAGCATCCCCGCCCAGGTGGGACTGCTCCACACCTGATCCGGGGCCAGCAGGTACGAGCCTTTGGGCATCAGGGTGTACAGCACGGCCTTCACCAGGGTCGCGTCCTTCTGACCGAAGCCTGTGTCATTGTGGACCTGCATCCCCCGGGTCGTCCACCCCGATTCCCTGAGTTTCTCGACTTTTTGTTCATAATCAGCCGGCTTCGGTAAGGGACGGAGAGGAGGCGGTATATGATGGGGCTTGAAACCCTGAGAGAGAAGCAGCTCCCGGGCGGCCTCCTTGAGTCCCAGCACTGCCAGCCCTTTGGCCATGAGAGAACGATCCTCCCACCTGGGCCCGACGTAATATTCCCCGACACCCAACCCGGTATAGATGGCCTCTCCTCTTCCCGGGTCGAGTTCCGTGATGTCGTAGAAGCTGATCTTGCGGTGATCCCGCATCAAATTGTCCGGGATAAAGGGGGCTCCTCTGAGGATACGAATCGAGCGGAACGACAGATCCGAGGGATTCGTGATGTTGAGGTGGACCTTGATCCGGTTTTTCAGCCATTTCCTGCCGTAGAGCTTCACGTCGGCCTGCAGGGCCTCCGAAGAACTTATGGCGGCCTTGAGGTCTTCCTGCGCCTGAGCGATCTCCTTGTCCCAGGCTTTGTAGCCGGACGGAAGCTTCAGCTTGTGGTCCAGAGGGTCAATCAACAGCTTCATCCAGAATTTAGATTGGTTGGCCTCGAAATAGTGCTGGTCCAGAAAGATCATGAAGACCGGGAGCCTTCCGGTGTTGGTATAGTCCTTGACCCGCTCGGTCCAGGCTCCGTAATAATCCTTCAAGATCATGTTATAGGAGACAGAGTCTGGAGCACGTTTTTTATCGCTGTTCAGGCCCCGGATGTCGTGGATCCACAGCACATGATAATCCCGGGCCGAGTGGATCATGCGGGAGAGTTCCCAGTTGAACTGTTCGTTCAGCACATAGTAGGCCTTATTGGCATCTGTGAACTCCTCTTCGACCATCATCTCCAGGATGGCGTCCAGCTCTTTCTGCGTGTCATGGTCGTCCAGGCGCAGGGCGAAGTGGAGAGGAAGCCATACCAGGCGGGAGTCCTTCCAGTGGTCGAGGGAGCCCTGGCGGTGGATCTCGAAAAAGTTGATGAGGACCCGGAAAACATACATCGCCCCATCGCGCCTGTCCGCGGGGATATCGTGTTGGGTATGTAACCAGTCACTGAAATGCCTGCCCGCAGAGACGGCATAGCCCAGTATGGTATCGGGCTTTTTCACCTGCCCGAAACAGCGGTTGTACGGCAGAAGGACCTCACGGAAAAGAATCTCTCGGAACCGGTTCGTGATCCGGGCCCCGACCAGTCGATCATCTCCGGATGCCAGCGTAAACGCCCTCTCCAGGCATTCATGGTAAAAATCGATCTCCGCCTCGAACGTGCGTCCATCCGGGAAATTCTCATCTTTTTCGTCGATGTGATCTTTGAACTGGACTATCTTCTGCACAAAAAGCTGCGTCCGCTTTTCATTCATCTTTCGCTTCTGATCGAAAAAGGGCGTGGTGAAACGATTGATCCAGTCGGCGGATTTTTCAGCCAGTTTGAGAACATCGACGAGTTCCTGAGAAAGCACATAGACCGATTTTTTCTCTTGGGATGCATCCGGAAGGGACGCATAGGATTTGACCGGACGCGTCCTCCCCATGTAGGACTGACCGATGGGGATACTGAAGCCGATGCTGTAGACGGATCGCCCGGGGATGAGGTCGATCCGTACATCGTCTCCCAGGCCGAACAACCCCCCTCGCCTCAGAGGCAGCCGGAAGGTCCACATGAAATCCGTGCGATCCTGTGCAAAGGAGTAGTCCCATCCTATCCGGAAAAAAACCATCGGAAAGGCGATCCCCAACCGCAGGCCGCCGTCCGCTTTTCCACTTAAGAAACTCGCATAGCCCTCCCCTTCGAGGGCCAGCAGACCGACCATGGGATTTAGCAGGTCCCGGCGAACACCGAGATTGAACTCCCCGTAGGGCTGGTTTCTCGACTCCGCGGAATCCAGGCCGAAGAGTCCACCGATGTATGGCTTCCAGGTATCCGGGAGCCCCATGGATTTGATCAGTTCGGGCTTGGCTTTTGTATCCTGCTGGGCTCGTATCGGGGCGGCCAGAAGCAAGCAGATGGCTAGAAAACTGACTGAGATCGCTTGGTAGCGCGTTGAAAGAAAACTCTTGTTAAGAAACATCTTCTCCCCTTGACATCTGGACTGCGGGCTGGGCCACCCCGACGGGAACCGTTTTATGGTACATTATGAATAAATAGAATTATTCGCCGAGTTTTGCAAGGACTTTTTGGGAAGGGCTGGTTTCTACTGCCACAGCATTTGGTACACGTACAGGGCCTTGAAGCCGCTGTCTCTCTCTGACAGGCAGTAGAGCTTACCGGCTTTCATCCGTGCCAAGGGAGCCGAATTGGTAGGGGTAAACGAATTTCAAAATATCTGTGAGGGCGTCTACACGACAGGAATCATCGCAGGGTGGATCAAGGAACAATCCTTGATCCTGCAAACTCCCAATGGACACAACTGCCCGAATCGAATAAAGTGCTTATTCTCAATAGTTACTTATAAAAGACTTTAGTTTTCGACTACAACTTGGCTGCCTCAATTTCCTCAAGGCTTTCTCCTCGATTTGTCTGATTCTCTCCCGCGTAACTTTGAATTGGTGACCAACTTCTTCCAGAGTATGTTCGTTACCGTCTCCTAATCCAAATCTCATTTTTAAAATATTTGCTTCTCTATCGGTGTGGTTTTTCAATGCTTCTTCAATTTTTTCTCTCAAATTAATTTGAATAACTGTATCGGGAGGCGAGGGGATGCCTTTATCTTCGATAAAATCACCAAGGTGGCTGTCTTCTTCTTCCCCAATAGGTGTCTCAAGGGAGAAAGGCACTTGGGAGATTTTCATTATTTTATGTACTTTAGTGACGGGTAGATCCATCTTTTTCGCAATCTCTTCACATGTGGGCTCTCTACCTTTTTCCTGGACTAGGCTTCTCGAAACTCTATTTAACTTGTTAATGACTTCATTCATATGAACAGGAATTCTTATTGTCCTTGCCTGGTCAGCAATGGCACGAGTTATTCCCTGTCTTATCCACCAATGTGCATAAGTTGAAAATTTATACCCTCTTTTGTATTCAAATTTATCCACTGCTGTTATTAGGCCCATGTTTCCTTCCTGAATTAAGTCAAGAAATTGGAGTCCGTAGTTGCTGTACTTCTTGGCAATGGAAACCACTAATCTTAAGTTAGCTGTGATAAGCTCTTTTTTCGCTTGATCGCTGATTTTCTTTCCCTTAGAGATGGCACAAAGTGTTTTTCTTAAACCCTGAGAATCAAGTCCGATCTCTTTCTGATACAGCCTCAGAAGCTTGTTGATTTCTCGAATTTTCTTTTTCAGTTTCTCTTTTTCAATCTTAACTGTGTCTTGAGAAATTGATTTATTCAGCTCACCTTTGGTTTCTTCTACTTCGTCTATGACTTTAAGCCTATCATTGAGATCCTCTATAATCATTTCCCTGTATCTATTATGGATATTAAGTCCTCTGATGAGACAGCTCATTTTGACTATGAGACGCTTTCGTGTGTAATCGTTGTTATTCCTTGCAGGGAAGCTCTCCAGTTGGAAATTTATCTCTCTGATTTTCTTGATTTTATCTGTAACCTCTAATATTTTTTCTTCCGGGTTTCCCTTTGCGTTATTATTTTTGCTAAAGATAAAAATTTTCTCAATAATTTCCGGCTTCTCCCTTATCTTCTCTTCCAGCGAAAGAACCTTGGTAAGAAAAAATCGTGTTTTGGAAATAGCCTTGATCGTAGTCTTTTCGCCTCTTTCAATTGTCCTTGCAATAGCTAGCTCTTCTTCCCGTTTTAGGAGCTTGATATTGCCCAGATCCTTAAAATAGAGCTTCACAGGATCGGTGGTTTTTTCCAGATTCTTGTAAGAAACAAAGTCGCTCTTTTCTTTTTTAGGTAAATTTTTTCTGTTTTTATTGATTAGAAAACCATCAAAACTCTCTTCAGTATTCAAAGCATCTCGGAAAGATTTCTCTACTCCTTCAAAAAGAAGATACCCTTGTTTCTTTCCTGGTAAAATGAACTGATGAGTGCTGTCTTTTTCCATATTTATTTCATATCTCTTATCTTTTTATTCATCCTGAATAATTTATAAAAATATCGATATTTCACGTAATACATGTCATGAATTATCCAGGTTATAATTCCTTACATTCCACTTAGGATCTCTCTATCCATTCAGGCAGAATTTTCCCTTCTTTTGACCGGGACAATAGATGTATTACGAATTCTTAGGTACAAATGGACAAACCAAGCAATCTCTCGATATGCTTTAATACAAAATGTGATTCAGAAGCGTCTATCTCCTCCAAATCCACCTCGGCGGTCTTCACGAGGTCGAGCCTCGTTGACCTTAAGAGTGCGCCCTTTTAAGTCTTTCCCATCAAGCCCGGAGATTGCGGACTTAGCTTCTTGCTGGTCGGGCATCTCCACAAATCCGAATCCCCTCGAATCGTCGGTGTACTTATCTTTGATGATTTTAGCAGATGTGACCTGCCCGAACGCTTCGAAAGCTTGCCGTAAATCGTCTTCTGTGGCCTCTCGCAATAAATTGCCCACGTAAATATTCATTCTAGTTTTCCTTTTTATGAATGAGTTTTCGTAAGGGAGGGATTTAATCTTGTCTTGTTGAAGTTTTCCCTGATTCCTTATGATTTCGGCCTGTTCTAACTAATGAACAGGTCTTTTCAATTTCAACCGAAACGATAATAGCACAGGGAAGATTCTGCGTCAATGAATAACTGTCTGTTTACGCTTGTTTGCGTTTAGTTTTGTCTGGTTATAGAGTGCCGAGGGCCGGACTCGAACCGGCACGTAGGATAACCTACGAGGGATTTTAAGTCCCTTGCGTCTACCAATTCCGCCACCCCGGCAGCGGGGAGCGTGGGGATTATATCACAAGCCTTGGGAAGCCAACAAGGATTGTCGCTGTGGGGACTGTCCCCTTTTTTATTCGACG
>SDBS01006195.1_pt1 | contig 11634 bp, 9 predicted proteins | sample 2277091 | NCBI WGS metagenome assembly SDBS01 (sample SAMN10404972, study PRJNA504765) | marine sediment metagenome | isolation source: marine sediment core GS10_PC15, 163 cmbsf | place: Arctic Ocean: Southern Knipovich Ridge | collected 2010 | reverse complement strand
GACATGAAAACCTGACGAATCGGGGACAGCAGGATCATGAAAAAGCGGTTGTGGCCCGGGCTGGGGGGTGGTACAATCGCTGAGGATGCCGCCTTAAGGGCGGCCCTTTTTTACTTGGATTATTCACGAGTAGAGGGACAATGGACGACACCAGAACGAAAGACAAGGGTCAGGGGCTGAGCCGCAGGGACTTTCTCAGGACCTCGGCTTCAGCGGGCCTGGGGATGGCCGTGGCGGGAAGCGCACTTTCGGCCCGCGGCTTCGCCCTCTCTCAGGAGCCGGATAGCAGCCCGGACGACCTGAACTTGGCCGTGATCGGGGCAGGGGAGCAGGGCCGGATCCTCATCGACTCCTGCCTGCACATCCCGGGTATCCGGTTCCAGGCCGTGTGCGACATCTGGGAGTACAGCCAGCGCTATTCCAGCCGATACCTCAAGAAATACGGGCACGAGGTAAACGTGTACGAGGACTACCGGGAGCTGCTGGCCAAGGAGAATGACCTGGACGCGGCCATCGTGGCCACGCCCGACTGGATGCACGCCACCCATGCCAACGCCTGCCTGGAGGCCGGCCTGCATGTGTACTGTGAAAAGGAGATGTCCAACTCCCTGAGCCGGGCCCGCAGCATGGTCCAGACGGCCCGGAAGACGGGCAAGCTGCTCCAGATCGGCCACCAGCGCCGCAGCAATCCCCGCTACCTGCACGCTATCGACACCCTGATCCGGGAAAAGCGGATCCTGGGCCGGGTTTCCCACGCCTATGCCCAGTGGAACCGCGCCAAGGCCGACATGAGGGGCTGGAACAAGCTCTACGCCATCCCCCCCGACAAGTTGGCGCAGTACGGGTACACGTCCATGACCGCGTTCCGCAACTGGCGCTGGTACAAGAGATACGCGGGCGGGCCCGTCGTGGACCTGGGCTCCCACCAGATCGACCTGTTCAGTTGGGTCTTCGGCGTCAACCCCTCCACCGTCCTGGCCAGCGGCGGGGTCGATTACTACAAAGGCCGGGAGTGGTACGACAATGTGATGATGATCTACGAGTTCGAGACGGAGCAGGGGGCGGCCCGCGCCATGTACCAGGTGCAGACCACCACCAAGCATGGCGGCTTCTACGAGGCCTTCATGGGAGACGACGGCTCCCTGGTGATCTCCGAGGTGCCGCAGCGCGGCAACTGGGCCCTGCGCGAGGCCCACGCCCCGGAATGGGACTCCCTGGTCAAGGAAGGGCTCCTGCAGACGGAGAAGCCGCCCATCCAGAAGGTGGACACACGCAACATCTTCCTCGACGTCCGGGTCACGGCCGAGGCCGGCCGTTGGCCCCTGCCGGTGGAACTGGCCAAGCCGGCCCACCAGCCCCACCTGGAGAACTTCTTCAACGCCATCCACCACGATGTCCCGTTGAACTGTCCCCCCGAAGTGGGGTATGAAACCGCGGTGGCAGTGCTCAAGGTCAACGAAGCCGTGGAATCCCAGCGCCTGCTGCGGTTCCGACCCGATCAGTTCAAGGCATGAGACGCACAACGATCGCCCTGCTCCTCCTGACCCTTCCGGTCCTGCTGCCGGCCGGCCTTGTCCGGTCCGGCCAGGTCGAGGGTAAACACCAGACCTGGGATGGGAGCCAAACCACGCCGGTGCACCTCCTGCCGCTGAAGGACGCCTTCGACCAGCCCATCTTCCCCACCGAATCCTACCGCCTGCCCTATTCCAGCCGTTTCTCCTGTGCCCCCTGCCACGATTACGAGGTCATCCGGGGGGGGCTGCACTTCAATGCCGGGTCTGAGGAACAGGATGGGCGCCCCGGAGAACCCTGGATCTGGGTAGATCCCAGGACCGGGACGGTGCTGCCACTTTCCTACCGGAAGTTGGAAGGCGTGCGGCAGCCGCAGGACCTGGGGCTTTCTCCCTGGGATTTCACCGTGCTCTTCGCGCGCCATATGACGGGCGGGGGGATGAGCGAGGTCGATGCCGAGGAGTTCACTCCCGAATCCCGCTGGGAGGTCTCCGGGGTGCTCGAGATCAACTGCATGGGCTGTCACAACGCCGCCCGGATCCAGAGCCACAGCGAGTGGGCCAAGCAGGTCATGCGGGAGAACTTCCGGTGGGCGGCCACCGCGGCCTCCGGTTTGGGGGAGGTAGGCGGCATGGCGTCCCGGCTCCCCGCGACCTGGGATGTCTTGGACGGGACGAATCCTGATGACACGGAGTGGGCCGTGGTCCCCAATGTGTCCTACCGGCCGGAGCTGTTCGACTCCAAGCACCGCGTCTTCTTCGATATCGGAGACAAGGTGGAAGACCAGCGCTGCCTGGCCTGCCATTCGGCCACGCCTACGGGCCGGAGCCGCTATCAGGTGACCCAGGATGTGCACGCGTCGGCCGGGATCCGCTGTGTGGACTGCCACCGGCATGACGTGACCCACCGGATGGCCCGCGGGTATGCAAGCGAAGCCGAAGAGTATGCCCGGCCGGAGGCGGCCGCCTTCAGCTGCCGGGGCTGCCACCTGGGCGAGGACGGCCCGCACGGAAATACGGGCACGGCCGGGCACCTGGGCGCTCCCCGCCCGAGGCACGCCGGTTTCCCCGCGGTTCATTTCGAGCGTCTGTCCTGCACGGTATGCCACTCGGGGCCTGTCCCGGACAAGGAAGGCACCCGCGTGCGCACTTCCCGGGCCAACCGCCTGGGCATCTACGGGATCGCGAACTGGGCCACGGATTTCCCGCACATACAGGAACCGGTCATGGTACGGGACGCGCGCGGCCTCCTGGCGCCCAACCGTCTGATGTGGCCGTCGTACTGGTTCAGAGTGGATGACGGGTCGATCATTCCCCTGCGTCCCCAGGAGGTGAGCGAGCGGGGCGACGGGATCCTGGATCATGCGGAGGACATAGCCACCATCCTGGCTGTCCTCTCCCTGAACCCGGACCTGGGAGGCGTCGTGGTCCTGGTGGTCAGGGGAAGGATGTTCACCCCCAACCTGGACGGCGGGCTGGATGTGTCCGCGCTGCCGGAGGGGAGCGGGATGGAGGAGGGGCGGCTGTGGGCGATCCGCACCGAGATGGGCCTGGCCCCGCTTTTCCCGGATTTCGATCCCCAGGCCGAGGAACCGGATCCGGAGATCGAGGTCCGGATCCAGCTGGTGCTGGAGTCGCTGGCCGCCCTGGACCGGGCGCCCGGCCGGCCGGCGGTCATCCACAGGAACGCCAGGTACCGGATGGTCGAGGGATTCTTGGACAAGGCCGACTTTCCGGGTGATTCCGGCGTCTTTCCCGGCCTGTTCTGGGAGGACGGAGATGCTGTCGAGCCTCTGGTTCCGGATTTCCTTCTCCGGACCATCCAGGAGGTCGTGGGGCGGGAGGAGACCCTAACCGAGGAACAGGTCCGGCGCCTGCTGGAGAGGTTGTCCGAGGAGGGGGGAGAATACGGCTACGTCTCGGGAGGTCGGGTCTTCCGGCTGGACGAAACCGGCGGTCTCTCGTCTACCGAGCATGCGGCGGCGGAACCGGTCTCCTGGCCGCTGGCCCATCCCGTGCGGCCGGCCCAGCAGTCCCTGGGCCTCAAGAAGTGCACGGAATGTCACCGGGAAGGGTCCCCCTTCTTCTTCAGGAAGGTGAGCGGCGCAGGCCCCCTCGTGACCCAGGAGCGGGAGGTGCGCTCCGCATCCTCCTTCATGGGGCTGGACCGGCCCTACCAGAAGCTGTTCGGGCTGTCCTTCCGTGTCCGGCCGCTGCTCAAGATCGTCCTGGCTGCGGCGGCCGTGATCCTGGGCCTGATCGTCATGCTGGTGTTCGTCACTGCGCTGGGACGGGCCGCCGGCCTGATCGAGAAAAGGAAATGAGTGCTTCTGTGCTATTCAGGATCGTCACGCTCGTGACGCTGCCGTCCGCGGCCGCGGGCCTGGCATATTTCCGCTTTCGGAAAAGCGGTGCCGCGGAACCGTTCCCGGCATGGTTGAGGGGGAGTCTGACCAGCCTGGTCAAGGAGAGGCGTGGGAAGGGGCTGCAGGACTGGCACAAGCAGCACCTGGTGCGCCCCAATCCCCCCCGGCAGCGCTGGATCTTCCTGGGTGTGCTCCTGAGCTTCTTGTATCTGGCCCTGAGCGGGTTTGTCTTTGCCGTGTTTTTTTCCGGCCCGCTGCGCGGGATCTTCCTCATGGCCCATGTCACCCTGGGCGGCCTGTTCGCGGTGTGCCTGACCCTGGTGGCCTTTATCCGCGCCCGGGTGTATGACTTCGGCACAGAGGCTGACCCCAGGGGCGCCCAGACCGGCCGGCTGCTCTTCGTGTCCCGCCTGCTCTTCTGGGTGTTTGTGAGCTCGGGCCTCCTCCTCACCCTGACCGCCCTGCTCATGATGCTCCCCTGGTTCGCGCAGCCGGGCCATGCCGGGATCCTGGACCTACACCGCTACAGCGCCCTGATCGCTGTCTTGTCCGCCTCGGCCTTCGCGGTCCTCAATCTCGACATACGCGGCGGCACGGAGTGAAAACCGCCGTGATTCCGCCTGTTTCCCGCTTCAGCCATTCGGCTATGTCCACCGAGTTCGAGCTGCTTATACCGGGGGAGAGAACCCCGCACACTCAGGGGGCGGCCCAGGCCGCCTTCGCCGAGATCGACCGCCTGGAGGGCCTGTTCAGCCGGTTCGACCCCCGCAGCGACATCGGCCGGATCAACCGGCTGCCTCCCGGGGAATCCCTGCCGGTCGGCATCGAGGTGATCGAATGCCTTGACCTGGCCATCCGTTTGCAAGAGGAGACCTTCGGTGCCTTCGATGTGGATTTCCGTTCGGGGCATCATGGAGGGGAGGATTCGGCCTCCGCAGGCCGGCCCGGCGGGCGGGAAGACCCAATGCCTGTGGAGCTCATCCAGACCTCCGCCGGCTTCAAGGTTACCGCGATCCGCAGCGTGGACCTGGACCTGGGAGGCATCGGCAAGGGGTATGCGCTGGACCAGGTGAGGGACATCCTGGAGGATTGGGATATCGAAGACGCCTTGCTCCATGCCGGGACCAGCACGGCCTTGGCCTGGGGCGATCCCGGGAGCGGACAGGGCGGCCCGGACGGGTGGCCCGTGGGTGTGGCCGGGCCCTGGGCCGGCCCCGGGACCCCAGGCAGGGCCTTCCTTAAGGACCGGGCCCTGAGCGGCTCGGGGACCGAGGTCAAAGGTGAACACGTCCGCGACCCGCGGACCGGCCGTCCCGCAGCCGGGCATCGGGCCGCCTGGGCTTCCCACCCCTCTGCGGCCGTGGCCGACGCCCTGTCCACGTCCTTCATGGTCCTGGAAACGGCGCAGATCACGGATATCTGCAGCCGCAATCCAGAGTTGTGGGCCCTCGTGATTAATGAGCGAAAAAAGAGTACAATATTCAACAGCGGGACGGTGGTCACCGGAACCGCCCGTTGAAGACGCATTCAAGGAGACCGGCCATGACAAAGAAGCTTTTGGGGGGTCTGGCGGCCCTGTGCATACTCTTCCCGCACGTCCACGGCCTGGTATCAGGGGCCGAGGCCGCTCAGGAGGAGAAGGAGGTCCTGAAGCTCGAACTGCCCAAGCCCATGTTCGTGGGCACCCCCCGCAACATCCGCAGCGCCAACCTGGAGAGGGTTACCGGGAGGAAGCGCGCCCCGTTCTACGTACCCATGGGGACGGCGCTGCTCTCCCTGGAAAAAGCCGTGACCGGCAGCGACATGGAGCCGATCATAGGCGAGGTGGAGTTCGTGACCAACGGGGAGAAGTCGGGGGAGGACGGCTACTACGTGGAGTTCGGACCCGGAGTGCAGTGGGTCCAGATCGACCTGGAAGAGTCCTTCGAGCTGAATGCCATCCTCGTCTGGCACTATCACAGCCAGGCCCGGGTCTACCGGGATGTGATCGTCCAGGTGTCTGACGACCCGGATTTCGTGTCCGGCGTTACAACCGTGTTCAACAACGACCATGACAACTCCGCCGGCCTGGGAATAGGCCGCGACAAGGAATACATAGAGGTCAACGAGGGGCGTCTCATCAATCCCAAAGGTGTCGCTGCCCGGTATGTTCGGCTCTACAGCCAGGGCAACACTTCGAACGACATGAATCACTATGTGGAAGTGGAGGTCTTCGGCGCACCTGTGAAATGAACAGAAAGGCATTTGCCGTCACATTCTTGGGGACGATCGCCCTATCCCTGATCCTGCGAGTGCCGCGGCTGGACCTCCGGCCCATGCACCATGACGAAGCCAACCAGGCGGTCAAGTTCGGCCGGCTGCTGGAGCACGGGGATTACCGCTACGACCGTGAGGATCATCACGGGCCCAGCCTGTATTACCTAAGCCTCCCCTTTGCTTGGTTAAGGGGCGAGGCGTCCCTGGCCGAGCTGGATGAGACCACACTGCGATGGGTCCCCGCGGCCTTCGGAGCGGCGCTCCTGCTCCTGCTCCTACCGGTGCGCAAGGAGTTGGGTTCGGATGCCCTGCTCCTGGCCGGGTCGTTCGCCGCTGTCTCCCCTGTCCTGGTCTTCTTCAGCCGCTTCTACATCCAGGAGACGCTGCTTGTGTTCTTCATCCTCGGGACCCTGGTCGCCGGCTGGCGCTTTTTGAAGACACCGAAAGCGATCTGGGCCGTGTTTTTCGGCTTTTTTGCGGGCATGGCCTATGCCACCAAGGAGACCAGCCTGATCGCGTTCGCCGCCCTGGCGGGGGCCTGGGTCCTGAACCGGTTTGCCTTCCATGAGGAAAGGTACCGGGCCGGGGAGGCCCTCCGTCCCACCCGGGCGCACCTGGCCCTCTGCGCCGGATCGGCCCTGGCCGTGATCGTGGTCCTGTTCTCCTCGTTTTTCCGCTACCTCCGGGGCCCGCTGGACTCGGTCCTGGCTTTCGGCACCTACTTCGCGCGGGCCGGAGACCCGGGCTGGCATGCCCATCCCTGGTATTACTACCTGAAAATGCTGGCCTTCTCCCGCTACGAGCACGGGCCTGTCTGGACCGAGGGAGCGGTCCTGCTGCTGGCCGGGGTGGGCGCCGCGGCCGCCTTTGGAGCAGGAAAACGGCGGCCGCTGGCTTTGGGGCCGGAAACCCGGGCGTTCCTGCGGTTCGTGGCGTTCTACACTCTGCTGTCCACGCTGGCCTACTCCCTGATCCCATACAAGACGCCGTGGAACCTGCTGCCGTTTTATCTGGGGATGGTGATCCTGGCCGGCGGGGGCGCCGCCTTCCTGCTCCGGGCGGTCCGGAAGCGCTGGCTCCGGGCTGTGGTGATCTACCTTCTGGTGGTAAGCCTGGGCCATCTCGTCTTCCAGAGCCGCCGCGCGAACCTCCAGTACCATGCCGATCCGCGCAATCCCTACGTCTATGCCCAAACATCGACTGATTTCCTGAGGCTGGTCCAACGAGTCCACGACCTGGCTCCTCTGCACGAGGACGGCCGCGCCCTGCTGGTCAAGGTGGTGGCCGATCCCTACACGACCTGGCCCCTGCCCTGGTACCTGCGGGGCTTCCCCAACGTCGGCTACTGGCAGGAGGCCGCGGAGGCCGGCGGATTCGAAGGAGTGCCCCTGGTCGTGGCCTCGCCGGATCAGATGGACGCGCTGGCCCCGCTCCTGGGGGACCGCTACCAGGTGGAGTTCTACGGGCTGCGTCCCGAGGTGCCCATGGCCCTCTGCATCGAGTCGGGCCTCTGGGAGGCCTTCCTCGAGACCCGGAGGCGGATACCGTGACGGATATCTCGGTCGTGATCCCGGCGCTCGACGAGGCACAGAAGATCCGGCAGGATGTGGAATCGGCGGCCGCTTTCTTCCGGGACTCCGGCCTGCGGGGCGAGGTCATCGTGGTGGACGACGGCAGCTCCGACGGCACGGCCGCGGCCGCCCGGGAAGCCGAAGTGCCCTCGGGAACGGAGCTGCGGGTGATCCGGCTGGAAAGGAACCGGGGCAAGGGCTTTGCCGTGCGCACCGGGGTGCTGGCCTCTTCGGGGGAGGTGGTGCTGTTCGCCGACAGCGGGAACTGCGTGCCTTATGCCAATGCGCTGCCCCTGATCCGGAGGATCCGGTCCGGCGAGCTGGACGTGGCCCTGGCCTCGCGGAGGCACAGGGAGACCGTCATCCACAGGGACCGTCCCTGGAAGCGCCGCCTCCTCTCCCGGCTGTTCCACCTGGCCGTGGTCCTGGTGGCCGGCCTCCCCCGCGGCATCAGCGATTCCCAGTGCGGATTCAAGCTCTACCGGGGAGATGCGGCCCGGGAGCTGTACCAGGCCTGCGGAACGTCCGGTTTCATGTTCGACTTGGAGATCATCCTGCGCGCACAAAAGCAGGGGCTGCGCATCGCCGAGTTTCCTGTGGAGTGGACCTGCGACCTGGACACACGGCTGCGGCCCGGTTCTGACGCGCCCCGGGTCCTGCGCGAGCTGTTGAAGGTCCGCCGGCTGATCAGAAAAGATACTGGAGGGCGTCCCCCAGGGAAGGTCCCATGACGAAATTCGCATTCTTCGGGGCGGGCAGCTACGGTACGGCCGTGGCCCATCACTTTGCTTCCCGGGACGGCTATGAGGTCGTCCTCTGCGGCCGCGATCCCAAGGTGGTCGAGGAGATCAATTCCCGGCAGCGGAACACCCGCTACCTGGGAGATCACCCCCTTTCGCCCCAGCTGCGGGCCACGACCGACCTGGAAGAGGCCGTGGATGGCGCTGAATGCCTGTTCCTGGCGGTCCCGGCACAGACCATGCGTGCCGTGACCGGCCGCGTCCGGGAGGTTATCCGCCGGGACATCACCCTGATCAGCCTGGCCAAGGGCATCGAGATCGACACGCGCAAGCGCATGTCAGAGGTCATCGCCGAATCCCTGACCGGGACCGGGCCGGGTGTGGAGATCATGTCGCTTTCCGGCCCCAGCTTTGCCAGGGACGTGGTCGATCCCGACAAATCGGTGGCCCTGTCCCTGGGAGGCAGGTCCAGGCACCGGCTCAGGAAGATGCGTGCCCTGCTGCACTCGCCCAGCTTCCGGGTCTTCGGATGCAAAGACCTGGCGGGAGTCGAGTGGGGCGGGGCGCTCAAGAACGTGTTCGCCCTGATGGCGGGAATCATGAAAGGGGCCGGAGAAGGCGACAGCTACTTGGGAGAATACATCCCGCGGGCCCTGGTCGAGATCGACACCATCAAGCGGTATTTCGGAGCCCGTCGCGACACTTCCCGGGCCGTCTCCTCGCTGGGGGACCTGATCATCACCTGCAGCGAGGCCAGCCGCAACTTCCGCTTCGGGCGGGCCTATGTCGAGTGTTTTAAACAGGCAGGTGCCTGTAGGGAAGCGGTCGATCTGACCTTCGAGGCCGTGGGCAGCACGACGGTGGAGGGATACCACACCCTCAAGGCCATACACCGCTTCGTGTCCGAAAAGCACATGTTCGCCCCCATCATCCGCGAGCTCTATGGCATCCTGTACGACTGCGAAAAGACCGGGAAGAGCCCGGCGGACGCCATCGCCTCTTTCCGGCAGGCGGACAGCCTGCGCACCTGGGAGAACCTGCGTACCTATTCCCGCATCCTCAGCACCCTGTTTCCCCGAGTCTGGTACCGCCGCTACCGAAAATAAAAAGGGGACAGGTGCAATTTAATGGGACTGTCCCGTTCTTAAATTGCACCTGTCCCCAATTTATTGGTGGGGGAGTTCCCGGATCCAGATGTTGCGGTAGCGCACGGGATTCCCGTGATCCTGCAAAGAGATGGGAAGCCTATCCTGATGGGCCTGGTAGGGAGGCCGCTGTTTGTGGGCCGTGGGGCCGGTCAGCTCCACATGGTCCTGCACCAGGATGCCGTTGTGGAATATCGTCATGAAGGCCGGCTCCAGAAGGCCGCCGTCGGCATCGAAGCGCGGTCGATGGAATATGATGTCGTAGGTCTGCCATTCGCCCGGGGGGCGGCAGGCGTTGACCAGCGGCGGGTACTGTCCGTAGACCGCGGCGGCCATGCCGTCGGCATAAGTGATGTTTTTGTGGTTGTCCAGAACCTGGACCTCGTAGGTCTCCATCAGGAAGACACCGCTGTTGCCCCGTCCCTGGTTTTCCCCGGCGACCTCTTTTGGTGAGGCCCACTCCACGTGCAGCTGGCAGCTCCCGAACCCGGCCTTCGTGCGGATAACCCCGGTCTTCTTCACCACCTCCATGGAGCCGTCCCCGACCAGCCTCCAGCGCGCGGGGTTGCCCTTGCCGTCTTCCCACTGCGAAAGATCCGTGCCGTCGAAGAGCACTACCGCATCCGATGGGGCGGGCACCAAAGGGCCAGCCGGTCCCGAGTCGACCACCGGCGGAAGGGGCCGGTCCGGATCGTGGATCTTCCACTGTGTCACGGAACGAATATCGCTCTGCATGGCGCCTTCTCCCTGGTAGGCCGTGATCATGCTCCCCGCCAGCAGCATCCCGGCCAGAGAGACCACTGCTGCCCAGTTTTTCATCCGTATCTCCTTGCGCCGCCGCCGGCCGAGGTGTGTGAACCCACTGTCAGACCCGGGATCAAAGGCTCCAGCCAGTGCGGTACTCGAAGTGCAGGTACTGGTTGGCTTCGGGAAGGTTGGTAAACTCCATCTTTTCGCCGTCCCACTCCAGCTTGGTCTTGTGCTCCTGCGCGCGAACCGCCACGTTCCCCAAGAGCATGACCTCGGTGAGCATACCGGAGTAGGAGAAATCGGTGGTGGATTTTTTCCCGGCCTTGATGGCCTCGATCCACTCGAGATGGATACCAGGGGAGCGCGGGATGGTCTTTTCCGGCCGCTGGTACTCTTTCATCTTGGCTTCCGGGACGATGCGCGGATTGTTGCCGTAGGTGCTGAACATGAGCATGGCCTTGCTGCCGTAGAAGATGCCTCCCCCGCCGGAATCACCCATCATGCGTCCGGCTTCGAGGCCTTCGGGCCTCGGCGGCATCATCCCTCCGTCGAACCATTTGAGGGTCACGGGGGGCATTTCCCCTCGCTGGGGGAATTCATAGGTGACGATCTCCGCCAGGGGGCAGGAGTCTTTGGTGTAGGGGGTGGAGCTGGCCTGGACCGTTGTGGGATGGCCCAGTTTCAGGGCCCAGAAGGGATGGTCCAGGATATGGGCGCCCATGTCACCGACTGCGCCGGTCCCGAAGTCCCAGAAACCACGCCACTTGAAGGGATGGTACGCGGGGTGGTAGGGCCGGAAACGGGCCGGGCCCAGCCAGACGTTCCAGTCCAGCGTGGAGGGCACGGACGGGATCTCCTTGGGGGCCTCGATGCCCTGCGGCCAGATGGGCCGGTTGGTGAAGCAGTGCACCTCATGCACGTCACCTATGCCCCCGTCCCAGATCCACTCATTGATGAGCCGGCCTCCTTCGCCCGCGTGGCCCTGGTTGCCCATCTGGGTGACCACGTTCATCTGCTTGGCGGTCTGGGCCAGGATGCGGGCTTCCTTGATGGTGTGCGTCAGGGGCTTCTGCACGAAGGCATGTTTGCCCATCTTCATGGCAGCCACGGCAGCCACGGCATGGGTGTGGTCCGGGGTGCTCACGGTCACGGCGTCGATGCTCTTTTCTTCCTCCAGCATGACCCGGAAGTCCCGGTATTTGCCGGCTTTGTCATACATGGCCTTCTGTTCGGGAGTGCTGCGGTCGGACTTAAGGAACCTGGCCATCTGAGAGTCGTCGACATCGCAGAGGGCC
>SDBS01006194.1_pt1 | contig 11635 bp, 15 predicted proteins | sample 2277091 | NCBI WGS metagenome assembly SDBS01 (sample SAMN10404972, study PRJNA504765) | marine sediment metagenome | isolation source: marine sediment core GS10_PC15, 163 cmbsf | place: Arctic Ocean: Southern Knipovich Ridge | collected 2010 | reverse complement strand
GCAACACAAGGACTGCGTGCATAGGTTTTCTTCTCGTCTGCAACAGCATATATGTTGAGAAGGCTAGTCCACCGAAACCAATAGCCAAGAAAGAGTATGCATCTAAGGCTTCACTTTGGTGAATGAACGAGTCAACTGCAATATAGAGAGCACTCAAAGACAGAATAAAAGCTATCAGAATTATCATAAGAAGAAAGGGAGAAAGTTTCCTAACAGAATTAACGTTATCAGTCATCATTTTCACCTACTGTCCAATTCCTATAGTATTTCCAATTCCAGCTATTATGACATTATCGCCCTTCTTGGTCCTTTCTAGAATCAGGCGCTTTATTCTTGTGATCACATGGTCAGCTGCATCAAAAATTTCTTTTCGCATCGGAGAAACCGCGTCTCCGAGATCCTGCTTGATGATGATCGCGTTCACAGGAATCTTGTTTTTAAGTATTGCATCTTCTATCTTGAACTGTTCGACTCCAGGTCCGCCGATGGCAGCACCAACTCCCTCAGCCACTTCCCCTGATTTTTCTCCTTCAAGTTTCAGCGCCGCGTCTATCATGATGATTGTGGCAATCTTCCCCTTTTTCTCCTCAATGAGCTTTCTTATTCCTTCTCCAGGTTTACCAATGTTTCCTCCTGGACCTTTAGCCTTCAAAACATAGGCTGTTCGACCTTCGATAGGCACTGTGGCCACAACCACATCGCGAGCTACTTCTCTTGTTTCATATCCACGCATTAGTTTGGCGGCGACTAGAGGTCCAGCACCATCACCGATGGGTTGACCAACTGCGAAGGCCCTTAATGCTTGGGCATATGCCTCTGCTTGCTGCATGATTAGGGGCAGTACCATCTGAATTTGCATGATGATGTAGAGGCTTAACGTTTTTTTTCCAAGAAGATAGAAGTGTCGAATAATCTTGTAGATCATGTGTAATGCCATGGCAGCCTCCAAGGTGTTCTCTAGATTGTTCAGTTGCGCTTCATCAGCTTCAGGCGCCATGAGCTTCACTTCATCTTTGAAGCGCACATCTCTAACATCAAGGACATGTTCCAACTTCCAGACTATGCCAGAAGGATCCATGCTCTGTGGGGGTATAGCTATGTATTCCAGAAATTGATCAACTCTCTCAGAAGGGTCTCCTACAGGTTTCCCTATCTGCTTTATCGTCTCCAGAGCTATCTTTCGACCATCGTCTCTTATGAGTTTGAGACGGCGCAGATGAGTTTCAACGTCTCTAAGCATCACCATCATTTGAATACGTTGACTGTAAAACATGAATACGACAAAGACGATTATATATCCAAATTGGAAAATCCATGAAAGAGGATTGTCCCCGCCAGACAAAAATAAAAATCCTGCAACTTGTGGAATCATTAGCAGTCACACACCCCAAAGGTCACATAGTTGGTAATAAATTTTGAGTATTTCCAAGAACTGTTTTCGGAAAACATTATGCCGATAAGGCAAGAATGTTTCACAGAACAGATTAACAGGTTTATTTGAATAAATGGGAACACAGTTGTGTTTTTGGCGTTATTTTATCCTAGCTGTACAGATGCAAAGAATTAGCTGCTAATGGGTGTTTGTTTAGAAAATGTTTGTGGTTTAAGTAGATTGCCAGCTTTCCCGGCTTCACATGGCCGAAGACCACACTAACACCGGAAACGGAGCATGGTTTAACTTCTGAGTTCGGAATGGGATCAGGTGGGTCCCACACCCTATGGCCGGCAACCTAACTACCAACCAGCACCTTTGCTTTTTAATGTTTCGTTTGTTGTTCAAGAAACGTATATATTGTGAACATGTAAATTGTTGTTGGAGGGGGCCGTAGTCTAGCCACGCTCTATCTTTTGATGGGGCGCTAGAAAGGGATGACGACAGTCGTACCGGCAAACGGTGTCAACCGTTAAGGGCTCCAGAAATAAGCATGGGTTTGCTGACCATACTCTGGGATGAAGAGATTCTGGAGCGAGGAGAAACCCGTAGGGACGGGGATGAACTGTTCCGGGTAAAGGTCGTCGGTTCAATTCCGGCCGGCCCCACCACATCCTTCAATCATTCTTTGGACTTGAGACCAAATTCACTTCACAGTTCTCGATGCGGTTTTCGCTGTTTTAGTAGCTTCTCAGCTTTCTTGGTTATCAATTCCCATGTGCGCCTAACATGCTCTTCTTTAGTTGTTCTCTGAGCGATGCAAAAACGGATTACATATTTGCCTTTGAGTATAGTATGGGTTAAGAATGTCTTGCCTGTTTGGTTGATGCTTTCAAGTAGTTGCTTGTTTAGGTCATTTAGTTGTTTTTCGGACTTGTTTTTTGGGTTTAATCTGAAGCATACTAGACTAAAATGCACAGGTGCCATAAGTTCAAACCGCTGGTCGTCTTCTATCCACTGTTTCAGCATTTGCGCCAATCGAATATGCTCACGGACCATGTTTTGGAGTCCTTCAACACCGTAGGATCTCAGAACAAACCATAGCTTAAGTGCTCGGAACCGTCTGCCTAAATGTATTCCCCAATCGCAGTAATTGTTGACTACACTGTCCACGCCCGTCTTGAGGTATTCAGGGTGTATCTCGAAGGTTTTCTTGAGCGTTTTTGGGTCTTTTACGAAATAAGCTGAACAATCGACGTTAGTTAGCATCCATTTGTGGGGATTGAAAACGAACGAATCTACATGCTCTATTCCGTTCATCATCCATCTTTTTTCTGGCAGTATAGCCGCTGTGCCTGCGTATGCTGCGTCTACGTGGAGCCATACGTTGTGCTCTTTGCAGATTGCTCCAATTTTGTTCAAAGGATCTACTCCAGTGGAAGAGGTTGTTCCTAATGTAGCACATACGCAGGCTGGTTTTAGGGCTCTATTTTTGTCTTCTAAAATGGATTTTTCAAGCTTTACAGGGTCCATTGCAAAGTTGTCGTCGGCTGGAATTAGGCGTATGTTGTCTTTACCGTAACCAGCAATTTTTGCGCCTTTCACAACACTTGAATGGGCTTCTTCTGAACAGTAGACAGTTAATGGTTCAGTAAAGCCTTTATTGTTAATCTGAAATTTTGACGCTTTTTCTCTAGCGGTTATTAAGGCAACTAAAGTGGAAATGGAGGCAGAATCTTGTATCACACCTACCATGCCCTCAGGCAAACCGATCATTTTTCTAAGCCATTCCATTGTCACCTCTTCTAGCTCTTCTGCAGCTGGTGACGTTTTCCAAATCATACATTGTGCTCCAAGTGCTGCTGTCAGAAATTCTCCCAGAATTGAGGGTGGGCTGTTGTTTGCTGGGAAATATGCGAACCAGTAGGGGTGTTGCCAATGGGTAATTCCAGGCATGATGATGTTTTGGAAATCGTTGAAGATGTCTTTCATTTCTTCTCCTTTTATGGGGGTCTCCTTTGGAAGTTTGGCTTTGATTTCTCCTGGCTGGATGTCGGGATGCACGGGATATTTTTCGATGTTGTCCATGAAGTCGGCGATCCAATCGACCATTTCATGTCCATGTTTTCTAAACTGTTTTGTGTCCATTTTTTGCATCTCGATGTTTTGTAGTCTGTTAGAGGAGTTCGTAGGTGTGGATATCAAATTTTTGTTTCGTTTATTTGTTGTGGATGTTGTTGATCAATAAAATGTTGCATGCAATTTTTTTTAGAAAATTCTAATCTATAACTTGTTTCTAATGGCTGAGTGTGATTGTATGACTAAATTGAGTTCGCAACAGGTCGCCGATTACTTCAATCGTAGCTATAACGCTGTGGATGGGTTGTGGTTTATGAAAGTTGAAGAAAAATACGGATTCGATGCTGCTTTAGACTTGGATAATGAAGTTTGGAAGGTAATGCCCAAGATTCAGGCTAGAAGGATTAAATCGTTTTTGGGGCTAAAAAATGGGTCAGACGCTCTTTTTGAGGGTCTTGTAACAAAACTTGAGTTGGAAGGATTCAAATTTACGGCAGAAAAAACCGAGGATGGATTTAGAGTAACAATAGATGATTGTCCTTGGCATAATTTGATGATCAAAAGTGGGAGAAAACATCTCTCTGAGATTGTTGGAAAAACTATTTGCAGTACTGAATATCAAGTCTGGGTTTCTGAACTTGCCAAAACAATGAAGTTTGAACTCAAATCTCAAAAATGTGGCGAATCAAAACAGTGTATACTAGATTTCGTGCAGCAGTAACATCTTCAACTCTGAATCTGTGACACAAAATGTGAGAAATTATTTTAAAATATCTAGACTTCGCGGATTTCGCAGCTTAGTTTTTTGATTATTTCTTCTGCTTTTGTGGGGTTTACTTTTAGGGTGAACAGTTTTCTGGGGGTTCGAAGTTTTAGTTTAACTTCTCGTTCAAGCCGCTTTATGTTGCAGTATTTTGCTCGCTCCGCGATTTTTATGAATTCGTCAACGTCGAAGATTTCTACAGGCATCTTCTTGTCCTCGCAGATTCGTATAAAGCGGAATTGCCTATATTATCTTTTGTGGTTTTTGTTGGCTAAATTGGCTTTTTGTGATGCATGTATACGCAATTGGGTGTGGTTGTTGTTTTTTTCGATTCTGCTTTTATGTAAAATATTGTTTATTAAGACGTAAGATTTAATTTACTGGTTGGTTATTACCTAAAGTGAACAATTATCAAAAAATGATGCCCACCCACACGTTATCAAAACCAGAATAAGGAAAGAAGACCGTATGCCCATAGCCAAAAAAATGTTTGATGAAGGAAAACTCCACAGCAAAGTAGAAGATGAAATCATCTCCTTTTTGAAAGAACGAAAAGAAGCAGCCTTCACATCCCAAGAGATAATGGGTGGAATCCACTACCACACGGACTTCAGCACCCCCGAGATAAGCAAGATGTCAACCTTTGCCATAGCCGATTTCACCACACTTCTCCATGATTTGGTCAGACAAAAAAGCATCAGAATGAAAATTGTTAGAAATCGAATGTACTACATGGCAATAGCCCCTCGCATAGCCAAATGCCCCAAATGCAACGAACTTTTTGAACCAACCAAAACATGGAAAATGGCGGGAAGACCAGACAAAAAGGGTAAACGATTTCAGTTGCATATAGGTCTCTACAAGTGCCCAAAACATGGGACCTTCAGAAAGGTCTTGGACAAACGAAAAATCTGAAAAAATTTCGTCAATGTTGAACTTGATTCTTCTTTTTGAAGTGCTGTGGGTCCAACTGAACCCAAACCAGCATGGCAACACTAGGCAATTTGCTTACCGCTATAGAAAGACGCGGGGGAGCCTCAAATAATTGGGCAGGAAATTGTTTACCTTTACTCAGCGGAGGGTCTGCTTATGTATACCCAGATCACTACAAAGAATGTAGTAATCAAAGCGCCTGCAATCCCTGATATGACCCATTCTGCTGAGAATATCAGAGGGAAATTAGCCAGCAGCCAAGGCCACACAGTGTGGAAACCGATGTTTGCCGCTATTCCGCCTAGGAAACCCAACAGAGCGAATACGCCTAGTATTTTTATTCTGTCACTCATTCTCTTCACCTTGCTTTTAACAGTTAAATCTTCGCGCTTTTGAGTGTAACTTACACGAAACTGTCTATTTTCGTATCTGCACCCCATCTCTCTTTCAATATTAGATTTAAAGCTCAAAACGGCGGTGGAATGGGTATATTATGTCTGGTATATCTGTAAATGATTGTTACATATTAACAATGTAATAATACAGTTTAAACACACCTCCTTGCGTGAGGAATTTAAATGTCAGAAAAATTTGCAAAAAAATGGGGAGAAGGAGTCGACGACACACCTCTCAGTACTAAAATTAAGGACGCCGTTCGCCCTCCGGGTCCATTGAAACCACGATTAGATTTCGCAGTAAAAAGAATGGAAATGCAGATTCAGAGACTAGACAAAGCAGCAGACCGCTTCTCAGACCGTGACAAATCAATTTTCGCAAAAATCGTTAACGCCTACACAAAGCATGACATGGCACGAGCCAATGTCTTCGCCAACGAACTGGCTGAAATACGAAAAATGGAAAAGATGATTATGCATTCTAGGCTAGCCCTAGAACAGATCGTTCTCAGATTAAGCACAGTTTCAGAGCTCGGCGATGTAGTCAGTACCTTGGCGCCAGCAGTTAATGTGCTACGCAGCGTTAAAAATGGAATGTCTTCAGTATTCCCAGAAGCAGAACGCGAGATTGGAAGCATCGGAAACTTGCTCAGCGGAATCATCATGGACGCGGGTTACAACTCTGGTATGAACATTGATTTCCAGACCGCAGGAGACGACGCCCAGAAGATATTGAACGAGGCAGCCACTGTTGCAGAGCAGAAAGTCAAAGAGAAATTCCCAGAATTGCCCACGGGCATCCCATCATTTGGCGAATCCCTGCAAAGCGAAACATAGGTCTGCAAAAAACATGGTTGTTCACGGAAATTAAGGAGGTGACACTGTGTCAAAACCCATTTCCAACCCCTTTCTTTTTGTTGGCAAACAAATAAAGGATGAATATGGAAGGCAAATCGGTCGAGTAGCATCATTCAAGGTAACACCCACCGGTCGCATAGATGGAATCTTTGTTGAACACGGTGACGGAGAGTTCCTTAGCTACTCCAGCGATCAAATCAAAGTTGATAACGGGAACCTAGTGATCTCGCCGACACTCAAATTGAAAGCTAACGCTCTATGCCAAGAAATTCCATTGATTTGGAGAAAAGACAGGGCTTTAAATGATCTTGTGGAAAAGAAGAAAATTCCGCCAGAAATGTACGATGATTTGCACATGACTTTTGAAGGTGCTTTGAATCAACTGAAGGATAACGCCAAAGAACTCACGGAGGACATAGACCGCCAGATTGATCGTTGCAATAAACAGATTCATGATCTTCACTCAGCCTTGATAAACCTAGAGATCGAACGCGAAATCGGCAGATTAAACGGTGATTCATACGAGAAGGCTTTAGGAATAATCCAATGGGGACTAAAAGGAGTTAACGCAGAAAAAAGCGACCTAGACGCATTGAAGAACAAATTATCTAACCTACTCCTCGGAGAGAAACCTCAAAATAAGCCTGAAGTACCGCAAACAAAAACTCCAGAACAAGCGGAGATTCCGAAAGCACCTGCGCCTGTTTCTACGAACCTTCCCGAACCCCCGGTAATTATTCATGTGCGGAACCCTAGCAAACAAAGTTGTTGATCTCTTAGGTCTGTGAGGGAATTTCCATCAAAAACCCTTTTCGTGCTTCTCCCCAATTTGAGAAGATAGTTGTTGAGGCAGTACCGAAACTTAAGTCTCAACAGTTTAAATTAGGCCAAGTTATTATCAGACTTACTCGAAGAGATAAAATTCTCTTCAAAACTTGTGCGGTAGCATTAAAGGAAAAAAATACGCAACGCGCAGCAATATTTGCTACTGAACTTGCTGAACTCAGAAAACTCACCAAAATCATCTACCATACCCAGATACGTGTGGAACGCATCATCTTACGGTTAGAAACACTCAAAGAATTCAACTCAGCCTTTGCGGATCTGAAACCTGTTCTCAAGAACCTTCAATCTGTAACGAAAGGTCTCAGTTCTTTCATGCCTCAAATGGCCTTTGAAATGGAAAGGGTTAATGAAAGCATATTCGAGGTCATGACCATGTCCAAAATCGACTCATCAAAACTAGAAATGCCAACGGACATTAAGACTCCAGGCGGCGAAGCAGTTCTCGCAGAAGTCGCCGAGTTTCTGGAGGAACAAATAACCGAAAAACTTCCTGAACCTCCAACTTCCGCTCCGGTCATGGAAACGACTCAGCCCCAACAGCGGGTAGTAAAAAAGAGGCAGATGGTTGCCCTCACAGCTTCCTGTTCAGAAATTTCTGAGCCTAGAGCTCCCCACAAAGTTGTGTCTTATAAAGGCACAGAAGTGAAACGGATCACATGGACGGTTAATGACGAATTAGAGGCATCAGTCTTGGAATACGCGAAAAGACTTGAAGGACAACTCGATATTACTCAATGTGCCGATGAATTACAGGTTGCATGCGGGGAAATTGAAAAGGCCTTAGAGACTCTGGGCGTGAAAGGAAAAATCAAGATTGCGTCGTGATTCACATGAGTGCTTCTCAAGAACTTGAAAAAGCTGCAACAAAATATGCTTTGGAGGCTGTCCGCCTTGACAAACAAGGTTCAAGGGGGATGGCCATTACAATGTACCAGAAAGGCATCTCAACTCTCCTGAAACTCGTCAGGTTATACCCGAACTATGGGCTAAACTCGGTTTACATTCAACGTGCACAGGCGTATCAAGAACGGATAAAGTCTCTGCAAGGAGAAGGCCCCGTTCAGCCTGCCAGATATCAGTCGGAGAGGTCTGTAGAAATGATGGACAATCAGCCACCAGAAGCGAAAACAAGAACAGATGAAAAGGCAAGCTATGATGAGCTTGTGCTACAAGAGAAACCTAATATACGCTGGAACCAAGTTGTGGGCTTAGACAATGCTAAAAAAGCTATCAAAGAGGCTATCGTGTATCCTGTTGAGAGACCCGACCTATTTCCGTTAGGATGGCCTCGAGGAATACTTCTCTTTGGTCCTCCCGGCTGCGGAAAGACTCTGATGGCAGCTGCTGTTGCAACCGAAATCGATGCGGCGTTTGTTTCAGTGGATGCAGCGTCGATTATGTCGAAATGGCTAGGTGAAGCTGAAAAGAATGTGGCGAAGCTGTTTAATCAAGCCAGAAATACTGCAAGTAATGGGCGTCCCGCTATACTGTTTATCGACGAGTTAGATTCGTTGATTGGCATGCACTCTAATGAGGTCGGTGGAGAAACAAGAGTTCGCAATCAGGTTCTCAAAGAGATGGACGGAGTTATGGACAAGGGCAAGAACATCCACGCTTACGTTATCGGAGCCACTAACAAGCCGTGGGCTCTAGACTGGCCTTTTATACGCAGATTTCAGAAACGGATAATGGTTCCACTGCCCAATCATGAAGCTCGGTTACATATGCTTAAGCTTTACACGGAACATCTGAATTTGTCGACAAAAATAGATCTTGACGAATTTGCTCGTTTGACTGCAGGTTTCTCTGGAAGCGATATACGGGACATTTGTCAGTCAGCTCAGCTGCGGGCTATAAGAGAACTGTTCGAATCGGGTAAAGCAAGTGACAAACGCGCTAAGCCGCGACCTCTATCTATGGACGACTTCAAAAACATCTTAGCGGACAGAAAGCCCAGCGTATCTCCACGCATTATCTCATCATACAACGAATGGTCTGAAGCATTCAAAGCACTCTAACATGAAACTGGGATGTTAAGTAAGCTCTTGACTAGGTGGTCTTGGAAAGGTTCAGAGAGGTATCAATTACTTTGACAGTAACTGAAAACCTCCTTTCTCTCTTTAACAAGGCTTTCTCTCTGAATCCCAAAATGCCACTTGAGCTTGTTAGCCTCTTGACAATCGCTTGATGACTATCGAAACCTTCTCTTCCCCTTTTATTTTTACCCCTTTTAAACTTGAGACCATGGCAAGAACAGCGTTTCTTATTATCTCTTGAACGAAGTTGCCTAATGGCAATATTTGTTCGTCTATCTGTATTGTGATTTTTTCTTCTCGTTTCCGTTTTCTTTCCACCAAAACTGCAACTTTTTTGTTTACCAAGTCAACAAGTTTTTCTGGCTCTTTTAGGGCATCTAGGAAGGGAAGTTCTGTTTCTACTTTTCCGTCTGGAATATGACCGATGAATGTTAGAATGTTTTTGTAGCGTTTAAGAGCCTCTGAAATTTCGTTAACTGTTTTTGTTGCCACTATTTTTGGTATTGTCATATCTTGTCCGACTAAAGCTTTGAATCCTTCAAGGATGATAATGTCAACTTCGTCTGGGAATTCGGCAACAATCTGTTCTAGAGAGTATTTTGTGGTGTCAACTTTTTTGATGGTACTTAGTTCGTTTGGGGCTACGCTGAGAACGGTAATGGCTCCAGCCTTGGCGTGTCTCCATGTGTCTTTCCCTTCCGTGTCTATGGTGAATTCCTTTTCAGGAATGCGTTTGGCGGATGCAATCGTGTATCCTCGTTTTGTTAAGCCTTTAATCAGGGCTTCTACAGCCGTGGTTTTTCCGGATTCGCTGCTTCCAACAACGGAAACTATGACTCTGTTAAACATGTCAAGCTCTTCCTATCGCCCTAATAGCAAACTTCACAGATTTAAATTAAGAGCCCAGAATACTATTTGACTATTAAATTTTAACTCCAAACCCAAACGTTCACGTATTTATGTGTCTACGTATTTTTTCTCCCTCTTCTTTACTTCCTTGTTTTTACTCTTGTTTTCTTACCTACACTCACACACAAAACCCGCACACGCGCGCACACAAAAAAAAGTGCATCGTCAAATGAGACCGCAACTATCTCCTCTTATGGAGTTTCTCCCTTAGGTGAGAAATGCGTGAATGCTTGATTACATGCGTGCCCCCTTTTTTGTTTAGCTTTTTAGCTTACAGCCATTAGGGTCAGGGTACTCAAGACATGTTTTACTGTCCGTATGCGCAGAATTATTTCTTTGAGTTCTTCGGTTGTCTCGGTTTTAACCTCTACAAGAATATCGTAGACTCCATAAAGCATGTAAGCCTCTTCCACACATTTGATTTCTCTGATTTTCTCTAGGACAGGCTCCATTTGATCTGGAATAGTATTAACCATCACAAAAGCTAAAGGCATACAACCAACTCAAACAATATTGGCGGAAGTCACATAAAAAGGAGCATACGCTGCCACACCAGTAACCCCTCTGTTTTATGGTCCAGAAAGGTAGGCAAACTATAGAGAAAGGCTGACGTTTTGTAGGACACAGTTTTCTCAGTCATGCTAACTTTTCCATTCACTACCAAAACCATTTAAATAACTCCCGAAATTCATGATAGTTATCAGAAGGGGCTAGAAATAACCAAAGTTGAAGATTCTATTAGAATAGAAAACGTAGTGGCAACTGCTACTTTGAATCAGAAGTTTGACCTGAACGCTGTTGTTAAGGGTAATCCATTTGTTGAGTACAATCCGAAACGGTTTCCGGGCTTAGTTTTCAGGATAAAGAGACCTAAATCGGCAATCCTAATCTTCAGTACGGGGAAGATGGTTTGCACAGGAACCAAGTCCGATAAAGAATCAAAACGAGCCATTAAGAAGGTTATAAGGGAACTGAAAAAAAGCGGAACAATCATCATTGGCAAACCCGAAATCAAACTAGTGAACATAGTTGCCACAGCGAATCTTTTGGGGAGAATAGAACTGGAAGACGCTGCTTACAGTCTCGGAAGAACAATGTATGAACCTGAACAGTTTCCGGGTCTCATCTACAGAATGGATACACCAAAAGTTGTGATTCTTCTCTTCGCCAGCGGAAAACTTGTTTGTACAGGCGCCACGAAAGAAGAAGACGTTTACATAGCGGTTGCTAAACTTCATAAAAACCTCAAGGAAAAAGAATTGATATACTACGAGTAAACGTGATTGAAACAGTATGCTAGCAATATTACGACTTTAAAGACGTTTTTTGTTTATGCTTTTCACGAACAACTTTTTCTTTGATGCCCACTGAGTCACAGGCTTCCTGAATGTTTCAATGAGTCCCGCGTTTTTGAGGCTAGGAATTGCGCCCCTCATGTTCTTCG
>SDBS01006191.1_pt1 | contig 11637 bp, 7 predicted proteins | sample 2277091 | NCBI WGS metagenome assembly SDBS01 (sample SAMN10404972, study PRJNA504765) | marine sediment metagenome | isolation source: marine sediment core GS10_PC15, 163 cmbsf | place: Arctic Ocean: Southern Knipovich Ridge | collected 2010 | reverse complement strand
AAATAACCCCTCGATCGAAGCAGTATGGATCTTTCTATAGTCATCGTCACCCATAACAGCCTTTCCCCGGTGGAGAAATGTCTCCGCTCCCTCGAGGAACATCCGCCGGGCGGCGAATATGAAGTCATAGTCGTCGATAACGCGAGCAGCGACGGGACCCGGGCGTTGATAAGCGAATCGTTTCCTTTCGTCCGGTTGATAGCGAACGACGACAACAGGGGATATTCGAAGGGTGTGAACCAGGCGTTTCTCGCCTCCTCGGGCAGCTACTTCCTCATCCTCAACCCCGACATAGTCGTCCGAAAGGATTCGATCGACGCGCTGATCAGGTTCCTGGAGGAAAACCCGGAGGCCGGTATCGCCGGTTCGAAACTGATCTTTCCCGATGGCTCGATCCAGGATTCCTGCAGATCATTCTATACGATAAGGGCCCTCTTTCTCAGGCGGACTTTCTTCGGAAAGCTCTTCCCCCGGGCACGGGCGCTCCGCGAACACCTCATGAGCGATTACGACCACACCGAGGCGAGGCAGGTCGACTGGATAATCGGCGCCTGTATGATCGTGCGCCGCGAGGCCGTCTCCGAAGTCGGGCTGATGGACGAGAGGTTCTTCCTCTACTTCGAGGATACCGACTGGTGCTATCGTATGAAGCAGCACGGCAGGCAGGTATGGTACGTGCCCGATTCGGTAATGGTGCATCTGTACGAGCGCTCCAGCTCGAAGTCTCTGCTGAACAAACCGTTTCTGCTGCACATGTTGAGCCTGATGAGGTATTACGAGAAGTGGAACACGATATTCCATTTCTTCAGGCGGCACAGGGGGGCGATCAAGTCGCTTCTTTTTGTCGTCAGCGACCTGATCGCGATAAATTTCAGTTTTCTCGCTGCCTATTACCTGCGGGACGCCATTCAGCCGTATTTCGTGAACGCTCTGTATCCGCTCGACTGGTACACGATATTCATCATCCTGTTTAATTTTCTTTTTCTGCTTACCTTCACTTCGGCAGGGTTGTACAGGATCCGCAGGGGGACAGGAACCGTTGAGGAATTCACCTCGGTAGTCAGGGCGGTCCTGATAGTCTTCGTTGTTCTCCTGACAGCGTCGTACCTGACGAGGGTAAGGATTTTTTCAAGGGCGGTCCTGCTCGGGCATACTGTCTTCTCTGTTTTCTTCGTGACGTTGTCGAGAAGACTGATACGCCGGGTGCACAGGATCCTCGTCTCCGCGAGCTTCGACCTCAGAAGGGTCGTCCTTGCGGGAGATGCCGCGGAAGCGGCCGATTTCGCGGCGACGGCTTCGGATAATCCCGAAGCGGGGATCGATATTATCGGACGGGTCGGGACCGGAGAAGGCGCACTCGGAGGGATCGGGGACCTTCCGTCGATCGTCAAAAGGTTCAGGATCCAGGAACTGATGATCCTGCCCTCGGCTGCCGATACCGACGGGATCGTGGGAATAATGACCGGCCCTGTCTCGAGATCGATAAGGATAAATATCATTTCTCCCGCCGCGAGGTTCACGGGACGCGACACGCATTCGGAGAATCTGGGCGGAATCTTCATGTTCGCCGTCGAGAGGGGGACCTCGTTCCTCCTGACGAGGGGGTTGTTGAGGCTCGTCGATCTTGCCGCGGGGCTGATCCTCTTTCCCCTTTCGGTACTCTGCTGGCTGCCTCTTGCGGCACTCGGCCGGATAGGCGGAAGAGCCAGGTTCTTTTCGGAGACCAGAAGGGGAGCCGGGGGAGATATTCGCTGGCCGAGGGTCGTACTCAGGTCGGGCAGGGAGGCTACGGACATGGTAAAACCCCTGCTCGCCCTGCAGCTTGTCGCCGGACGCCTGTCGCTTACCGGTCCGCCCGCGCAGCCGGCGGGGTCGCCGGGTGAAAGGCCGGTCGTCAAGCCGGGTATATCGGGCATATGGCGGATAGATCCCTCTGCCGATCCCGGGACGGCCGTGGAAAATGAGATTTTATTATTGAATAATAAGACTTTTACGGAAAGAATCCTGCTCATGGCCCGGTCGGTCATCCCCTGTCTGACCGGCAGATATCCGGATTGGTTTTACAGCAAGGGGGTCGACCGATGAAAATTACGGGATGCATTATCCTCGCCGCGCTTCTCGCGGCCACTGCCGCGCAGGGGGCGCCCGGGGACTGGAACGTATATATGGACGCCAGCTCGGTCAGCCGGGTGACGGCGATCGGAGACAGTCTCTGGTGTGGCACGAGAGGTGGTATCCTCCTCTTCGACCTCGGAGACTCGACATTCACGATATACCTCGACGGGCTCGATCTCAGATCGAACGATATAACCGCGGTGACGGTCGACGGGGGCGGGAGCATATGGGCCGCCATGCGGACCGCGGGAATCGCCAGGATCGACGATCCTGGCGGCGCTGTTTCCGTGAAGGAATATACCGAGGCGCTCGACGGGATCCTCAGTGACAGCGTCATCTGTGTGCTGAGGGTCGAGGAGGACCTGTACTACGGCAGCGCCGGCGGGGCGGCCAAGTTCTTCAACAACATCCCGTCCAGCGAGCCTGTCCTGACCGACAGCACGGCGGGAAGGACGGTCCACGACATCGTGTGGGATCCCTCCGGCGATATCCTCTGGGTGGCCAGTGAGGACGGGATAGCGAGCTTCAACCGCGGTACATTCGACTATTTTTTCTACGATATCGGAGAGGTCCTGTCAGTATGCATCCTTGAGGGGGAAGTGTACTGCGTATCGGGCCCCCACGTACTGCATCTCGGTGACGGATCGTGGTCCCCGCTGGGCGGGGACCTGCACATGGATCCTGTCACGGTCTCCTCGGGCGGGGGGGGATTGTTCTGCGTCACGCCCGATAGGGTCTACCTGTGGAACGGCTCGTACTGGGCCCATCAGGCGCCCAATGAACTGAAGAGCATGATCCTCGAGGATTTCAGGATCAGCTGGACCAGTAATATTCTCGGAGCACTCGCTGTAGACGGAGGCGGTGTACCGTGGTGCGGTGGATTCTACGAGGAAGGCTCGAGGGGGATCTGTCTCGCCGGTTTTTCAGGAACGGACTGGACCTCGTTCCAGCCGGAGGGGCTCTCGCAGAACCTGATAGTGGCCCTCGACTGTGACCTGTCGGGAAATGTGTGGGCGAGCACGGGGAAGTTCGGGATCTCGCTGCGTTCGACAGCGGGCAGATGGATCTCGTATACGAAGATCAGGAGCGACGTCGGCCATGATGATGCGCTCTCATACTATTTCAACAATCTCGCGCTGCTGTACGACTCGCAGGGATTTCTCTGGTGCAACGCACTCGACTTCGATCTCGACCGTATCGATGTCGGGGATCCTCTCGACAAGGACGACGACGTCTGGCTTCATTTTGCCGTCGGAACGGGGACGATCGCATCGGACAGGTTCATACGTGCCATCGAGGACCCGGGAGGAAACAGGTGGTTCATGTCGGACGACGCCGCATTCGAGAGCGGTATGTGGGGGGTCAACATCGCGAGCCGGGCGGGAGACGACTGGCTGAATGTAGACCCTGGAAGCTACCCGCAGATGGAGGGCGGAAACATATTCGACCTCGCCTTCGATGGCCAGGGTGTGTACTTTGCCATGAGGGGTTACGGCGTGATGTACTGGCGAACCGGGGGCTTCGACTGGCCGACGCTCATCTCCGGCGCCAACGACTACTGGATAACGATACTCGACGAGGATCAGCTGCCCAGCACCGAGCTCTGGTCGATCGAACGAGGGCCGGACGGCAGCATCTGGGTGGGGACGTCAGCTGGACTCGTCAGGTATTCGCAGGGAGCGATCGATTCGTTCACAGTCAAGACCTCCGCGGAGGAGGAGGGCCTGATCGGCGGGACGGTATACGACCTTGCTTTCGACGGCCGCGGAGGGCTGTGGGTCGCCACCAACAAGGGGGTGAACAGGATAGATCAGGACGGTACGATAACGGCGGCATACACTACCGCCCTCGAGTGGCAGAATGAACTCAATCTGATCTATCGCGCCGAAGAGGTCATATCTCCCCTGCCAGATCATTCTTGCCGGGCGCTTGCATATGACCCGTCGAACGGGTACATCTGGATAGGAACGGAGAACGGGCTCGCCCGTCTGGACGCTAACGAGCCGGTGGAGATCACCCTGCCGATGTCCGATATGATCCTCTATCCCAACCCGGTCCATGCCGCCAGGGGAGACAACGTGATGAGGATAGCGAGGATCAGCACACCGGTCGATATACGTGTTTACAATCTCGAAGGCGATCTCGTACATGAGGCTTTCGGGGTGATCGAGGGTGGGGTCGCCTGGGATCTCCTCACGCTCAACGGGTACCAGGCCTCGTCGGGAGTATATATAGTGCAGGTGAAGGGAACGGCGGGAACATCGATGAGAAAGGTTGCGGTGATAAGGTGATCGGCGACAGGTGCAGAAAGGTCCTTATTGTCGGTGCGGGCGAGGCCGCCAGGATGGTCGCTTCGGAGATCGCCTGCTCCGCCGAGCTCAATGCCTCCGTAGAAGGATTTCTTGATGATGACGCCGGACTCGCCGGCATGAAAGTCGAAGGATCTCCAGTGCTGGGTAGAACGACCGAGCTCGAATCGGTCGTCGCCGAGCGGGATATCGACGAGGTCATCATAGCTGTCCCTACCGCCCCGGGCAGGTTCGTCCGCGATATAATAAGACGGTGCAGGCGCGCGGAAGTCGCTTACAAGATAGTCCCCGGCGTAATGGAGATCATTCGCGGTACTGTCCACATAGACCAGATCCGCGAGGTCAGGGTGGAGGATCTCCTGGGGAGGGAGACGGTGACCTTCGATTTCGAGGCTGCCGCGGGGAGGCTGGCTGGAAAGAAGATCCTCGTAACGGGAGCGGGCGGGACTATCGGCAGCGAGCTCTGCAGGCAGCTCGCACGTGTCAGACCGGCATCGCTGATGATGCTCGGCCGCGGGGAGAACAGGATCTTCGCGATAGAACAGGAGATAAGGGCCGACAATCCGGGGCTGGAACTTGTCACTGTCATCAATAATCTGCGCGAACCGGAGAGACTCTACAAGGTGATAGCGAGGCTGGCCCCCGACGTGGTCTATCACACGGCCGCGCATAAGCATGTGCATTATATGGAACGTGACCCGGAAGAGGCCGTGCTGAACAACGTCGCAGCGACGATCAATCTGGCGAGGGCCATTGAGAAGTGCGGGACCGAACGGTTCGTATTCATCTCCACCGATAAGGCGGCCGATCCCAAGGGCGTGATGGGAGCGACCAAACGGCTCGTCGAGATGTACCTGAGCAGGATAAACCCCGACAGCGCATGCAGGTTCATGACCGTACGGTTCGGCAATGTCATCGGAAGCACCGGAAGCGTGGTACCCCTCTTCGTCAGCCAGATCGGAAGGGGCGGCCCGGTGACGGTCAGCCATCCGGAGGCAACGAGATTTTTCATGACCGTCAAGGAAGCGTCACTGCTCGTTATACAGGCATCGGTGTCCGGAAAGGGAGGAGAGACCTATATCCTTGATATGGGTGAGGCGCTCAACATCCTCGATATGGCCAGGGATATCATATTGCTGACAGGACACGAGCCAGACTCTGAGATACCGATAGAATTTACCGGGCTGAGGGAAGGGGAGAAGCTCCATGAGGTACTCGTCGGAGAGGACGAGACCCTGGAACCGCCCGCACCCGGAGAAAAGATAATGATCGCCAGATCGCCCGCGGCGACTGGTGATAACTTCAAAGCCGATGTGGACAGCCTCGTCGAAGCGGCGAGAACGGGGGACAGAAACGGCGTGCTGCGTCTGATGTCGGAGATCATCCCCGGCTTCGGGAACGACCCGGGAACAGGCTCGTGATCAACGGAGGACCGGTGGAGACCCGCTTCGAAACCGACCTGTCACATGAAGAGGCCATCGAGTTCATTTCGGCCTTCGAGAGTGCGACTTTCTTCCATTCACCCGCGTGGCTCGACATCCTGTCCGAATCATTTCCACGGTTCGAGTGCGGGTGGCTTACCGCCCGCGAAGGCGGTAGACTGGCGGGGCTGATGCCTGTCACGAAGGTGACGATGGGCCCTGCATTCAAGCTGCATTCACTGCCATTCGGCACATATGGCGATCCCCTTGCCCTGGAGCCGGGCCTTCGAAGGACACTTCTCGACGCGTTCTTCTCCATTGCATCCTCTCCGAGATGCGCAGGTGCGGGTGTTAATCTGCTGGGATTCCAGGAAGGGCTGGAGACTCCCCGCGGATGGAAACGCAGGATGGAGGAATGCAGGATGATCACCCTTCCCGATTCTTTCGATGAATACAGGAGCAGGGGGATGAACCGGAAGCGGCGGCAGCTCTGCAACAGGTGCGAACGCGAGGGTGTCGTTGCCAGAAGGCTCGAGGGAGAGAGCGATCTGAAACTTTTCTACGACAGCTATCTTCACGGTGCCTCCGGATGGGGAGGAGTACATCCGTATCCAAGGGTATTCTTCGAGAGCCTTCTTAGGCACACGAAAGAGGGTGTCTGTTTCTGGGGCGCTTTTATCGGGGATTCGCTGCTTGCGGCGCATGTAGATTTTTATTTCGGCAGAACGGCGCAGGCATGGCAGGCCGGCGTGACACCACAGTCGCATGAATATGACGCGGCCGCATATCTGGTGATGGTCGCCGTCCGCGAGGCGATAAGCAGGGGCAGCTCGATCTTCAATCTCGGGAGCAGCGACGGGGATGCCGGCATGATCTTCTTCAAGGAATCGATGGGCGGCGTTGAATATCTATATCCTGTCCTGGAAAAGAAGAGGAGATGGCTCGAGTGGCTGAGGAGACGTTAGACAGGAGCCGGTCGAGGATAGCGGAGAATACGATCGCTCTGGCGGTCGCCGGCGCCCTCCAGATGGTCTTCACCCTCATCCAGCTCGGGGTCCTGAGCAGATATCTAGGCACTGAACGGTTCGGCCTTTATGTCGCGCTCAGGGGTTTTTCGCTGCTGCTCACCACCGTCATCCTCGTCGGGTTCCCCCAGGTCCTCATCCGTTATCTGCCCTCGTTTCAGAAAAGGGGACGGAGCGGGAGCGCGGCTGCCTGGCTGCTTCTCTTCTCCATGGCGGTGATCGTCCTCGGGACGGCACTGCTTTTTACTGTCAGACAATGGATAGGCATCATACCGGACAACCTCGCCGTAACGGAGGAGACAGCGAAGTGGATGGTGCTCGCGTCGATCGCGCTGGCGTTGAAGCTGATCCTCTACGGGGGGCTCAGCGGTCTGCGGGAGATGCGTCTGCAGATGATTTTCGAGGTCGTCTTCCAGCTCTTCTTTACGGCATTGATACTGCTGCAGCTGAGAAACCTCGATGTGAAGCTTCTCTTCATCCTGCTTTTCGCGCTGAACTTCCTCGTATGGCTGGCCGGGGTGCCGGTATATATGACGATCCTCAGGAAGAGCTTCCCGAAATGTGAGGGCATGGCCGCGGGGGGGATAGTGCTGCCGTCGCCGGCCGGCTACTGGGGCAGTGCGCTGGCGCTGAGTTACGCCGCGCTGGCCTTCTCCGACGTGGACAGGTTCGTGATGTCCTCACTGCTTCCTGTGGCGGCTATATCGGTCTATCATGTCGCCTCGAGGATCAACCAGCTCATCAAGAGATTCCTCGGTTTTCCCGTGGTCGCGCTGCAGCCTGAGCTGACGAGGATCTATGAAGAGGGAAGGTGGGACGAACTCTCCGGACGGCTCGGACTCTTTACCAAGGCGAGCGTCACCGCCGCACTGGCGACCACAGCCGTTGTCGCGGCGACGGGCGGGGTGATGATCACGCTGATAAGCGGTCCCGAATATCCGGGCGCCTACACGCTTTTGCTCGTGCTCCTGCCTACCGTTCCTGTGGCTGCGCTGATAGCTCCTCTGACCGCCGCGATGAAGGGGCTTCATTACATGAAATGGGCCGTCGTCTGCGATCTGTCCTGGATGGTGGTCTATTTCGCGGGTCTCTTCATCCTCTTGCCCCGTTACGGGCTGATCGGCACGGCCGCCGCCCAGGTAGCGGCTTCGACCGTGCAGGCCTGCGCCGCGGTCTTCCTCTCACGCAGAGAGGGACTCTATGTGCGCGGTGGCGGTCCGGCGATGCTGCGTGCGCTGATCGTATCGGTCCTCTTCGCCGGAGGAGGGGCTGCGGCATGCTCCGCGTGGGGCCTTCCCGCCGCTGCGGCATGTATCGTGCTTGCTCCCTTCCTGCTGCGTGCGGCAGTAAAAAAACTATCACTGTTCGATCCCGCGGAGGCAAGGGCGCTGGTTGAGATGCTCCGCGGCAGACCCGGATCCGGACTTGTGCGGTGGATACTTTCACTGGAGAGATGATGTTTTCCCGGAAGCTGCTGATGCTCATCAACTTTTTCCCTCCCGCGGGAGGCGGAGGGGTGTATCGTCCGCTGTCTTTTGTCAAGTATCTCTCGAGGATGAACTGGGATATCACCGTTGTCACCCCGAAGCCGGGAGAGTTCTGGATCAGCGATCCCTCTCTCGAGGAGCAGGTACCTGAAGGTGTCCGTATCGTCAGGATAGGTTCGCTGTCGGCGGGGAGGATACTCGGAATGCTGAGGGGAGACCGGTCCGGCAAGCCGGCGGGAGCGAGGTCGTCAGGAGGATTCGAGGCGATGAGAAAGGCGGGAGAATATTTTCTCCTGCCCGATACATATATTGGATGGAAGCCGTTCGCTGTCCGTGAGGCCTCGCGGCTCTGCCGCGAGGAGAGATTCGATGCCCTCTATTCGACAAGCCCCCCCGACAGCACCCAGCTGGCCGCCCTGAAGATCTCGTCGAGATTCGGGATCCCGTGGCTCGCCGATTTCAGGGACCCGTGGATATCGCTTTATCTTCGCGATCCCGTCTCATCCGCTCACAAGTCGATCCTCGAAGGGATGGAGAGGCGCGTTGCGCAGCGGGCCGGCACGGTCACCGTTACGACGAAATGGCAGATCAATGAACTGGCGCGGAAGATACCTTCGTGCAACGCGGTACGGATACCGAACGGGTACGACGAGGAGGATTTCCCGGGAGAGCCGGGAAGGCCGCCACAAGGCCCCATGCAGATCACGCATTGCGGCATGCTCACCCTCGGCAGGAAGTCGCGCGTATTCCTCGATGGTCTGTCGAGATTCTTCAAGTCGGTTCCAGGGGCCAGAGGAGATGTCAGGGTAACATTCATCGGCGCCAGGGAGTCGGAGAACGAAGATCTGGAAGGCCTCGATCTCGAAGGGGCAGTGACATTCGAGGACAACATGCCGCATGCGGGATGTGTCGAGAGGGAGAGAAAGAGCCACGCCCTTCTTCTGATAAAACACGACGATGAGAGGTACAACGGCCTCGTACCGGGCAAGCTGTATGAGTACATCGGCGCCCGAAGACCGATCCTCGCCCTCGCGCCGGCGGGGGAGGCCGCCGATATCATCACCGGTCTGAGGAGGGGCGAGGTCGCCGGGCCGGGCGATGCCGGAGATGTCGCCGCCGCGCTGGAAAGGATATATTCCGCTTACATCGGCGGGACACTGGATACGGCCTATGACCTGTCGCCGAGGCCGGAGTTCTCCAGAAGAGCCGCAGCGGAGAGTCTCTCCCGCGAGCTCGAGCTGATAGCCGGGAAAAGGGGGGATGCATGATGGCAGGTTCCGTTAACAGGCTGGATATCGCGACGATCGCCGCGTGTGTCGCCCTTTTCGCGGCGGCGAGCATTCCGATCGCCGGCTCGATCACGGACGATACCTATATACACATGCAGTACGCGCGAAATCTTGCCGAGGCGGGAGAGCTCTCGTTCAACAGGGGTGACCCGTCATATGGCGCAACGAGCCCCCTGTGGGTCGGCATACTGGCCCTCGTTCATCTTTCAGGCGGGGATCTGGCTGCATGGGCCCGCATACTCTCATGGTCGGCCGGCGTCCTGTCGATAGTGATGCTCTACTTCTTCGTGATGAAGCTGGACGGAAGGCGGCTGGTCGCGGGCTCTGCCGCGGCGGTGCTGGCCTGTGAAGCCTGGCTGCTCAGGTGGAGCGCGACGGGGATGGAATCCTCCTTCGCGATGCTCGCCGTTCTCGTCTGCCTGTTCGCCGCGGTTACAGCGACACGCTCGACGCTCAGGAGCGCTCTGTTCGGGCTGCTTCTCTTCATGGCCTGTCTGGCCAGGCCGGAGGCGGGACTGATGGTCCCGGCTGCCGTTATTTCATTTTCCATCACTGAACGGTCGACTCCACTGCGCAGGCGGTTCATGTGGATCGTGGTCTTCTCCGTCCTTATGGCCGGCTGGCTCCTCACGATCCATGCGCATACAGGCACATTCCTGCCGTTGACCGCCGGTGCCAAACAGGGCAGGCCGGCATTCGGCATGGACATGCTGGTATCCGCTCTTGTCCCTCTGAAGATAATCGGGGCGACCCTCCTTCTGCCGGCAGTCGCGGCGGTGGCCTTTACGGTCAAAGGTATATTCCGCGACAGGACCCTCCTTGAGGGAAAAAGAGGGCTCTCGCACGGGGGGCTTCTTCTGCTGCTTCTGTGGGTATTTCTTCTTCCCGTCGTCTACGTGATATTCGATTTCCACGTTCTGTCCAGATATCTCCTGCCCGCCTTCCCGGCGATAATCGCCGTCGGTTTCGCCGGAACGGCGAGGCTGCTTCGCGAATCGGCTCCGAAGACGATGCGCAGGATGATCGTCATCATCGCCGGCGCCGCCATGATCCAGAGCCTCGGCTTCTATTTCATCGTCGCGGTGCGCCCGACAAGGGAGTTCTCGAAGGGGCTGGGCGAGGTTCTCGTACCGATGGGGAAATGGCTCGCCCTGAACTCGGCGCCAGGCTCGGTTGTCGCTTCTCCCGACATAGGCGTGATAGGTTATTTCTCCCGGAGAGAAGTACTCGACCTCGGGGGGCTGGTCACGCCGGAGATCAACGACATGCGGCGAAGGATCGATGTCGAGACGATCATCGATGAGGGGCTGTACCTCGATCTCGGGGCAGATTATCTGGTCGATCGTCACCGGGTACCGCATCGTTTTGACGGGGCCGTGATAAGAGGGTACCGGTTTACCGCGCTCAGAGAGAACGTCATGCCGAACCTCGGGATCCGCAAACCCGATCCGGTCACCTACACCCTCTACCGGCTCGAACCTGTAGGGGATGGGGAGGACAGATGACGGCCCTGTCCGATGGTTCCCGTTTCTGCCGGTGGTAGGGGGTGGGAGAGAGGGGAAAAACGGGATAATCTGATGCTTTTTTCGCACACTTCGCATAACTCCTAATAATACAAACAGTTATAATGCGACAAAATGTGCTCCACCGGGACATTTTCTCTTGACACTGTGGGACGTGGTGGGGTAAAGTGGGTCGAAATGGAGAGGTAAGTCCCCTAAATGTAGAAATTGTCACTGCCGGAGCCAACCGATTTTCCCGGCCGTAATGCGAGACCGGGGAAGGCCTCCGAAAGGCCGGAGATGCAGAACTTTCTTGGAAATTTTGAATGCACTATCGACATGAAGGGCCGCCTGATGGTCCCCGCGAAGTTCAGGCATCTGGTGCCTGAAGCGTCTTCCGGGATGTACGTCATATCGATGGGCAAGGAACGTTGCCTCAATCTCTACCCGGTAAACGAATGGAACGAGGTAGTCGTCAGTGAGCTGCAC
>SDBS01006190.1_pt1 | contig 11638 bp, 26 predicted proteins | sample 2277091 | NCBI WGS metagenome assembly SDBS01 (sample SAMN10404972, study PRJNA504765) | marine sediment metagenome | isolation source: marine sediment core GS10_PC15, 163 cmbsf | place: Arctic Ocean: Southern Knipovich Ridge | collected 2010 | reverse complement strand
AGACCTTAACCTTGCGTGTTGTCTTTGTAGTATTTCTACCTTTGATAATTGCTTGCCATCAATCTCCCACACAGGCGCATACTTATCGGCAGCTTCCTGTATTTTCTCGTCACTCAATAGTTCGTTAGCCATCTCTACCTCCTATAGTCGCACTAATTATCGCTTAATCCATATGTGCCATATAAGTTGCCCACCACAAGTGCTAACACTCCCAATGTACTGAGACACCTTAGACATCTCCCTTTCTACGGGGTGACCAGTCCCTCTTATTGATACAGATATAATTTCCATGTCCTCCTCGCCATCGTTCACCAAGAAATACAGAGTTGGAATATTATTTTGTTCAAGTAGGCTCAGGAACTTTGTGCCAGCAGGAACTAAGATTGCTTGCTCATCCAGTATCTCTAGCGGGTATTTCCACACTACATCAGTTTTCAGCTTGTCGTTCATTTCCCCCTCCTTATGGTAAACCTTAATCTATTTCTTTTCAATGTTCCACTCCTTTAGCTTGGCTTGAAAAGCCGATGAGTATTCCAACTCTTCATAAACCCACTCCACCACTTCCCTTATCCCATTAGAATAGCCCTCTGCGTAACACCCGCTCTCCTGCCCTGCCTTAAAGGATATTTCTGCCACCGCATCCGCGAAAGCTATCATACTCATTAATGAGTGGTCATCAGGTAACTCCACTCTTTTCCTAATAGCTATTGCCCGATCTTTAGCTTCCATTACTTACCCTCCAGCTGTTTAATCTTATCCTTTAACTCGGCTTCCAGTTCCTCAAGTTCCCCGATTGTAAACTTCTTGATTGGTTGGTTCTCTGTCTCTAGCTCTGATACGACTTCCTCACCATAGAGTAGGAGTAAACCCCTTCTATATCCTAACTGATTGCCGTGAAGGAATGAATTACAGTGGCGGCACTGGGCATTCACCCCTCTCTCAGAGAAGTAATTGTTAGCGTGCTTCGGAACAAAGTGCCCTGCATCTAACTCACTGTACGACTTGGTATTCCCACACGAGATGCATTCTGCATACTCCAACGAACCCGTAGTGCGAAGACAATCCCTGCGTCTAATATATACCGAGAATAACCGCCAAACCCTACGCTTCAATGATGCTAGCGTTTGTTTCTTTTTTGGCATACCTTCCATTTACCCTCCGATTTATTCTGCCGTCAATCGTCATATGGCATCTGCGACACAACCAAATCCAATCTTCTAAATTGCGACTATATTTACTATCAACGTTGTGCAAGTCCATCCACCCAGGGTTACTGCAAATTGGGCAAATAGTCGGTTTGTGCAGTCGCCTTTCAACCCACCTGTGTATTGCAAGTAGTGTCGCATCTTCCCCCCTCCAATTTGGGTTGTCCTCACTCATTTTCACCTTACCATGGCATTGTTGAGAACAATACTTCCCCTCACCGAGAGCTATCTTATCAGGTCTAACCAGCATATCCTTGCCACAAACAAGGCAGTTCCGTTTCACATCCATGCTTCACCTCCTCCACACATTATACCACATAATCCCGCCACAGTCAAATGCACTCCCCCTTAACTTTTACTACTGTTTTCTTCTTCATAACTCTATATCACTCCCTAACCTTTTGAGACACCGCCATTTGTATGCCAATAAGGTATGCCATGATACGCATAGGGGTTGTAGCCCCTATACTACCAATCCATTCCCAGGCATCACTTCCAAGTCGGTAATGATCTATCTTGGCCAAACTGTAATGAAATGTTTCGTAAGTTTCACTATCATTAATAATAGTCCTGAGTTCTCCAAATGCATCCTTATCATATTCGATTTCTTCATCTTCGTATTCTCTTATTCTTTCATTTAAGTATTGATTAGCCTTTACCCGGCTAAAATCTTCTTTTGAGTCACAGAAGGCCCGAAGTTTTTCGCAGAAATAACTTAAGTTGTATCGGGCAATTCTTTCCGGGATAGCTTCTTCGGTAAAGCGAAATACTGCTGTTCCTAAATCACCAGATACATACATATTAGCTCCGTCAAAAACATACCTGGTATAGAATATAATTGTGTCAGGTTGGCGCCAGTCCAGTATGGTAATTTTACCGAGTTTAGTAAAGACAGCCTTGTGGTTTTTGAACCAATTCTCCTTAATTTCAGTTGATTGGTGTTCTTTTTCTTCGGCATATGTGTTAGTAGTCATTTTTTACCTCCGTATTTACAGTATTATTCTTTGTATTTATTATAATAATCAGAAGTAACTCCAATGCCTGCCCACTTAGAATAATCACAGGTTCTAGCGCTCCCAACATTATCATCACTGACTTTGCCTATTGCGTTCATAAAACAGTCACGAATATTAGTAGGTATTAAGAGGTCTTTCATGGATGCTTTTAATGCAGATTCAACTTTCTTTATTGGTTCAATATCCCTAGAAAAGTCATCATAGGCATTTGTATTTATTTCGTAGCCGAAACTGCATCTTAAACCACTGGGGCGAGGACTGACTATCAACAGCACAGCGGGGTCGGGGGTCGTTATATACCAGCAAGCTATTTCTTTATAAGGGTCAGAACCATGTTCCGAAATACCAAATCTGCGAAACATATAAACAAACAAAGATGCATAATCTCCATCTGGTAATATCTCGGCGGCAAATTTCCCTGGATCAACATATCCTGCCATTGCACCATGCCAAGATTCAGGATTCCCCTTCATTTTCCATGATTTAGCGTGCCATTTTCTAGCCATTGCTTTTGTTTTCTCCTTTATTATGTGTCATTTATTATCACTCTCTACCCGCAATATCTACCGCAAATATCAGCATCAGCTGTTCGGGCTCTTTTATAATATCCCTATTAAAGGAATCCGCCACACAGAGAAAACCGCCCTCATTCCCATTCCTATCAATAATGCGCATCTGTACTAGCACGGTATCCCCATTCCTTAATTCACGGCAATCAAAGTCATCTGGCACAACATCGGTATATCCACTAATCCTTAGCAACGGTCTTCTATCCATTTACTTCCTCCATTAACTCTAATTAAACAAAAGCTGGTTTTCCTTTAATGCACGAGTGAGCTTTTCGTTCTCTAATTCAAGCTCAGACATCAATTCTTGAATAAACTCCCCCATCCTTACATTTTCAGCCCCTAAGTCTGGTATGTTATATATTGCCTGTAGTTTAATGAGTATCTTCTCGGCTTGAGCTTTGGCGGTTAGGTCACACCTTTTTACAATTAGGTTAGCTTGTTCCACGGGAGTGTATCTGCCATCCAGGTTGACCACGATATCTAGTACATCAACCCTTGCCTTCTTATTGATAGATTCCCAGTCCCTACCTTCTAGTAATATCATTCTACTACTGTATCTCCTTCTATGAAATTAACACCCTGAGCTATCTTGAAGTGTATCTTGGTGCGATACGGGTCTATGTCCATTGGCTTGGGTGCTTTTATCTTCTCGAACTCCAGATACCCCTTATCAATACTCAGGTATAGTGTCGGCTCTGCACCAGTAGATGTTCCACCAAAGGCTATCTTTCTGCCAGGTGGTTTCTGCATTGCTACCACCGCAACCCCCTCCGGCCCTACTGCCTTGTTAATCTCCACTAGCTTATTCGTTACAGTGTACGGTTTGTCCATGTCAGTTCTCAGGTAGTCTACTATATTCAAACCGTTTGGCACAATAACATCAGCGAAGTTATCGAACCTCCTGTAAACCTTAAACGGTGGAGGCTTATCGATGAAGGGTAACAACTTCCCGAACTTCCAACTCAACTGCTCCACGCCCTCACTGGCAAATAGGAACGTATTATCCTTCCACTTCTCGATATTCAGCTTAACCACATTCAAGCAAAATGCCGTCTTGCCCTGATTGTACAGCCCCGCTACCAGAATGAGGGACGGAACTGTTAGGTGGGCATATTTGTTAATCCCTAATGGTAATGTTATGCAATCCTCAGACTCTTCCCCATTCCTATTCCACCATTGCTCCTCCTCAAGGGAAAGGTCAGCAGCCCTCCAAAAACCATCCCTTCCAGTAACTGGATACGCCAAACCCTTATCCCTCATTCGGTGCATTATAGTCCGAAGCGCACCAAACATCTTCTTATCAATCGCACCATCTTTTATCTTGGTGTAATGAAAGATGCCATCAGACTTATTCTGCACCCAATCCTCTATTTCCTGTTGGCTTATATTCATATTGCTCCTATATGTTGCAACGGTTGCGGATGTTGCGGGCGTAAATCGTGTTGCGGGGTTTAGCTACGAAAGTGTTGCGTGCAACATCGATGTTGCGGGGTTTCCTCCACACTTGATACAGTATTAGCTTCATCTTGTAACTCCTTAAATACTATATATACCTATAAGATGATGGTTATTCTTCTAAGGTGACTGTATCGTATTCACTTTTAGGATTTTTCTTATCAAGGTAATGAGACTTATAATGCTCCTGTAAATCTTCTAACCACTGTCTCATCTGAGTCATATTCCCAAGCATTACCGTGGCGTGACCTTCTAGTTGCTCGTTAATCAATTCATACATCCTTGCTTCACTAGCACCAAGTATATCAATGCGTTTCTCCAAGTCCGTAACCCTTTCTTCTAGTGTCATTACTCTTCCTTTAGGATTTCCTGCTCTATCATATCTCTATACTGGCTAGTCTCCGATGTCCATGCACTAATAGAATACATTACATCTATTATTCGCTTCCTCTCCTGCTCCCCGGCATCTTTTATCTTCTTGTAGCACCACTCACGCAGGGCCTTCCTCTTATCTCTTTGCCTTCTAGTCTCGCCATAAACCCTCTGTCTTATCAGGGGTTCAATGAGGGCTATGATTTGGTCAGCCTCCTCAAAGTAACCATCTTGTGCCACTGGGCTTACATCCTCCCACTTCGTTGTAAAACCCATTGACTCCGCATATCTACTGTAAAACCATCTAGCTATCTTCTCCCTGTCAGGGTTATCCAGCTTCTTCAAGTCTACAGCACAACGCTTCAGGAATTCTTGGTGTGTCTTTTCAGCCTCTGGTGTTTTTGGTACCAGCTTCTTCTCTCCTGTGCCTTTACAGGGTGGAGTCCAACCCAGAGCCTTGAGTTTGGCTATTATATATTGTGCAACTACCCAATTAGCTGTGAAATGAGCATCCTTATCCTCAAGTAGGTGTATTATAAAGTCTCTTAGTTCCTGTTCATCAGCCATTTCATTCACCTCTTGTTTCTTTTACACGTTTGTCAACAGCCCTTCTGACATCAGCTTTAGCCTTTCTGTATAGCTCACAGCCAGAGCAGTACCCATCAAACTTATGCTCGCAGTATCGTGATGTAGTGATTGGGCATTTTACCATCTTCATCATTCACCCCCCAAAGCCTTTAGAATAGCTTTAGTTTGAGCTTCGGATATTGCTTTATATCTATCACCTATAGGATTCTCGTAGTGCTTATCCACTTCCTCTGTGATGGCATCTAATTCCCCCTCTGTCAGTCCAGCCCCCTCTACCGCTCCCCTTGCTTTGGTTAGCTCCTGTTTTCTAGCCTCTATGATTAAATGGCGAATAGTATTTTTCTCCGCATCCACAGGCTTTCTGTTAAACATTCCTATAAACAAGTCGTACCATTCATCAAATGTTAATATCCCTGTCAGCAACACTTCCTTTGGTGCGTTCTTAAAATATCCTACCATTAGTTCCTCCTGAGTGGGGCTACCTTGCTATTTCCGAAGACGCCATATGTGCCCTCTGCTGTCACCCCACTCATTACTGGCTCGGTCATTCTAGGTTGAGCGACTTAACGGTTCATCCCTTGGCACATTCCCACCACTATTTCAGGTGGGGGAGACCGAAGTTACGGCACACCAGCAAGCCTTACTTAAATGAAACCTCTATTACCTCGGACATCTTTTTATAATACTCATGCTTAATCTTCACAGCCTTAGTGGGATAGTCCTTTTCTAAAGAGCCATCGCCTATTCTGTTTCCCAGTTGACACCACCACATATTTATCTCTATTACATCACTCTTCCACTTCATATTGTCCTTGATGTCCTCTGATACCGTCTTCGGCGGGGGGGCACTTTCTGTGGTAGCTTCAAGTGCAGGCTGTAATTCAGCTATTTCTTGTGCCCCTGCAACCACCTTGAAGTCCTTAACAAAAGGCTTGCCATTATAATCACCCCACTCAATCTCAATCGCAGTGCCAGGAACTAGGAGGGGCCACTTAGCCTTGAGTGCACCCTCCCTCCCGTACTTGACATTAAAGGTCTTCCCCGTCTTATCCGTTACCTTCTTGAACGACTTACCCTGATAGTCGTCATCTTCCACCCTGTCTATTATTACTGCTTCTGCCATTATTTCTCCTCCTTTTCCCAGTCTTCCCAATCATATACCCTGGCTATACGACCTTGCGTTCCATCCTTCCTTAATAGCGAGACATCCATCACATAGCTTGACCAAGAAGCGTAGATGCTCACCACCACACCTCTCTTAGTCTTTCCGCTAGTAAGCGAATCCCCCACTTTGAAGGGGCAAAGAAAATTAGCCCGCTTGTTCTTAGCCTCCACTAGTTCACCCCCGATTCTGCCCCTCTCTTCTTCTAGTTTTTTAATCTCACCGTCATAAGGTGATTGCTTCATTCTTCCTCCCTTGTTGTATTATTCTCACAGACTTCATCCAAGTTGGTTGCTATAGTAGCCTGCGGTTCCTTGGTAATGGTTACAAAGTCAGGCGGTGATACTTTCGCTATCTTCTCAAATCCCCTCTTGTCCAGGTTAAGTGCCATTGAGTGTTCTACAGCCCAATTATACGCTGTCTTTGTATCATAATCCAACTTTGTTACTTCCCTTATACCGACACCCTCAGCAGGGGTTTTGTTACCTGTCTCAGTATAGGCTTGGAGCGTGAGCTCTCTTAGTAGGTTCTCTTCCCCTGCTAATCCTTCGAGTAAGTCGGCAGCTTTCTCAATTATTGCGTGGTTATATTCATCAAATAATCTACGAGCCGACTTCTCAACCTCTTTAGCGGTGTTAGTCCTCTTCCTTGCCACTGCCACCACCCGTATTTGTTCCTGTAATTGTTCAATCATCATCCATCTCCTTAATAAGCCTTGATGGCCCCTTACATTCGTTATTTTCTGCCCGCTTAATGAACTGGCAGTTCATACATAAAACTTGGTAGCCCCTTGGATAGCCATTTTTCCTTAACCATGAGTAGAAGTTCTTAATCTGCCTTCTGTGTTCACAGCCCCCTCCACCTATATGGTCTAATGATAGAGCCCTTATGTCGGCAAAGCCACACTTAGCACACCTCATCTCCCTATTACTATAATAAATCAGTACCTCTTTTTTAAGCTTGTGCCAAGCGGTTCGGGCAATGCCTCTATGTAGTTCCTTGTTTTCTTCCCACCATTGCCTCCGCCTTTTGTATTCTCTTAGTTTCCGATCTGGATTATCCTTAATTATGTCGTATCTTGCCTTCTGTTGTTTCCTTAATTTGCCCTTATTGGCCTGATAATATTTTTTATGATATTCCCTTATCTGCTCTTTGTTGTCTTGAGCATACCGCCTGAATGCCGCCTTTTCCTTTTCCGTAGCTTTCATACCTTCTATCCCTCCCTAAGAGGGATTATACCACAAATTGTTAATGTTGTCAAGTACAGCTATTGTTATTTAAGGCATTCATCAATAAGGTGGAGGCACACGTCATACGCAGCTACCATAGCTTGCATTTCCAGTTGGTGTTCCCTGCTTCCGAATAAAGATACAGAAAAAGCATTAGCCTTCACACCCTCTATCCGCTTCTTTAGTGCATCGGTCACTGCCTTAAATGATATTTCCGCTTGGGCTTCCAGCAGCATTTCCTCTTGAGTCTCACCCACAGTCTGTTGATGGCTCCTTTCAATTATCAAGCGTTTCTTTTCCCCTCTATTCATTACTGTATCTTCAGCTTTCATTTTACTTACTCCTTATAAGTTTCTGAATTGCTAGACATAAGGCTAGGGCTGGAGTTTTGCCACAATATAAAAAACTCTTATAATCTAATTCTTGCCCATTCCATCGTGGTACTTGGATATCTGCAACCCACTCTCTTTCACCTTTTACTGGAGTCGGATGAAACTCTATCCTAGTGCAAATGTCTAACTTTGGGGCAAGCCACTTAAAGCAAGCTGTCTCATCTTCAGGGAAGAAAGGCACTCCATTGTCTACTGTTACACCATCAGGATAACTCCACACCCCATTAGAAAGAGTAAACCCTACCCAGATTAAGAGTTCGTGGTTAAGCCTTACTTGGTCAGCTTTTTCCATTATTCCACCTCGCAATAATTAACTGGCAATATATACGGAATAGTCATCCCCCTATGCATAAGAAGCCTAAACTTAAACCTTGTTGACATCATATACTCTAACTCTTTCCTCTTAGCATCCCTGTAAGAAGCCAGTTTTTTAAGTTTATTCAGCGTATTCAGCGTATTAGCTTTTTGATTATTCCCCATAATAACCTCCACATACCTGGTTGCTTTTTACTACAAATCTGGTGAATACGCTGTCTGGATAATGGTACTCCACCCCTGTTAAAGAAAATCCCAATATCCCGATAACTATACCCTTGCCCACGCCACCATCTAATCCTTTTATTTCTTGCTGTTAATTCTTTCATTTTCTTTGTTTTGCTTGCTGGCTGGGCTTCGACCTATTTAATCGTGGTAGAACGAACCAGCAAGCTTTCTTAACCTCCATTACTTGATTATAACATTATTTTTAGCATCTTGTCAAGTTTAGTTTGCAGATATGTTTTTATTGACATAATCAGAGCATACCACATATACTTACTTGACGCAAGCCCACTGACAGACAAAAAAATAGAGGAGCCCCCTCGGACTCCCCATCGTAACATATTCTATTGATTTATTTCTTCAGTAGTTCCCTTATTATCGCTATGACAATAGCCCTTTGTTCCTTACTAAGCTGTTCAATTAACCAAGATAATTCCCATTCAGTAGTCATCTTAACTACCCATAGGAGGAGGGAACCAACCCGCCATAGTGCCAAGCGAATAAACTACGTATAATGCAGCAGTTATTATCCCAGCATACTTGCTAGTAACTTTGAGCTTGGGGTGGTTATCTTTCTCTTTCTTTGCCTTTTCCGCTGCCTCTCTTTCCACCTCTATTATTAGCAACCTACGTGAGTGGTCTTCAAAGTGTTCTGTGTGGTCTTCTATGTGGTCTAATATTCTTGGTATATCCCCCTTGTATCCATTCTGCCCATACAGCCTGCGGAATAGCTCCCCCAATGTTACCTTTTCGTCCTTGTTCACCTGAATATCTCCCATATCATTAGTCCAGTAGCCACCACAAAGATGCCTATGGCAAACTCCAGTATATCGTGATATGAATGGTCAACCTTTCTCCAGTCGTTCATCGCTTCATAAATTAAAAAAGTTAAAGCTAGTGTTAATCCCAAGACAGGATTGGTAAAAGAAACCCAAGCTGTTATCCCACCTGCTATATAATGTACGAAGTTGCGATATTTAATCATTCTAATTCCCCTCTACGTATATCCCCACAAGCCATAGAATCAACGTGGTGGCTTTTAATCTATTAACAAGGACTCCAGTGCCAACAAGGACACATCGTACTTATCCATTGTCTTCTGATGAAAGGCTATACTTCCCTCAGTTAAGTCAGGATTTCTTTCAAGGTATAGAAGGTGACTTAACTTAGCCTGCTCAATCCCTGCGATTGCTGCCTCCACATATTCCCTGGGTAAGGGTTCGTAGCGGACTGTTTCCACTATTATAATTTCGGGCTCAAGCCATCTATCAACTACAACTTGTTCTATCCTGATGACCTCAATAATCTCAGGCTGCCGGAATCCATACCCCGACATAAACCCAGAGACTATGAGTAGAATACTAGCAAGTATAACTGTAAGTGTTTTCATTCTTTCAACATAGCATAATAAAGTGTTGTTGTCAAATTAAGTGTATCTAAGAACTAATCCTATTACACGATAACTGGTAAGTGTGCCCACAGCATCTACGAGGAACTTAACACCCACATAATCTTCAGCGGCTAGTGCAGTAAAGGCTGCCGAGATATCAACCTCCTCTATTTCAGTATCAGTCATTGCTAAACCATTAGCAGTATCAGAATCCGAGTTAGTATTGTATGCCTCGCCAATAGCGGCAAAGTCTGTTGTTGCTGTCCAATCAATCGTACCTGTCCCGTCTGGTATGCCCAGAACCTTACAATGTGTGAGTGAAACAAAGTCGTGAGGGGTTTTGAAATTAAAGTAACAGTAATTGCCAGCAGTAAGGATATTTATAATAAAATCCCCCACAGCTCCTAGCGAACCCGTATTGTTAATCCCCGTTATAGGGAAAAAGACCTCTCTGGTTGCAACGCCCTGTGCCCACTCGGGGTCATTAGCCCCTTGCTTTAGGAATTCCCCCGCATTTCCCTTTGCCAGATTTAGCCAATTAGAAGCACCCCTATAAAGTACATCCCCCCTGGTCGGGGCGTTTATACCAACGAGTTCTATGTTTGCCGTAGCATCTTTGTAATAAAGTTTATCATCCGCAGCAAGGTACCAGAAGTGTCCTTCAACTAAAGTCCCTGGTGCTGTGCCTGGAGTAAGCACCTGGGGTAAAGTCATTTGAAAGTAAGGGTCGGCAGCCCCAACCATTCGGAAGATTTCAACTAACCCCGACCCAGAATCACGTGCCCTGCCCGCAATGTAATTTGTATCAACATCCCTGCAATCAATAAATGTCGTTCCGGTTCGGGCCTGAAAGATACTAAATTGGCCAGCATTGCCGAGAATACTGACGTAGGCATCATCAGCAGCAGTTCTTAAGTACCAAATACTACTTGTTCCCTCTTTTAGAGATAGATTGGTGGTCTTTAATAAATTAGCACCGATGTCTAAATCATCTTCAATAGTTACGCCACCGTCTAATCCCTTGAGATATCTGAGGTCATCTCTGACATGCGTGTTCATTAGGGCTGCGGTGACAACTTCACCCGTAACCCACGTTCTTGGTGCTGTCCAAGCCATTAGTGTAACTCCTTAATATGTACTTTGTTCTCTCTGGCTAAATCGTTTATCGTTTCGGGATACCTCCAGCTTCTATTAAAGATAGGTCTTGGCTCTAATAGGGTTTCAATCTGTATCTTATTTTTGGGCATAATAACTTTGTATAACTTACCGTCGTTCCCCTCATTCCCACATAGGGTACAATAGAATCTTTTATCACTAAACAGGAATTCGGCATTGTTACAGTGTGGGCAATTTACTAACCACCGGGAATGGTTTATCTCTGCCCCCAAAGTCTTATTAGACGCCTCAATATTAAGTACGAGGGGTCTGTCTCTTAACCTTTTGCGGGCTTCAGGTCTGTTAAGTTCTCTAAAATATGTCTCTGCTGTTTCTATCATTTAATACCCCAATTTTGTGCCCGTGCCTAATTCTGAAAATCCGAGACTCCAGAAATCTTCATTGCTTGCATCCACTAAATACCACCTACACAAATGTCTATGTCCCCCTTCTGTTATTTCGTGTTCCATCTTATTGATAAAGAAATCAGAGTCCAATCCCAAGTCAGTGTTCTTAGCGGTTATCCTGTCCGATATTTCCCTTGCTAAGATTTGAGTTAAGTTCG
>SDBS01006189.1_pt1 | contig 11639 bp, 2 predicted proteins | sample 2277091 | NCBI WGS metagenome assembly SDBS01 (sample SAMN10404972, study PRJNA504765) | marine sediment metagenome | isolation source: marine sediment core GS10_PC15, 163 cmbsf | place: Arctic Ocean: Southern Knipovich Ridge | collected 2010 | reverse complement strand
TTAGACGAGAGGTATTTGACTTGCTTGGGGAAATGAATGATATAGAGCCAGAATTTCTTGCAGAGGTTAGAAGAAAAGTTGAACTTTGTTTATATGAAAAAGATATCGGTTCAACACCACAGAATTCTTACAACAACATAGACGATGACGAGCTATTTGGAACAGCTAATGCTGCGTGGTCAAAGCTTGATGAGCTGACTAGTAATATGCCAATTCTTCATTTTGTGTTACACGACATCACTCCTGATTCAAAAGACTTTGAGTTGCCTCGCAACTTAAGACTGGACGTTCTTAAAGGAGCTGCAATTATTATTGTTAAGCAACAAAACCTTTATAAAGAGGATTTCCGAGGAAAATGGGTGCCGAGAAAGCCCAAGATTGAAGCAGAGTATTATATAGGATTTTCTGAAGATTCTGGGGTGAAAGCTGAATATATGGAAGAAAAGCTGAACCCTAGCATTGAATCGCATAAAATTGTCCTTGATGCTATTGAAAAACAAAATTTACAATTCTTCGAGGGTATTCCCGGCGATTTAAAGTTGCTGACTAAAAAACAAATACTATTGTCCGAGTTACAAGAAACTGTTAACGAAGTTATTCGATCATTTGGTGGTAAGCCTTTGCAGATCGATAGTCAGTATATTCCTGAGCTTATAGAATTAGAAGGATTAATGTGTGAGATGCTCATTGCCACTACAGGAGTAAGAAATAACTTTGCTCAAAAGTTATGGAAAAATTTATTAATACAAGAGATTAAATATCCTGGAGTAGCAAAACGATTGATGCCAAGTGTTTGGGAACAATATCAAAAAGTATTTTATGCAGATCTGCTAGAAGTTCCGGCACAAAATTCACAACAACCAAGGGACATTGCTATTTCTCAAGAGATCCAAAATAGTGACTTACCAGAAGTTCCGGCACAAAATTCACAACAACCAAGGGACATTGCTATTTCTCAAGAGATCCAAAATAGTGACTTACCAGAAGTTCGTATGAAAATAAACAAATCCGCCATTCAACAACTATCTCTTCCCAACAATGCCCCGCAAGGACCTAAATTAAGTTGGAATGAAGAAAGTTTATTGGAAGCAATTACAATACCCCATAAAGAAACAGATCTTCCAGGGTCTACAGTTTATCATGGCTCCATCGAAGGCGAGGCTGATAGCGTTAGATCAGGGCCTAAGAACATGGGCGGTGGTTTTGGCGGAAAAGGTTTATATATTGCTCTTGATAAGAACGCTGCCGAAGAAAATGCGGCCAATAAGGGACAAGCAGGTGGAAAAAAAGGCATTGTCATGGAGGGAAAGTTAAATTTAAAGAACGCATATCGTATTGCTAGTATTAAAATAGCAGATAGATATGGACACCCCAGAGCTGACATAGAAAAAGGCATTTTCCCGGCTAAATGGGCCAAAGATCCAGCTCTGCAGGCATTCATGCATGCAAATTTTGACATTATTATTGTTAAAGGAGTTGCATCTGCGGGCTATGCCGGTTCTGATTATTTTTTGGTAATACATGAGAGCGCAGGCAGTGAAGCTATAAGATGGACAAGTCCAAGTGGCGTTCAAAGCCATCGAGATTCGTCCGTTGATGGCGCTACTGACGGCAAAGTAGCCAGGTTAGCTGTTCCTACAAGTCCTGGTTTACCAAAAGCAAAAACTAAAGAAACTGCAGCGCATGCAGCCCATGTTAAAACACAAACTCCTCCACCTAAAGTACCGCGTGCAGCAATCACCCATAAACCTCGAAAAACTGCAAAAGAGTTTTTGAAAGATATTAGTGGGGACGCCAAAAGGGAAAAAGTTTTAGTTCCTAGTTCTCATGTTTCTTCAAAAACTAACAAACCGCCGAAAGCAGTTACATTTTCAGAAGATGAAACTCCGGCTATTCCTCGAAAAGTTGCTGATAAGAATATTGATCCTAAAACAATGCAGCATCCCAGCGAGGCGCAACCAGCAGGCCCATCAAAACCTGTCATAGAAAAAATGAAACGGCGTTTTGGCGTTTCTTACAAGCCCGACGCATTTATCAAGGCTGTAAGCTCATCACCAAGCACTCAAGCCGTTCAATTTACAAAACTACTCGTAGATAATGTTAAAAAACTATCCGCAGATTCTGAGTTACATCATGTTCAATATGTTATTTTAGAAAATGGTGAGTTGATCATTGCGCGCCGATATAGTGATTTGATGCCGCTGAGCTATGCCGAAATATCAGATCCTAAATTAACATTAGATAATAATGCAGAACAAACCATTCTGATAAATGGTGTTGAACATAAAGCAATAAGTTTAGATAGAGATACTATAATTATTTTTGACGCAGAAGGTAAAAAGAAATGGCGGCGACAATACTTGAAATATTACGATATTTCCGAAGGTAAACCGATCGTATCAGCAGGACAGTTTTATATGTCCAATGGAAAGATTTTATCCTACGCCGATAATATTGGCGGTTTTTATGGTATTGAGAATTTTAATGGTCGTCATACAATTCCTGGTTTTGACCAAAGAGAAATTGTCGAATACGTCTTTGCAAATCATGGCTTCCCTGAAGCTAATAATCTTTTTCACGAACACTTTGAAGCAAATTCAACGAGTGCTGATGCGCCAAAACGTATTGAGCATCACTTACAACATCCTAGCTTAAAACAACCAAAAGCTAAGGGTAAATTAGAAGCTGATCTATTAAGTTCCGCTGACAAACTAAATGCCGCGCTCGATCAGCTTGAAAAAATTGAATCAGAGCCTGCGCAAGCATTTGTTAAAATGCTAAGAAATGGTGTTGCTACGGGAACACTTTTATTAGAGCCCGTTAATGAGCAATATATTGTACCTGAAAATTTGAAACCTGCCGAAATTATTAGTCTATCCGGAAAGATATCACTGTTAAGAGTCGCAACGAAAGGTTGGGATATTGAACATATCATGCTATTCATCGCTCATGAGGTTGGAGGCCATCATTTATTAAAAGTATTTGGTGGTACTTTTGATCCAATATCCAAAGGCATTGTAGAGCAGATACCTAGTATGGGTGATCAATTTAGCAAAGCGGTGAGCAATGATTGCAAATTTTTATTAAGCTCAAACATTTCTTTATCAACGGCTGATGCTCAAGCTGCTTTGCGGGTTTTGAGTAAAACACGTGAAGAGTATTACTTCCCAAGTTTCATTGAGCGATTTAGGTTACGCTTTCCGGAAATGAAAGCTGCAGTTCTACTCGAACAATTAAAGGTAGCAGAGGCTGCTTTTATTGCTCAAAACCAATCTATGCAAGTGACGTTACAAAGAAATTTAAAAGCATTCGTTTTGCAAATAGAACCGTCTTTAACAGAATTACAATATAGTCATTTCATCACAAAAACTGCGTGGCAATCTGAATATTTATGGCGAACTGAAGTTGCTGCTACATGGCTTGCGGAAACATTTTTGCGACCCAATGCGTATCCACAACTTAGTCAAATGATGCCAAATCTAACGCCATGCATGAGTAGAATTATGCAAACCACTTTCCCAGAAGGATTTAGCCATTTTTTACCTCTTAGACAACTACAAGTTTCTGGTGATAGCATTAAACCTGTTTATCTATTGGAACACCAACCCACTGCAAAACATATTCCAACAGTTACTACAACTGCTCCAGTAAAACCACAAATTCTTCAATTGGGTAATACGTCAATCTTTGCTAAACAATTTTTTAAAAAATATCCATCTATTGCGACAAATCTAAGTCTTAAAGTCGCTGCACCATTAAAAGGGCTGCCAAGCGTTTGTATGCTTGCAAAAGGTACTCGAGCTGTCACGCATGTAACCTCTCCAGCTAACTTTCCTGGCAGAGCTTTTTATATCAAATTTAACGCCAATACCAATAGGGCTAATATTCTACCTAGACCAATGGCTTCAGCCTCTAACATTGGACAAACGATACCCTATGTGGCAATGGGTATTGAATATTCTTGTCACTTTGCACATCATGCAATAGACGGCTATAAAAACAATCCAAATGGTTCCTGGATGTATGATGCACAAAGACTTGCTTTAAGAGATCTTAGTGCAAATATGATTGCTTATAGTCCGCTTGCTCTCAATCCTTTACTCATTTATATACCTATTTTAGCGAGCATGCCTGATCTTAGAGAAACTGCAGATGCTTCATGGATCCTAGCTTTAAATGACCTTGAAAAGGATAGCCAATCATCTGAAGGTTTTAGCCTAAAAGGAATTCTAGAAGCTCAACAAGCTAAAAGTCTGATATCGAATGCAGTGCATATGACTGTTGCGGCTGAATTACAACCTTACGCCATTAAAGCTATGGGTCTTATGAAATCAGTAGGCGATGAGTATAAAAGTTATTGGGATGCCACCATGGCATTCATAGACGATCATCCCCATATGGCAAGCTTAATAAAATTTGGACCATTAGGGTCGATAATAAAACCCATTATTGAATCCGAAGCGGGCCAACGCTATTTAGCAGAACATCCCAACTTAAAAACCATAGAAAATAATGGTCCGGGGCTTGGGGCATTGCAATTGGCCATTCTTAACACCGTCCAGAACTTTCAATTCGTTGATAAAGAAACTGAACAACAGATTTTTGCTAACTTAACAAAAGAAGAAAGCTTGAAGCTACCAGCTGAATTAAAACCAGGATCTGAAGCAGCAGTAGAGTGGGCAATAAAAGCGGGACAGAAAGCAAGGGAGATGATCTCTGCAGGACAGCAAGCTAAGGGCGCATCAATAGTCGATGATTTAGCTGCAACAAAGCCCACGACAGCTGATCCCAGATTTCATTTTGGTGCGCAAGGTTGGCGTGAACAAGAAATTGATGGCGTTCCAGTATTAACAACAACTTTTAATCTGGATGCTCAAGAATTAGATCAGCTTTTCAATCATGGGACATCTGCTGCTGGTGAGAATCCTACTGCTAGTCTTGGCAACGGTGAAGCTTCAAGTGGCGGCACAATTATTAATAATGATGTAAAAGAGGCTAGAGAACGTTTCATGTCAACACAAGGTGATGATAAAGATAAGCCAGACTTTGGTGACAAAACAGAAATAACCGACATTAAATTAGGTGTTGTTGCTGGTGGTGCTGTTGGACTAATATTCACGTTAAAATGTGGTGCGAGTATCTGGTTTGGTTGTGGAACAGTTGCATCCACTGTTGGCGCCGGAGCGACATCTACTGTCGCTCAGACCCTGGCAATCGCTGGAGTTACAGGTACCGGTACAGGTACAGCTGCCATAGGTGGAGTTACAGTACCCATTGCATCTGGTATGGCTGATGCACTCTTGGCTGGTCTAGCTGTTGCGATTCCTGTAGCAGTAGTCATAATTGCTGTGCAAATTATTTATACTAAACATCTCAAGGTCATTGCTAAACATTTAGAGCATGGTTTAGAAAACACAGGAAAAGATTTTAAATTTATTAATATTTCAGTCTCACATGCATTACAAGATGCTATATCTCGTTTTAATAATGGTGATTTAACGAGAGGATTATTCTTACAAGAAATGCAAAACGTCAATAATATCATTTTAAACAAACGCTCAACGATTGAAGACCGTGCTGATTACGCTTACATTAATGGAAAGTATGATATTGCTTATAACTATTTGCTCAATATTGCTAGCATCACACAACTAAGTGTTGATAATCATCAAATGATTCAAGATCAGAAATTACAAGAAAAAATCTTGAATGATGTCAGTGCTCGTTCTAATTTGCCCATGGCAACTCTGATCTCACAATTATCGACGTTGACAGGAAGAAAAGTACTAACACTAAGACAACTTTATGAGGCTTTCGCTTTAAAAGGTTTGATTGTTAAGAAGCTATCCGAAAGCAATGAAGTGAGGTATTTCGATGAGTTAGCTAAAATTAACACAGCTGGTTTAGGACAAGCTTTTGCTGTTCCGCAGGTAGCCAAACCTGAGATGCCAGAGCAAAAAAGTTTTGATGGAATGACGAAAAAAACACGCCTAGGCCGACAAGACAATGTTGAAGGATGGATGGATAAGATAGCGGGAGCATATTATATTTTCAGTAATCATGTAGAAAAAGGGAGTGATAAAAATGTTGTTGAAGAAGCAAGAAATAATTTTTTTACTATCGTGAAACATTTTATCCCTAAATTAAAAGGTGTCGAACTGAAGGGTGATGGTAAAATAGAGAACTGTTATGATTACTTCAGGCCCTGTATTGATAAACTGTGGGATAATGTAATATTTTCTAGTGAACAATACTGTAGTGCATTTGATTATGGTGTGCAAACAGCTATATTTGATCCAGAGGAGCTTCGGCAGCTTAAGGTCATTTCCAGTGTTAACCTCTTGCAAGATAGTATTACACAACTTCACGCTGAAGGGGCAACTGAGATCGAACAACAAGCCGCGTTTGAAAAGCTCTATCGAGCATCCGTGCTCTTATCTCAAACTCAGGTTGAAGAAAGTGATTTTTCAGCAAGCACAGATTCAGAAAATAACGAGTCAACAGCGCAAATGCTTAAACAGCAAGCTGAGTCTATCATTAGCAATTATAGTTTAGTTGATGGTGACTACAAAACATTACAAGCTATCGAGTTCATGGAAAAAGGATCAGTTGTTTTAAATTCATCAGAATTTTCTACAGAAGAAAAAGAAAGTACATTCTCACAGATGTATCAAGCTGCTCTCATTATTGCAGCTAGCGCCTTGAATAATAAAAACGAAAACACTAAGCCTTCAGAAGAATCTGCAGCTGGCGATGAATCTCTTGCTAAAGTAATTTCTCAACAAGCAGAATCAACTATTAAAAGCTTTGAGCTTGTTGGTGGTAGTTATGCGGTACTTCAAGCAGTTGAATCAATGCATAGTAATTCAATCATCCTAAATGGTGATAACATCTCACTGGATGAAAAAGAGGCTGCTTTTGCTAAAATGAACGCAGCTGCGGAAATCATTCTTGCGAGTGAATTTCAGGGTGACACTGAAGATCATCCGGATGAGAAACCTATAGATTCCACAGGGGAAGGAGCTGACTCTAAACCAATGACTTTTGCGGATATTGAAAAATCTGCAACCAATATTGTGACAATCTTCAGCAACGTTGGCGGTTCATATGCAACTCTGAAAGAGGTAGAAGAATTACAGGACTATGCTAAAAATAAAACGCCAACAAGTGTTGAAAATGAAAATGCGTATTCCCGTGCAAAAGAAATTAAAACAAGAAATGTTAGCGCAGATTTAATAACATTCTGTGACGGCGTTATTGCTAAAAAATATAATAATGACTCAGTAATTATTTATTCACCATTAGCTCGAGCAGGCATGCAGATTTTTGGTGACTATACACAACGTAAATGTGGTGAAACAGGGAAAAAACTTGGTTTTTATGCCGGTAGCATGCATAGCATCTTTCCAAGTGTACTTACAGAATTAACCTACTTACCAGTTGCTGCCTTTAAGCGAGATCTGCCCGCTTGGCAACTCAATCTTAAAGGCAATTTTGCTGCTCAGTGTGCTAAATATACAAGTAATCCATTTAAATCCATTGGTAAATTTTCTAGAGCATCACAGCTAGTTACTACTCTAGCCTCTATGACGCCATGGGCAGAGAAACATCCTTGCGCAATGTCTAATGTATCCACGGTGACGAATACCGTAGCAACTGCTGCGACAGGGACCAGAGCTCTAAAATATGTAACCGATGGAAAATCTTTGGCTAGGCTTGCTAAACTTAGCAGTGCTTTTATTGAGCTTGGCTTCAATGGAGTAGCTGGCTTATATGAGTTTTGTAGTGCAGAGCTAAACCTACCAGAAGATCGTGAAGATTTTACTTTATCTGACCGTTTTAAAGAATGGTTGTCACAATATGTGCCCTCAAGTCCAGGTAACTTGCCTGAAAATCCTCTTTATTACATGGGTAAAAATTGGCTAAAAATAGCTGTTGCTTTAATGATCCCTACCTACGTGACATATGGTTATGCAATTTATCAAGCACTTTGGAGTGAGTGGTCGACTTGTACTGGTAAAGATATTGAATATGCTTTACAAGCAGCAGTACTTAATACCGCATATTATTGGAAAAGAAATGATTATGCGGAGGCATCTGAACGAGCATCAGCAATAAAAATGAATTTAAATCATTTGCTCTCCCATTCTCATACGCGTCATACAGATTATTGCTTGGATAGTGATTCTCCAATAACAAAACAAGCAAAATGTTTTCTCATACGTTTCGAAACTTCAAAATTATTGGAAGAAAAGAAGTATGAAGCAGTTCGAAGCAAAACTGATTTTTCACATAGAAATAATAAATTTACTCTAAATGAATCCCAATGTCCTGTCCTTGAAATGGCTCAAGCCATGTTTCAACGATTTCAAGCCATGGTAGATGATTCGAAATATTTCAGTCTGCATATCGAACAAGTGTATAGTGAATTTAATACATTATATGATTTGTTTGAAGGTGATGAAAAACTTAAAGAGAAACAAAAGCAGTACGAATCCATTATGGAGGTATTTGTTTCTATCGGTCACCATATTCGTTTTCATCATGCAAAACTAATGTGCGAAGCGGCGGCTAACGATAATCTAGAAAATAGTAAAGCTTACCTCAAGTCATTTAATAAGCATGCAATTTTACATTGTCCTGATGATGAAAATTTATCTGTTGCTAATCTTTATCATCTTATTGGATTTACAAAGCACAAACTTGGTGAATCATTAGATTATCTCAGATATTTCGAAAAAATCGCAGAGAATGATAAGCTTTACATTCACTGGTTTACTTTGGGTCAAGTGTTACTATCTATTCAGAAAAAAATAAATAATGTAAAAGAAATGCAAGCTATGCTGCTGCATTGCTTCCTTCAAGCGGGTAATATGATTAGTGCTAAAACAGATGATGATTTGACAGAAAATGAAAAGCTTATCAAAAGTGATATACATCTAGAAATTTTGAAACTGAAAGTTCAACTGCCAGATATTGATTCATATGGCTGTAATATCCCAGAATGGATAAAAACAATCGAAATTTTGTTAGCCAAGCATTCCTCTAAATCACAAGCCACAAAGGATAAAGAGAAGTCAGGATCAAGTAGATCCTCGAATGGCAGTCGAGCAACAAGAAAACAGTTGGGCTGGAATTGTTTTGATATTGCCGTAAACATTGAGCGCGAAGATCTCGTGAGATTTGCCTTAGGCCATGCTGGAGATCTTGATTTTAGACGTCTGTTGGCTCCTGAGATTCGACATGTTGCGGCCTTGACTGTCTTCCATATGAATATACAAAGCGATAATAGAGACACCAGAGATGTAGAAAAGACGATAAAGCTTGTAGAACTATTTGATATCTCACAAGCCCTTGATCCTGATGACAGTTGGAACAGAGCGAACATTGAGAAACACATCCTTGCGCTATTAAGTCAAAATAAGGATTCTTTTTCGTTTCCAGATGGTACGTTACCCGAATCTATGCGTACAAGGGAGCTGCAAAATCTAGTCAGCGCGTACTTGGATGCTCACGAAGCAATGAGGCTTGATCTTATAGATTGTAATAACACATTAGGAAACCCCGCAGGTAAACACCTATCCTTGGAGGAATTAGATGCGTTTTTTGGATCGGATGATACAAATGAGAAGCGTCGTATTTATGCAGAGGCTTTTACGGCTTTTCAACAGTCACGTAATGAGCACTACACACCACATGAACAACGGTTTCAGGCATATTGTGAAAACGAAACCACCTATCGTCAATACGTATCGGATTATTACAATAAAGCTGATAATTCTGGTCAGAAGGGCTGGGTTGCTTTTCAAAGAAGCCTTACCGGGGAAGTTAGTACTTCGATGATTGATGTTGCTGCAAAAATGATAGGTGGAAAAATTATTTTATATCAACTGAAAGGAGCGAGGTTTGAAGAGATCTATCAGACAAAATCTTATGGTGATTCGATAATTCATGTGGAATACCAGGGAAACTGTCATTTTGTACGTCTTCCAGGGCCTCCATTACTTCCCGCTCACTCGGTAGAAAAAAAAGCTAGTGCAGCAGCAACGCCAGAACTGATAGAAGATGGGGCTATTAGGGATTGTCTAGGTTCTTCATCTGTTGTAATGCAAACGCCGAGCTCTAGTAGCAATGCTGCTGTGTTTCAGTCTGTGTTCTTTCGTAACAAAGCCGCAAGAAGAGGCTCTTTGCGTGCTCTCGCGGATGAGGGCTTGAGGGAGTATTGTTTAGAAAAGAAAGGGATGTAAGGCCGGCTATTAGACGACAATGACCTTTGCCGGCCGCATTGTCTCATTTAAAAATAACACTAAAAAGCTATATTGTTAATTTGTATAACCTAACAATTATTTGGACGTTAACCACCAGCTAATACACCTAGAAAGACTTTAAAGCTAATGTTTCAGCTTATAATATCCAATCTGCAAAACAATAATCCCGGTAGCTATCATAGATAAAATCATGGTGTAGAGGAGTGGAGTGTTATGCGTGTAATAGCCATGAACCGCAGCAATAAATTGTAATATTTCAAGTCCTAAAAAGGCGATTAATGAAATGCCTTCGACATTGCGTTTTCTTATGATACGAATCATTTGTGGCAGCTATGTTATAGCTAAGCCGTACATTGTTATTTGGTAAAGTATGTTAATGGTTTCTTGCATAGATTAGGCCTGTATTTTTAATCTGCGTTTAAAGCGGTAATAAAGAATAAAAAGAATTAAACTGCTGCTTGCTATTAAGCTGGCAATCATGCCAATAAAATATCCATAATCTGATAAATAGTAGGCTTGTAAAGCTTGAACTAGCAATATAAAAAAGAAAAGTACGAAGGTGCTTAAAGAGATGTTATCCGCATTTTTTGTTTTTATTAGTTTGTAAAGTTGGATGATATATAGCCTAGCATTAAGAAATAATGAAACGTCAAATACTGGTTCCGCTATAAATTTGACTAATGTCATTAAATATTCCTTTGCTTGTTTGCATCTTCAAAAGACCATTCGCTGGCTGCAATGACTGGTTTAACCATTTGTTGTTGTAGTTTTTTATCATCGGTTGATTCAATTATCTTAGAATAAATCTTTGAGCTAAGTTGGGATAGTTTTTTTGCGTTAATGTCTTTTGATTTGGTGGCAAAGGTTTTGATTAGCTCTTCCAATATATTTTCTAATAATTTTTCATCAGGTTTTGTCGGAGAGCTATTTTGTTGTGTATGATCGGCTTCATTTAAAAATTGAGCCAGCATTTGTTTAAGAGGGCTGCTTGATGTTTCTTGTAATTGTTCTCTAAATTGTAATGTTAACAGTTCATAGCCTGCTATCGCTGCTTTGTTCTCGGATTCGTTTGAATCGATTTCAATGTCTTCAAGCATGTCGCCATTTCCCGTCTTTAGCCAGTCAAAATTAACTTGCGTGACTTGACTGATCTTTTTAAGGATATTGTCGTCTGGCGCGGCTCTGGCAGACTCAAATTTATAAAATGTATCTTCTGCTAGTTTTGGGAAAAACTTAGCTGCAAATGAACGTGTATCAGGAAAGCCGGCGCTTTTGCGTGCTATTTTTATGCGCGCTGCGAGCATTTTTCGGCGAGATTTTTCACTATCGGTAAGAGCCATCGTGAGCCCCCTATGTTCTGGTCTATAAGCA
>SDBS01006188.1_pt1 | contig 11639 bp, 15 predicted proteins | sample 2277091 | NCBI WGS metagenome assembly SDBS01 (sample SAMN10404972, study PRJNA504765) | marine sediment metagenome | isolation source: marine sediment core GS10_PC15, 163 cmbsf | place: Arctic Ocean: Southern Knipovich Ridge | collected 2010 | reverse complement strand
GTATTAATTCATCACCACTAGCTGCCTAGTGCATGAAAGCACCAGAGGTCGCACCAAACCACTTATTGTCTAATCCAGAGCCATCTTCACCCCAAGTTATACCAGTACTGGAATTGTCCCTGGTAAAGACAAGTTGACCAGCACTTGCCGACCAATTAGCGTGGATTCTAGGTCCACCCACTGATCTAACCATTATTTCCTCCTTTTGTGATTAGTGTTAGTCTTCCACAACCACATCTTGTAGTGTAACTTCCCCTACCACAATGAGGACATTCCCTAGTGTAGTTGCGTACCATCTTGTCTTCTATAGGGTAAAGGATTTCTTTTTTGGGAGAGGGGGGAGATTCTCCCCCCTTCCTCTTGTTTCTTTTTTGTATAGTCATCACTCCCTCATTAAACTAGAGCTTGGGGCATGATATCCTTGGAGTACCTAGGTCTGGACAGGATTGCGTATGCTCCAACCGTACCTACCGATGCAGCCGTGTCAATAGTGGCTGTTACCCACTCGTAGGTTTTGGAAGCAACAGGCAAGTCACCAGCATCAAATTCAACAATTACTGTATGCCCACCGTAAGTAGCTTCCAAGAGGGTTATTGCGGATGCGGATGCTATTGCGCTCCAAACATCGTTGCTGGCACTTCCACCAGCCGACCCTGCATTTGTTCTATAGTGGAAGGACAGACCTGCGGAATCTCCGGTATCGGCTGAACCGCATTCAATACTTAAAATTGCTGTTGAAGCGAAGATTGCAGCACCAAATTGGAATATAAGAGTAGCATGGTCGTACCCCTTCATGTGAAACGAATCGAACTCAACGCCAGTAGTAGCTATAGGAGTGTTGACGGAGCACAGGGGGATTATTAGATTATCTTGAGAGAAAAGCATTTGTGTTTACCTCCTTATTATTTTAGGTTCTGGATGAATTAAGTATAACGTAAGGTGAAAGAGTAGTGGAACTGTATCGTGGGGTGAGTGCGGATTTCCAGGTTGGTTGCCCGTCATACCTCATTGTGAACCTGAAGGACTGCTCACCGTAGTCAAACCTGAAGTGAATTGATGTGGCAATGTCTGGAGATTCACCGTTGGCCTTGCCTGCTACGATGTAAGCACCGAGGTCAACAAAGGCTATATCGCCTGCTGTGCCTAGCGTCTGACATTTTTCAGTCAGGATTAAAGGTCTGCCCATGAGCGTAGAGAAAGGCGCAGCACTAATCCCGCCTGCGGGTAGCCAAATCGGAACGCCAGCTGTACCTATTGCCAGTGCCATACCAAATAACTGTGGGAACACATCGTTGTTGGCAAGCCAGATTGCCCTGCCCTGACCCATAGGATGCATCCTGGAATATATGTCCCTGATGTTTTCGGCTATGACAGTGCTTGCTCCTTGACCTGAGATTGCGGCAGCCGTGATTAACGCAGGATTACCACTATTCAAAACACCTAGTGGTTGATTGGCACCAGAACCATTGAGGAAGTCATCGTCCATTACAAAAGCTATGGCCTGTGAAAACTTGCGAGTGACATCAGCTTCTACTGCGATTGACGAATCCGCAATTAGTTCATCAGTGACATGGCATAACCCGGTGAGTTTGTGCAGAGTCAAACCAATTTTCTCGTAGGTAGGATTGGATGCGCCATATTGTTTACCTTCTCCTGTGCGCTGAATGGTCACACCCCCGAAGAAAGTTGAAGCGTGAGAAGCGTCCACATCCGCAGCTATTTCAATGCGGTTTCCCACCATAGGCTGGAATCGGGCACGAGGTCTAACAATGGAATCCTCAAGGGATTGTACGAAGATAGTCTCTCCGAATTGAACTGGAACGAGGTATCCACCTTGCGATAAATCGCCTTCTTCCATGTATCCCGCTGTTTTCCTGTAAGCATTAGCCCACCTGCTGAGTGCTTCAGGTGCTCTGGTAGCAGTCTTGTCTTCAACTGCAATTAGATCACTCAGATAGTGACCGAATGATTTAAACCCGCCCTTCTTATCAGCCATGATTTGGTCTTCAGGGTCGTTTATGACTTCAACTTCAGGCTCAAATCTCTTGGGTATTTCTTTGGATTTCTCAGACATCGCTTCTTCAATACCAGCATTGGCAGCAGCTTTTGCTTCGTCTTCGATTTCCTTCTTCTGCTCATCTGAAAGCATATTATTTAACCTCCAATTTGATTTTCGAGATTTCATCTAGTATTTCTTGATCTATATCTTCAGAGATGTCGTTCTCTGGTAGACGTTTTTCTTCTTCCTCTTCCTCACCTGCCGAATCTATGACTTCCTGAATCAATGACCTAGCCTGATTCAACCTTCCCTTATTTGCTTTACTGAGTACTGCGCCAGACTTTTCCTCTTCAGCCAGGGTAAGATTCAGCAAGGCAGTTTCAACTTCCTCATTCATGCCGTTATCCTTGATTAACTTAACTAAGTAATCTATCTCATCGCAGATTTGTTCCTGTGATGTTTTCGCAGGTTCGTCTTCAACTACCTCTGGGATTCGTTCACCCTCAATTTCTATTTCTTCTGGTTCTTTGATTTCTTCTTCCTCAGTTTTATCTTCAGTAATAATTTCAAACTGCTTAGTCGTAATAACACCTTTATCAACGGCATTCATTAAAGCATCAGGATTTGATGGTACTGGTACAATGGAAATTTCAAGTAGTTCCTGTTTAGTGTAAGTGCGTCTGGGTGATTTATCTCCATCACCTTCATCCCATTCTTTCGGGATAAAACCTACCGATTCTGTTTTTAAAAAACCAGTCTCAACCAGCCTTTCCACAATATCGGCAAATTCATAAGTCCCTTCAGGTGGGAACTGTACGGTGTTTTTAAGGGCACCATCTTTTATCCATACCCTTGTGGCTTTACCAACAGGCAGACTTCGGTAATCGTGCCCATACATAATGACAGGATTCTTTTTGAAGTTCTTTAATTCCCATCCATCTACCGAGATAACTTCACCATCCCTATCAATAGTGGATGTGGAAGCGGTAAACTCGTATTTGCGTTCACCTACTTTCTTGACTTCGCAATCTTCAATAACCTTATAAACAGTTTTCATTATTACCTCCTAAACTACAGGCAACCACACGCAACGGCAGTTCGGATGAACTGGTATAATCCCATGTGATTCATTAGTTGGATATATTCCTATTAAATCTACACATTCGGGGCAAGCATCCGGGTTGGGAAAGAACTCTGATTTCTCTATCCCTGATGTTTCATATCTGTGCAAAGCCCCTTCGTTTGAAGCAGCTATAACTTCTGTCCTGGCTACCTGTTCAGCCTTCCACTTCTTGGTCTCATCAAAGAACCCACTTATACGGTTTGTTAATTGCTGTATTGATTCTCCTTGAGCGTATCCTTCCTGTAACGCCAGTCGTAATCCTTCGAGATTGGTTTTGTTGATTGACTTAGCTAACAATAGAGAACGTGTTGTTATCCATTCAAGTGCATGTTCATCCAGTAAATCAAACTGCTTGGGAAGGGCACTTTCAAACCCACCCACATAAACCATCTCAATAGCTTGCTCAAATCTCCTGGCTGTTTCTTCATCATTTAAAGATATGGGTAAGTCATTTGTCTTCTCAAAGATGTCAACTACGTAATCCTTTTGCTCGTCAAATACATTATTAAAGACACTCGTAAACATCTGTTCCTGTCTTAATGTCTTCTCATTGTATATATCCCATAGTTCTCTTTTATGAGATGAACGCTCTTCTTCCGGGGGTTCTTCTGGGGTTTCTTGCGGAGTTGTCATATCTCCGCTTATGGGTGTGGGTAATAAGTTGAGGGGTATTAACAGGACATCTCCGTTAGGTAATGGGTCTAGTTCTTGTAATTTACGTGCTTCATTAATTGTTAAATAACCCGCCCTCATTCCCGATTCGGCTAATTCCCTTTTCTGTTCTACAGTCTCAGGGACAACCTCTTCAAACCCTAGTTTCAAGTTCGATGAATTTCTAAACTTTGGTATTAACTGTTCTTGTAATTTAGACCTCTTCCAGTCAAGTCGAGGCTTGATTATATTTCTGGCATACTGATATTCACCAGCCTCAGCATTGGCTTTGTTTACGTTCTCAGATATACCCATTACTGATTGAGGCATGCCCTCAACACCTAATATCATATCTCTGTTCTTTAATTTTAAATTAGGGAAGTCCATGTCCTTTACTGTGTTTTGTATCTGAATATATTTACCCCCACCTTCAAGTAATCCTACCTGATGTGATTTGTTTACCCCTCTGTATTTTTCTGACCACTGTTTCTTTAATTTTTCAAACTGTTCATCGGATAGATTGTAGTCAAACTGAATCACTCCATCAGGTCTAGCTGAATTATAAAAGAACTGGTTGACCCATCTATCTGCATTCTGCTCTGCGCTTAGATTAACTCCTATCGCTTTGGCTTGACCCAGACCCCTGTATTGATTTAAGGGATTGGGAAATTTAAAATGTATAACATCATTTACATCTAATGGGATAGCGTTCTGACCTGTTCCATAAACGTATCCCTTTACAAATGGGAATGCCTTAGCTGGTACTACTGACATCATTGAAGGATAAGCAAGCACCGCCTCTGATGGCTCACCCAAAGCATTGAAATTGAGAATCCAGAATGATTCCCCGGCACACTCCATATAAATCGTATCAAGAGCCATAAACTCTTCTGATGTCTGGAACGGGTTTACAAGATGTAGTAAGTCAAGTAACGGATGTTCTAATATCTGCTTGGGCTGATCCTTGTTGCTGACATCGCTTAATGTCCACTTGACTTCAGACATACCCAGAGCGATTCTGAAAACAACAGCGTGCCACCAGCCGATATTTGTATAACTGTTTAGAAAGTCCTGTCCTGTAAAATCAGGAGGTATAGAACCACCTGCATAAAGGCTGCTTCTAAAAGGAACATTTAGTTTTTCACGCCTGAAGATTTTATCAATAAATGACATTCTTTTCCTTGAAATCTTTATGAAATAGTTTGATTATGTAAAGCGAAACTATTGACAATCATCCTAAAATAAGCTATAATTAAAGTAGAGAGTAAGGAGAGATGAAATGAAATTAAGGATAGGAAGTAAAGTCACCATCAAATGCCCTGAAAGTTCGATAAACAGGGAATGGGGAATAGTCAAAGGAGAGGATGGGAACGGAAACTACTTCATAGCTCACGCTGAAGACCCAAAAACTAGCTTAATCTTTAGCAGAGACGAACTAATTCAACATAAAAGGGATAAGTAAATAACCACCCAAGCCCCCGATTAAGGGGGCTTCTTCTTTATAAAATAAATGCTGGAATAGGCTTATCATTATGTGCTATAATCCATGCGAAATACCTGGCAGAACCGTGTAAAAGATTGTAATAACCGTCACCGTTTTGCCTGATTTCTATGGGTTTTAGTAGTCCGTTTTTCTTAATTTCTTCTGCTAAAATGAATGGATTAGGGTGGATTTTGTCTGCGTTTTTAATGACTTCTTCTAACGATGTGTAGACTTTGTGAGCATGGTCTATCTGTTGCTGCTCTATTTTTATTTTATCAGTGGGGATTTCTACCGGAGGACTGTAAGAATTGTCAATCAAGTTGATATCAATATGCTCCAGTTTTAACTCTTCTATGTTTTCCTTCAGATGCTCTATGTTCATGGTATTGGTGAGCATCAAGAAACCTTTAGAGATTGCCCATGCGAATATGATTTGATGGGGTGTCTTGTTATATTTGACAGAAAGGTTATAGATATAAGGAGGTGGCTCTATAAACCCTTGATTAAAGATGTTGTAACCAATCAGGGTTTTAGATGTGTGATAGTCTAATGCGGTTCGGTTCTGTAGGTTGAATTCGGTTTGCAAAGAACATACTCTGTCCGGGAGTGCCCTAAATTCATTAAGGGTAAAATTGCAAACACCAAACTCTTTTACCTTACCCTGTTTAATAAGTTCTAAAAGTGCGTCTATTGTCTCTTCTATTGGCACCTCATAATTAGGCCATTGTATCTGGTACAAATCTATATAATCTGTACGCAGTCTTTTGAGAGACTCTTCGCACGACTGGATGACATTATTATTGTTGGCAGCTTTGAATTTATCAGAAACTATTACCTTGTCTCGCTTGCCCTTGATAAACTCGCCAACTACCTCTTCAGCTATACCACCTTCATAGTATTCCCCTGTGTCTACGAAGTTGATACCATTATCAAAGCCATACTCTAATATCCTGAGCTTGATTTGTTTGTTGTCAGGATAGTTCTTGCCACCGAATGTAGAGCCTTGCCCTATCAAATACTAATCTCCCAGCTTAATCCATCCGGTGAGTCGTTAGAATGCCCTATAGTATCTCCTGTGTAAACTGATATTTTATTCTTTATCTGGTTCCTGAACCCGTTTATCTGGTGCTTCATTCTTAAATGTTTATCATAATCGTCAGGGTGTTCATCCATCTGATCCTGACAGGTCCATATATGGCAATCCATCTGAGCCAGGTAGATGACTAATCTGATTAGTTCTGCTGACAGTTTAAGGTCTTTCTCTTCTATGATTGAATCTATATCATGAGTTATTTTCTGTATGTCTTCCAGTAAATCTTTGTCTGGTTTCTTGACTTCCTTGATTTGCTTGATAGTTAATGCACCAATTAATTCAGAAAAAGGATAATTGTATTCCATATACACCTCTTCGTAATGTGTAACACAATCCAAAATTCTTTATGAAATCTTTATATTTAGGTATTGACAATTATTAGCTATGGGTGTATGATTATAGTATCAAGTAGTGGAGGCTGGACATGAACTGGAGAAGTAAACTTAATAAGAAAGAAAAAGCACATCTCAAGGAAAACAATGTCCTGAGTACCAAAGACCTTGCAATGGCAATTGAGCACCAGAAGGGCATCAGCACACCTTGCTTTGATTGTAACAGTATTGCACTTAAAATAGGCATTGATATTACTACAATCAGCGGCAAACCGCATTGGGTGAACGGAGGTTAAGTTATGAATGAAGATAAACTGGCAGCATTGAGTAGCTTGATTGCCCTGGCTGTATTAGTAGACCGAAGAGAACGAGTGGGAAACAGTTAAGACTAGAGTTATGGAAGTTAAGTATGGGCAATCTCTTGATACACTAAATTTAAGATTAGTTCGCAAAGGAGGCATTGTGAAACTAAATTGGAGCAACCTGACAAAAGGGGAACGAGTAGAATATATGCAATTGCAGATGTCGCCCTCTCATGGTGGTTCTGGTGACGGGTATCTTCCTGATGACTGCGGAGATTGTGGGGCTTGTGGGCAACCATGTTTTAGAGATGTTGGATGGTGTATTAATTGCCTCCATAGAAAAATAGAACTGGATAACAAGTTGAAACAATTATGAATGAGACTCAGCCTTAATAGGAGGTGTTTAACAACTGAATAAGTTACACAGGATTAGACCCTTCGGGGTCTTTTCCATTTATTTGCTTCGTCTGCCCCTGAATCCCCACACATTGTATTCAGTCCCAGATAAGTTTACGGGTTCTATCTTTCTGCGTGACACAGAATTGTAAAGGGAATTCCTTACCACAGTCTTGCAGTAGGCTATCTTATTCCCTTCTATCTCACCTTTTAAGAGCCTGTCAATAACTCTGTCCATAGCAGCGTCAATAGCTTCCTGCCTCAAGGATACATCATAGAATAACCTAGATGCCCTTCTATCAGCATACTTTCTCAGTAAATCGTAGAACTGGTTGAATTCTTCCTGATTCATAACCACCTTATGCTAGGTGAAAATTGCCTCGGCTCATAGAAAGCTAACGCTAAAGCATCAGCTCTGTCAGGGCTATGATCTCCGTGCTTCCTCATTGTTTCTTTACTTATTAACTGAAGTCTTTTCTCTTGTGCTGGCATATATTTGATTATTGATAGCTGTGCCTTTAAATCCCTGTCATCTATTATAGAGATTTCATCCTTCCTGAATCTGGACTGTAACTGATAGAACATCTCGGCTCTTGTATTCACATAATGTTCTTCATCGTCTGCTTTGGCTCCGGCGATTATGGGGGTTACATTATATCCTTTTGCAACTATCCCAGAATAGATGGGGGAGCCACCACTTACAGCATCCACCTTGACATTCTTATGTGGAATCTGGAATCGTTCTATTAGTTCGATAACCCTGTCAACACTTTTAAGTGAATCTTCCATCTTGAAAATCCACCTGTCAAAAGAGAGCATCTTATTACCCTGCCGGATTATGGCTACGTTTTCATCTCCACCACTCCACGCAAGGTCAACCCCCATTTCAAGTTCACCTTCTTGTACCACTTCCTTGTCAGATGCTCTGGTGATTTCATTCCACGAGAACAGAAAATTACCACTCTCCATCACATCCCAATTACCTTCAAGCCATGCCTCTGCCAATTCTCTAGGATATTGTGCTCTAAGTTCTTCTTCATAGTTTTCCGGTAGGTAAGGGTTGTCTTTAGGGAGTGATGGTATATAGACAAAATCATCTGGTTTGCTTTCGATAAACCTTTGCTTTACCCATCCTGGCATAGGGTTGGCTGATAAAATGTATTTGAATTTAATATCCTTCAGTGGTAAATACAGACGGCCTAACATATTATTGAAATGCATCTCTGAACATTCTTCAACCTGATCGAAAGCGAACCATCCTAATGTAATACCCAACTGAGATGCAAGACCCCTGGTATCATCACCTAACCCGGTGTACCAGATTCTAGAACCATTCCAGAAATCAATAAAGTGGTCGGTGGAATGATGCTGCGTTATCATCTTTACAAACTCTTTCCCGTTCCCCCGGTCAACCCATATACCAGCATCAAAGTATCTCTCCAGTTCCACCATAACAGTACGTTTGAAAGCGGGTAGATTCTGCCGTGCCATTAATCCTACGTTCCCTGGATAATCCAAAGAAAGTTCAATGCCTTCAGCCACAAGAGCTTTTGTCTTTCCCCCTCTGATAGCACCGCCAAACAAACGTCCTTTGCAGGGTGATTGATGGAACAATACTTGACGGGGGTGAGGCTTGTAAATGTAAGATAAATCAATAACTGTTTTAGCCATATTGTTATTCCTAGAAATAAATAATTAAAATAGTCTCAAACTATTGACAAGCCATCTAGAATAAGGTATAATTAAAGTAGAGAGGTAAGGAGATAGAGGAAATGAGAAGAGTTAAATACAATAGAGGAAACCTAGATAGTACACTGAAAGCAGCCAAGAAGGTTTTCAATGGAACTCCCCTCTATATCTTTGCTACTGCTGGAGGCTACACTATCGACACCAGAAAACCACCCTTCAATCTACCCTACAAAGTAGTGACAAACTAGCCACAACGACCAAAGATAAGCCCTCCGAAGAGGGCTTCTTCTTTTACAACACAAAGTAGGATGTTCTTGACACATATCTGAATCTTTGTAATTCGATTTCATTGAGGTTGAATACTTCTTTTAATGCTATCGTTTCACCGGGTGAATCTTGATCGTTAAGTTCATCAAACCCAAGCACAGACCCTTTAATTAAATACGGTTTAATCATTTCCAGACACTTCTTGGTAGGTTCGTAGAGGTCAAAGTCAAAGTATGCCAGTGCTATAATTGTCTCAGGATGGCTTTCAAGGTACTTAGGTAATAACTCGATTGCGTTACCATTCAGTATTTCGTATCTTTTAATATGAGATAGGGGGTCAAAGCCTTCTTTTATACACATCAATTTATCAAGGTATTTAAAATAATCCTGAGTAACACTGTCCACACCTACCTGCATCAGTTCTGACTTGCCATCCTCAGCGGTTATGTCAGGAAACCCCTCAAACGTATCAACTAGGATAATCTTGCGGTGCCTGTTAAACGGTTCATATATGCCACGAAGCGCAGAGAATACAGCAGCATTCTGCCCCCACCTTGTACCAAAGTCTATTATAATACCATGCTTATCTATGATTTTCTGATAGAGATGATCGAGGAATAAATATCTGGATAGCGACTTTGGTGTCAGGAACAGACCAATGTTAGGTAAAATCTCCACGTCTGGAATAGGACAATCCCTGAAATGCTCAGTCAGTTTAGATCGTAGTTCCTTTTCCCCTTCGCTCTCGTAAGTTATATCACCAAACATTAAATATCTAACCTCATTACAGATTGACTACACCGTTTAGCTGCTATCTCGCAATACTTTTCCTCTATTTCTATGCCTATGCACTTGCGGTTTAACTTCTTGGCACAATAGGCGGTTGTGCCAGAGCCGAGGAAGGGGTCTAATATAGTTTCTACTAGCCTAATATTGATTAAATATTCTATTAGCGAAACAGGTTTTTGGGTAGGATGAACCTTCGCCTTCGTATCTTCCCATTTAGGGGCAGAACCTACCCAATGAACCTTTTTTATCCTAAGAGGAATATCATAGGAAGTCCAAATAAGTTCACCATCAGCAAAAGATGAAGCCCCATTATTTTTATCCCATACTACCCAACCTCTTGAAATCGGCAGGTTATTCATATAATTACCACCGAATACAATTTGTTCACATCCTGCTTTCATTAACATAGCGATTGTATCTGAGTCTGGCGAGTGACTATCCCAATCTCCAGAATAGAATGTCTCTGTTTTTCTATTGCCTAATTGCATTTTATTGACACCTATCCCATAAGGTGGGTCGGTCAATACCAAGTCCACCTTCTCTAAAGACGGCAATATCTCCCTACAATCCCCATGAATAATATAGACTGCATCATCCTGATAGTAGGCAGTTGGTAAATCTAACCCATTCCAGTTCATTACTCTTTCAAAGCCCCTATTTCTTTTGCAATGAACTCCTCGTAACATACTTCACAGAAAATCTTCTTCTTACCTACTTTCATCTTCGGGCTATCAGGATGCTTCTCGCATTTAGATTCAGGTACTGGATTATATACTTCAGGAGCTTCACCAATAGTCAAAGCAGGGATAGGCTTGTCTCCATGTTTAATCACCCATGCCCAATATCTGCACCCACCTTCTACGAGTTCAAACAAACCATCTTTGATAGGTTCAACCCTGACAGGTTTCATCTCATCAATATCTTGTGCCAGTTCTACAGGTGATGGAGTGAAATGGATGATGTTTGCCTTAGCTTCTTTTAGCGTTTGGGGGAATTTGCCTACCCGTGAAACCCTGATTTTCTCAGGGTCTATATACTGTATTTCAAACTTGAATAGTTCATCTATTTCTCTTAATTGTCCCTCCGCTAATTTGAAGTCGGCAGACTGAGCGTTTAAAATTAGATGGTCCTGTCGGTGTGTCTTGGGAATAGTAATTACAGGTTTATGTGAAATTATCCAGTTCAGTGCTATCTGTGAGGAACGCTTTTGGCTTCTGAAAGCAATCTCTTCCAACCACAGCATACTGTCTTTTGATAGCTGATGAAAGTACTGGAAGGGTGAATATGCCATTATCGTAATGCCGTTCTCTTCGCAGTAAGGTAGGATGTCTTTTTCGATTGACCTGTCAAACAGATTGTACTCTATCTGTAATGCGTCAATCTTGCAGCTCTTTAACTGACCGAAAGACAGGTTGCAAGCCCCGATATATTTTACCTTACCGTCTTTAACTAATTTAGATATGGCAGACATAGTTTCTTTTAACGGATAAACAGGGTTAGGCCAGTGAAGAGAAT
>SDBS01006187.1_pt1 | contig 11642 bp, 10 predicted proteins | sample 2277091 | NCBI WGS metagenome assembly SDBS01 (sample SAMN10404972, study PRJNA504765) | marine sediment metagenome | isolation source: marine sediment core GS10_PC15, 163 cmbsf | place: Arctic Ocean: Southern Knipovich Ridge | collected 2010 | reverse complement strand
TGAAAAGGAAGTTTGTGAATCCATCAGTCATATGCGTTCCCAACAATCACTATTACGATCTTTTTTCCAAAAGGCTGAACTTAAATTATGAGTCGTTCCATTGCTTATGCAAAGGTCAATAATGGTGACACGCCTGTTTCACAAATGAAACAACCAGAAATTTCAGGCCCAAGCAAACTCATCTCTATTCCCGTTCTCGGAGGTTTGCATCACAGGTATGTACGCGTAGCTGCATAGAGTATCGAGGAAGTTTCTGCAGCCGTCTCAATACTCCCTGCTGATTTCCCAGCCTGTTATACAGAAAGGCTTTTGACAATTCACTTGGTGCAGTTGGTATGGTCAGCAAATCAGAAACTTCATTAGTCATTGCTTCAACTTCCCGTCAGGATATAGTTTTTCGGAGGGACAGGAACATCGTCCCTGGTGGAAAAAAGGTGGTTTTAGGCTGACCTGACGAATATAATACCATGTCGATTTATCCGTTGTACAATTAGGTCTTTTTTGGCCTACCTAAAGGGTTCTTTGTACCCCCACGGGGACAGAGTTTGTCTGAATATTGGTTTTTTATAATCGTGAAAACACTTTTTAATACCAGAAAATCAAGGGCAGCAGCTTCTGCTTTCTATATTCAAGCATTAGCGAATTTCCCAAACATTCATTTTCGCGATTGGAACAACTATTGCGATTTTGATGTCGCACTTTTTATGTCTTACCCACAAGACTTAAAAGAAATTCCAATATCCAGGCAGAAGAATCCCAAGCTTAAGATAGGCTTAATCGACCCACGAGGCTCCATTAATTCTAAAATAATCAATGATATTGATTTCATAATCGTCGATAGTCTTGAAATGAGAGATTTCTTTTCTAAATACCAACGGCCTATATTTACGTATTACGAATACCCCGATTTAAAGCCTATCAGCAAAAAACATGAGCAAAAAGACACCATTATTATTGGGTATCATGGTAATAAAGTACATTTGGAAAGTATGTACCCAAGAATTACCAGTGCGATCAAACGGCTTGGCCAGAGATATTCTATAGAATTTTGGGCAATGTATAATGTAGCGGAATTGGGCGAATGGAAATCCGATTTTTCCAGCAGGGTTCCAGTTAGACATATACAATGGTCTGAAGAAAACTATTATAAATACTTAGCAGCAGTTGATATTGGTATAGTTCCCAATATAATGCCAATAAACAATCTTGCGGAGCTGAAGCGGAAATCTGTAGTATGGCAAAGCACGTATCTTGACCGAGATGATGATTATCTTTTGAAGTTCAAGTTGACCTCGAATGCGGGGAGGATAATAGTTTTTGGTTTGCTCGGTTTGCCGATAGTTGCGGATATGTATCCCTCAGCGATGCAGTTTATCACAGATGGTGAGGATGGCTTTGTTGCTTATAGTACGGCTGGTTGGTACAGAGCATTGGAGAGACTTATCAAGTCGGAGCAGCTGCGTCAGGAGTTTTCCGATAAGCTACGCGGCAAGATACTGGATAAGGTCGATAATGGCAGGCAAAATGAGAGGCTGATGCGATTTTTAGAAAAAGTTATCAGCGAAGAGAGGTCAGAGAGGACAGAGATAATTGAGCAGGAGAGCGGCAAAAGCAGAGGTTACCGGATATACAGTGACATATGTTTAATATTGGGGCGGGTACATAGGAAGCTTAGAAATTTACTAAAGCTAAGTGACAATTAATTTAATTTTTCACAGCAGTTTTCAGGTTAGCTTAAGTATAGCATGGACGCATCAGAAAAAAGAGCGGTAAAGCATAGCGGGATAGCGGCATATATTTCGCAAGTCAGCCGGATGGTGACAGGTGCGATCTTCAGCATTTTGCTGATAAAATTTCTTAGCCAGGAAGACTACGGCTCATACCAATTAATCATTTCATTAAATGCGATCGCGGTCTATTTTACATCTTTAGGGCTTGCGACGGTATTCGTGCGATACATTCCGGAATTCATTGAGCAAAAGTATGCCGACGGTATAATGAAGTTGACTATCTGGGGTGTAGGTTTGCGTTTAGCAGCTGTGGGTTTTGTGATCCTTTTAGCGTATTGTTTTTCGGAATTTATCGTTGATTATTTTTCGTTCAGCGTTTTCATGCGGAAATACTTTACAGCAATCCTTGTGTTTGTGTTTTTGGCTAAGTTTGAAGAGACAACCGGACCTATGCTTTTGGGCGCTTATCTTGAGCAGATTGGTTTGTCTGTAATGTTAGCGGTACAGTCGGCATTGAAATTAGCTGTGATTATTTACAGCTTTTATACGGAAGAAAGCCTTAAGACGATATTGTTTGGTTTGATAGGTATCGAGCTTTTTGTGTGCGTATGTTTTTTATTGATGTCTATACGACGGACTGCCAGAAAGATCGAAGAGATGCGAGAGCCGGTTAAGCAAAGTTTTCCCTTGAAGAGAGTAGCACGTTTCGGCGGTTATTCGTTTTTGCTTTCTTCGACGGGTTCGTTTCGAGATATCATGGTGGACAATTTTGTAATAAGTCACTTTTTAGGGGTCGGGCAGGTTGCGGTTTACGGGATTGCATACACGATATTGAATATAATATCGCGATTTAACCCTACGGCACTTTTGAAAAGCCATATTCATCATCTTACTGTTCGCAAATATACCGAGCAGAAAAGCGGGGAGATATTTCAAAGAGGTCACCGTATAACGACGACTATGACGTTTGCTTTTTTATTTCCTGCGATCAGTTTTGTCGCGATATACCTGGAGGATATTTTTGAGCTGTTAAATAAGAGTTACCGTGCACCGGCAGGCTTGGTGTTTTTGCTGATACCTTTGGTGATATCGAACGGCCTTATGTACAGCTATAGTTTTCCGCTTGATGCAATGGAAAAGGTACAGTATCGGTTTTACGCTAACATTTTTTCTATCTATAACCTGGTCGCGGATATTGTTCTGATCAGATATTTCGGGTTATTCGGGATAGCCATGGCTACCGCATCTGCGGCGGTGCTGACAGTTATATATTATTATTTGATAGTAAAGTATGTTTTAAAGTTGAAGCTTTCGTATTATTTGCCGGGATTGTTTAAAACTATAGCGTGTACATTGACAGCGGTTTTATTGTCACTTGTCCCCGGGCTGTTTTACGAGAGAACGGTTTTGCTATCGGGAATTATCTTTAGTCTTTCGTATGTGGCGGCATTTATATTTTTGAATCCGTTCCATATAGATGACCGGAAGATATTCAGACAATTGGTCAAAGTTTAAATCAGGAAAGATATGATGAGTTCTAAAGATAAGCTTTTAGTTATAGAGGTCCACAGTGACGATAGTGTAATAAGTATAGGCGGCTTTCTTGAAAAATATAGGGATACTTATGAGTATCATTTTGCTTTAATAGTCAGCTCTGATTTTAAATTACACCACTGTGAGATGTTAACCAGAGAAGAGAGATTAGAGGAATATGATAGGTATGTACAATACTTTGATGGCATATGGCATCGCGAAGGCCAATTGCCATTTGATGCAGATGCAGTCTTGGATACCATTCCTAAAAAACAGATTGTTGCTAATATAGAGGAAGTAATTGAAAAAGTAAAACCTTCTGTACTTATCTGCCAAGGCCCTTCTTTTCATCATGACCACACTATCGTTTATGAATCTGTGATAGCTGCAACACGTCCTACTGCTAGACATTATCCTGATGAAATATATGTTGCCGAGAACCCGACATATGTCCACTCGGTTGGACCAGCAACTGATTTCAAGCCTGACTTGTACGTAAGCTTGACAGAGGAACAAATGGAGGAAAAGCTGAGGTGTTTTAAGAAGTATTTTCCAAGTCAAGTAAGGGAAGACGAAAATTATCTTTCTGAAGAAGGTATTAAAAGTTGGGCTCGATATAGAGGGATCGAGGCAAGGTGCAAATACGCAGAAGCATTTCATACTTATTCGAGAATAATATAACGCTTGGCATCTTTGTTATGATTGTAGCCATACATCAACCGGAACATTTGCCTTGGCCAGGTTTTTTTCATAAAATGGCTCAGGCAGATAGTTATGTTTTTCTTGATACTGTTCAGTTCACAAAAAACAACTGGCAAAACCGCAACAAATTAATTGACAGAAAAGGGGAGACTTTTTGGGTGACAGTCCCGGTACTTATTAAGGGGCACATCTCAAGTACTATCAAAGATATGCGTATCGATAATACACAGCATTGGCAAAAAAAGTATTGGAAGCGACTATGCGACGCTTATATGAAACATCCTTACTTTAATCAATATATAGAAGAAATCAAGAGCATGATTTTTTCGGACTGTGAATATCTTGTTGACATCAACTATGATCTGATCAACTATTTCAGAAGCAAACTCGGCATAAGTAACCGGCTTGTAAAAGCTTCTGACTTAGAAGTTAGTGGCAAAAAAAGTGAGTTGCTTGCTAATATTTGCCTTGAACTTAAAGCAGATACATATTTGTCCGGGCCTTCGGGAAGAGATTATCTGGATATGGAGATTTTTGAAGATAGCGGCATTGAGGTTCGTTTTCATGAATTTGAACATCCAACTTATCCTGCTGAATGCTTTACTCCACATCTTTCTACACTAGACCTTCTAATGAACTGCGGGAAAAATTCTAGCCGTTATTTGTTTTGACAATATTTTTATAGGAAGAGCATATGCGCGGCCAAGCAATGATGCGAGTTTGTGAAAAGCTTTGTGAAAAAGGAGTTGAATTGTCAAAATTAAGGGCGTTGGAGTTCTTTGCGAGAGAAGGTAATTGGCAGACAACTGCTTATGCGGATAAGGTAAAAGAGCTTCATGCATGGGAAATTAAAAAAACTTTCGAAGAAACTCTAAAAGCGAATTTGCCTGGCGCAAAGGTAAGAATCGGTAATTCGTTCGAACTTGCAGAGAGCAAGGAATATGCAAATCGATTTAACTTAATCGTTTTTGATAATCCACAAGGCATTTATGGAAAAGAAGAGCAATACTGTGAACACTTTGAAGCCTTGAAGTGCATTAAGAAGCTTTTATCAGGAGAAGGGATAGTTATTTTTAACATTAACTTTAAACCTTTCGACTATGATAAGAGCCCGCAGTGGCGTAAACGTCGAGATCAGTTTTATGGTTTACGAAACACAAGCGAAATAACCCTTGAGTTCATGGAGGATTATTACAAGAAATATTTCAAGCAGCTGGGATTATTGACAGAGTTTTGCTTTATTGAGAAAAGGAACGATGAATATTTGGCTTACATGGTTTATTCTCTAAAAAGAGGTTAATGGGTAGAGACAAAACAACGGTGCTTAATAAAATATACAATCGAATACTTCGTTGTAAATATAGGTTTATAAGAAATCAAAATGGCGGTGTAAAAGGTCTTAGTAAAAGGGCATTGTTATATTATAAGACCGACCCGTTTTTTAACAAAGCAGCGGTTGAAAGATATGGTCATACTAACCTATGGGAAATTCTTGAAATAGTCAGATTGTTGAATGTACATGGCTATGAAGTAGATATCATAGATCGTTCGGTTAATAACTTTTTACCTGAAGATATTTATGATTTGTATATAGGGTTGGGAGCCGGAAACTCGGGTAAACATTTTGCCAAGTATGCAGAGGTACTGACAAAGGCGATTAAGGTTTTATATGCAGCAGGCCCCGAACCAAACCTTTCAAATAAGCTTGTAAAAGAAAGATATGATCGTTTTCGAGAAAGAACCGGCATTGATGCTCCTTATATGAGAACTATAACAGAAATTGATTTCGATAAATTTGCAGGATTAACTGACTACATTTTTTGCATTGGCGAACCAGGAACTTTCAGCTTTGAAAGCTATAAAAAACATAACAAACTATGCTATTCGATATTGCCCAGCACAAGCCCTAAGATCAGATTTTTGCCTGATTGGATAAGAACAAGAAGTCTTGATAGTTTCTTATGTTTTGCTGGTGACGGATTTATCTGCAAGGGAGTCGATCTGCTTGTGGAAGCATTTGAACAGATGCCGGACATGAAACTCTATATCTGCGGCCCGGACAGCGAGCCTGCTTTTTTTAAGGCCTATGGCGATTTGATCAACAGGTCAAATAACATTTTTTATGAGGGATTCGTCGTCGTAGGAAGTACAAAGTTTCACGATCTATGCTCGAAGTGCTCTTTTGTGATCCTTAATTCATCATCAGAGGGTTGTGCGACATCGGTAGTTACATGTTTAAGAGCGGGGCTTGTCCCGATAGTCAACCATGAAACATCGGTTAATACCGGAGATTTTGGTTTTCTGATGGAAGATAAGACAAACATTATCGAGGATATTAAGATGTGGGTCAAACACGCAAGCAATCTTGATGACCAAGAATACAGAAGAAGAGTAGACGGGACAGTGCAGGAATCCCTAAAGTACACCCAGGCATCTTTTACTGAGAGTTTTAACAATGCACTTGAAAATATCATTAAAACAAAAACTAATTAAAGTAAAACATATATTGACATGATAAAAACATATTCAAAAATACAAAAATATGGACTCGTATATAGCTTTAAAGTGCTAATTGGAACGGTACTGCTGCCACTAAGGCGCATTGTTAGAGCATTGAAGCTCTATAAGGTAAGGCTAACTTCACAGAACTTTTGTATTAACAAGGAAGTTCAAGGAAGCAAGATGCTTTTGAATCTTGGTGACTCCGGGATATCTCAGGAACTGTATTTTTGCGGAGTTCATGAAGCAAGCAGTACCAAACAGTTTAAACAGGAGATCAAACCCGGAATGACAATCGTGGAAGTAGGGGCAAATGTCGGTTACTATGCCTTGATAGAAGCAAGGATTATCGGTAAAGAAGGCAGGATAATTGCGTTTGAGCCTTCGCCGGCGAATATGCAGGCATTAAAAACGAATATTGGATTGAACGATTTTAATGACAGGATCGAAACGCACCAACTGGGAATAGGCAATGAAGTCGGAAAGATGAAATTCTACCTGATGAACAGGGGGAATATGAGCAGCTTTTATAATCGTCAGGAAGGTGGCGGGATCAAAACGCTTGACTATATCGAAGTCGAAACGACAACACTTGACACTTTCTTCAAGGATAAGAACATTAAGATCGATTACCTCAGAATGGATGTTGAAGGTTTTGAGTTTGAAGTCATCAATGGCATGAAGGAAATATTAAATTCGGACAATGCTCCCGATGGATTCTTTATAGAAATACATTCCAGCCTTTTGAATGAGAATGGAAGGAGCTGCAAGGAGTTTTTGGACTTGCTCGAGGCGTATGACCTTAGGATATCAAGTGCAAGATATCGCGGGAAAGCTAATATGCTCGTCAAATCAAATGAAGAATTGAAAAAACATAAGTTGTGTGAAGATGGGTACTGGGAAGCATTTTTCAGGTCAAAAAAGGCAAATTGAAATATTATGATCTGTTCGGCTTAGTTTATGAGAATATTATATTTGAATCCTGCTTACGGCAGTGGCTTTTGCAAGTCTGCACGTTGGTTTGCTAAGTCAAGGGGCAGAGTGCAGAGGCATCCCGATTACTTGTGTCAATCCATAGCAGTACTTGAAGCAGCAGGAAATGAATGCAGGTTCTTCGACGGTGCCGCCAAAGACATATCACTTGATGAGACAAGAAAAGAAGTCAACCGTTTTAAGCCCGATATAGTTGTAATCCAAACAACAACACCGTCAATTTATTCAGATCTTGACTATGCCAGGATGTGCAAAGAGCAATTTGATGGCAAATGCTTGACAGTTGCTGTCGGAGCCCACGTTTCAGCAGAACCTGAGGACACTCTGATAAAATCCAATGGTTTTTTGGATGTTATCGCCCGAAGAGAATACGATTACACGCTAAGAGACCTGGCTTTGGAAAAAGAACTAAAGGACGTCGAAGGTATTTCTTATGTGTCCGAGGGTACGGCGATACATAATGACGAGAGGGAATTTATCGAAGATATGGACAGTTTGCCTTTTCCTGCATGGAAGCATATAGACCCCTATGATTATCCCGATGCAGGAAAGCTTTTTCCCTTTATTACATTAGTGAGCGGAAGAGGTTGTGAGAACCGTTGCAGTTACTGTCTTCTTCCGCAGGTGATGTGCGGTTATAAGTATCGTAAGTGTTCGCCGGAGAGGGTGGTAGACGAAATAGAGTATGACCTGAAGCTGTTTCCATTTTTAAAAGAGATCATGTTCGAGGACGACGCACTGACATTAAAGCGTCATATTCCCCGGCTTGCGGCGATTTGCGAAGAGATCCTGCATCGCGATATAAAAATTTCATGGAGTGCGAATTCACGGGCTAATGTTGACGATCTTGAAGTATTGAAACTGATGAAAAAGTCAGGTTGCCGAATGCTTGTAGTAGGATTTGAATTCGGAAGCCAGGAAATACTTGATAATGTCCGAAAGGGAATAGTACTCGAGCAATCGCGCAAGTTTGCAGAAATGACAAGCAAACTTGGTATACGTGTTCATGGCTGCTTTATGATTGGCGGTCCTGGAGAGACACTTGAAACAGCTCTGGAGACAATAGAATTTGCAAAGAGCCTTCCGATAGATACTCTTCAATTCAGCGGTTTGTGTGCCTATCCCGGAACCGATTTTTATAAATGGGCGAAGGAGAACGGACACCTTGTTCCGAAGGACTGGCCTGACTGGGTTGATAAGAATTTAGAGCAGCGTGCTATTATAAATCTGCCGGGGCTTTCGGTAGACCAGATCAACGAGCTTGTCGATAAGGGATTGAAGGAGTTTTATCTAAGACCGAGGCAGATGCTGAGGATGGCTGGTAATATCAGGTCATGGTCGGATGTTAAAACAAAGTTTTACGGGCTGAAGTCATTCGTTGATTATTTCAGTAATTAATTTTACGGAAGTGATATGAAAGTATTAATAACGGGAGGGGCGGGTTTTGTCGGTTCGAATTTGTGCTGCATGTTCAAAAAAGAGCTTCCTGAATGGCATATCATATCTTTTGATAATCTCCACCGCCGGGGCTCAGAGCTAAATCTTAACCGTTTGAGTGAAGCCGGCGTAAAGTTTTTTAAAGGTGATGTAAGGTATAAGGAAGATTTAGAGAGTATTGGTGATTTTGATCTTTTGATCGAGTGTTCTGCGGAGCCTTCGGTACTTGCAGGTTACGGGGGAAGCCCGGAGTATCTGATAAATACGAATTTGGTTGGCACGCTGAACTGCCTCGAGAGATGCCGTGTTTTGAATGCGGACATTATTTTTCTCTCGACGAGCAGAGTTTATCCGATGGAGCTACTCAATAATTTGAAATATGATGAAAGTGAAACTCGTTTTGAATTAGCGGTGGGACAGGGAGTTGACGGAGTTTCGGAGTACGGATTCAGTGAGCAACTTAGTCTGGAAGGAGTTCGGTCTTTATACGGCGGGACAAAATTGTGCTCTGAAATAATGGTCCAGGAATATATTGCAGTTTACGGATTTAAGGGCATTATTAACCGCTGTGGTGTTTTGACCGGGCCGTGGCAGATGGGCAAGGTCGACCAGGGGTTTGTTGCGCTTTGGGTTGCGAGGCATTTGTGGGAAGGTGAGCTGTCTTATATCGGTTATGGCGGGACAGGCAAGCAGGTTCGTGACATACTTCACGTGGCTGACCTTTATGACCTGCTGAAGATACAGATCGCACGGCTTGATGAATTTAGTGGGAAGGTTTTTCATGTAGGAGGTGGAACAGAGGTGACTGTTTCGCTTTGCGAATTGACTGGCATTTGTGAGAAGGTGACTGGCAATAGTATTTCGATAGCCGGCGTGGCGGAGACGCGCAATGCTGATTTGCCTCTTTATATAAGTGACTGTCGTTATGTGCAGAGGGCAACTGGCTGGCGACCTAAACGGAATGTGGAAACAATTGTCAGTGACATATATTCATGGCTAAAAGAAAACGAGAGTGTACTTAAACCTTTTTTTGTCACATAATTATCAGGAACTTTGTTCAGAGAATATCTTATGGATATAGCAATCATCACAGGTTCGGCGGGTCTTGTCGGTTCGGAAGCGGTGAAATTTTTTGCGGACAAAGGATTCGAGATAGTGGGAATCGACAATAATATGCGGAAATATTTTTTTGGTAATGAGGCATCGACGGCATGGAACGCAGAGAACCTTAAGAAGAATGTCAGCGGATATACTCACTACGAAGCGGATATTCGCAAGGAAAAAGAAATCGAGAAGATATTCAGCAAATATGGCAAGGACATTAAAGTCATTATTCATACGGCGGCTCAGCCATCGCACGACTGGGCAGCCAAGGAGCCATTTACTGATTTTACGGTGAATGCGAACGGTACGCTTGTGATGCTTGAGATGACCAGAAAGTATTGTCCGGATGCGGTTTTTATTTTCACATCAACGAACAAGGTATATGGTGATAGCCCCAATTCACTTCCCCTCGTCGAAAAAGAAACTCGCTGGGAAATCGATGAGTCACATAAGTATTATGAGAACGGCATCGATGAGAGTATGAGCATCGACCAGACCAAACACAGTCTTTTCGGGGCATCGAAGGTTGCTGCGGATGTGCTGGTACAGGAATACGGCAGATATTTTGAGATGAAGACAGCTTGTTTTCGCGGCGGCTGTCTGACCGGCGCCGGTCACTCCGGTGCGGAGCTTCACGGCTTTCTCGCTTATCTCGTCAAATGCGCGGTCACGCGAGCGCCCTATACGGTGTTCGGATACAAGGGGAAGCAGGTTCGCGACAACATCCACGCGGCGGACCTCGCGGAGGCGTTCTGGCAGTTCTTCCTGGACCCGCGCTGCGGCGAGGTCTACAACATCGGCGGTGGACGACGCTCCAACTGCTCCGTCCTCGAGGCGATTCGGGATCTCGAGAAGCTGGCCGGCCGCCAGATGCGCTGGACGTACGATGACACCAACCGTGTCGGAGACCATCTCTGGTGGATCTCCGACTGCCGGAAGTTCCAACGCGATTATCCGGAGTGGTCGCCGCGATACGGGCATACGGAGATCCTCCGGGAGATCTACGACACGTATCTCGAGCGCTTCGGCGAGTCCTGACCCGAGGCTCCCGGAGAGCGCACGCTCCCGGGCTGTGATTGCGAGCTCAGGACTGCCCTGATCGGTCTGCTGCGGGGCGCGCGACCGCGAAGAACTGCGCACCCAGCCATCGCCAGAGCAGTGGAAGACGCAGATACAGACGAACGAGTGGCATCGGCGTACGTCTGGCGCCGACCGTCGTATAGGGCAGGAAGCGGGGGATCATTACCTCGGTGGTGAATCCGCCGGCGGTCAGCGCTTCGGCGAGACTGGCGTGGGTCAGCGGCAGGACGTGGTCGAAAAAGTCCCAATAGGCCGAGCCGGTGAAGTGCAGGTTCGGCCCCAGCACGAGCAGGCGCCCGGAGGGCGTGAGCAGCCGACGGAACTCCTCGAGCAGCTCGAGCAGGGTCTCGCGGTCCGGAGGATGCTCGAGCAGGTTCGAGCAGAAGACGACGTCGACCGAGTGGTCGGCGAGGTCCGGTACGCGAACACCCTCGACGAGTCGGAACTCCACGTCGGTGTCCAGAGTGTCCCTGCCGTCGAGGGCGTCGACCGCGATCCTGCGCCGAGCCTCCACCGCGTTGATGAACTCTCCCCTACCGCAGCCGAAGTCGAGCACCGCGGCGT
>SDBS01006186.1_pt1 | contig 11642 bp, 13 predicted proteins | sample 2277091 | NCBI WGS metagenome assembly SDBS01 (sample SAMN10404972, study PRJNA504765) | marine sediment metagenome | isolation source: marine sediment core GS10_PC15, 163 cmbsf | place: Arctic Ocean: Southern Knipovich Ridge | collected 2010 | reverse complement strand
ATATTATTTAGATAACATACTCGTTTTTTTTTATTTTTACATAATTAATACTGATTTGATTTGATAACAGATGTTGTGATAATAAAAGACGGACTTCCAATTTTCTCTAATTCTCAAAAGAACATTTTCTCTAAATCAAATACCCTTGTTATGCTGTCAGGATTCTTTTCCGCATTAAACTCAATTTCAGATCAATTTGAAGATTTAGGGTCGATTAAAACTTGCAGTTTTAAAAGATCAAAACTCGCATTTTTAAAAGATACATGTATACCAAATTTAATGTACTTGGCTAATTTTGATGAAAAATCCAGAGAAGTGGATGTTCAGAAGTATTTAAGAAAAGTTTCTAACTCTTTTTTAAAAAAATATAATATTAAAGAAATTAAAAATTGGTCTGGAAGAGTAGATAAGTTTAAATCATTCGAAGAAACAATTAGAAAAATTAATGAAGATGAAAATATTTCTCAGAGAAAAAATCATATAAGTATAAATCTTGATGAAATTAAGAAAAAAAATGACCCAAAATATTATGATCTTGTCCCGTTTTTCAAAGTAACTAAAAAAATTAATCCGGAAAACTATCTCATAAGTGAAATTTCTCAAAAAGTATTTAATAATATTAATAATAAAAATTCTATAGCCCAAATTGCTGTCGATTTAGAGGAAACACCAGAAAAAGTTCATAATATATGTAAAAATCTAATTAAAATGGGATTTATTTCATTGAAATAAATCTGAAAGGCTAACAAAATTTGTAATATTCTTTTATTTATGCTTTCTTCTTTGTTGTACCTTCTTTCTCTTTTGTTCTTTTTCTTGGATTTCTTTCTCTAATTCTTTTAACTCTACTTCATCTTTCCCCTGAAATTTAAAAAGCCCAGATATCTTACTTTCTTCGCGGACACCATCTTTTGATATTTTCTCGAAAGACACTTCTATTGGAATATCTTGATTTAATGCTAAATTAATAAAATTTATAAATCCAATATGTTTTGAAGGAGCAATATTGAATTTGAGGAAGATCTCCCGATTTTTTTTTGTAGTAGTTTTTAAAACTAATTTTAACTTCAAAAGTTTACAGTCTCATTGTATTTAATTATATAATTAAAATAATCAAATTAAAAAAAATTATACTATTTTTTAACTTCTCACTAGACTATTTATAGTTGTTCTTAAAAATATTAAAAAATTTGAATAAGTATGCCATCTAAATTTCGAGTTAGGTATATTTTTCGACCATTAGTGAAATTGATATCAAAAGGTCTGAGTAAAATAGGGGTTACTCCTAATATGGCTACTATTATGATGCTATCATTAGCAATACTAAGTTTTATGATCTTAGTGATATTCCAAAATCTTTTACTCTTTTCAATTTTCATATTTATTACAGGGATTATGGATGGATGTGATGGGGAAATTGCTCGTTTAACCAATAAATCAAGTGCTTTTGGTGGCTTTTTTGATTCTATTATGGATCGATTCTCAGAATTTATAATATTTTTGGCACTTTTAATATATTCGTGGGAATATTTACTTTGGAATATTATAGAAATGAAAATAATCATTTTTCTAACTTTTCTTTCATCTATTTTGATTAGTTATACAAGAACAAGAGGAGAAAATTTCTTTAAGGAAGGGGATTTCGATATTGGTCTAATGGCTAGATCTGAAAGGTTGTTTTATTTAGTTATTACATCTTTATTAGCATTTTTTTATGGTTTTTTTATGGAATTCCTTTTTCTATTTATGTGGCTTGTTATAGGAACAACTATTTTTAGATTTTTAAAAATTAGGAAACAACTGAAAAACAGAGAGAAATTAATCTATTAGAAATCCTTAATCAATCCGTTATTTGTTTTTAATTCGATTCTTAACAAATCTCCGTTTTTTAAATTAAACTCATCTCTCAAGTAAGGTTCGGCTAAAATCTCAATAATATTTTTATCATGATGCGTTCTTTCAATGTTTAATATCGCTGCTTCAATTTTCCTCCCTTTTCCATCAAGTCGGGATATGTAACAGTCAAAACAATCAACAGCCCCATAAGTTCGGTTTGAAACTTCGTCATTAAATCCATTAATTACAATTGGCCGCTTATTATCCAAGTTTTCTCTTAAAAGTGTATTGTTAAGGTCACTCAGCTTTAAATTTAATGTCCCCATATAGGGTTTAAAACCCAATTTCTCTTGAAATTGATTGTAATACCCTTTAATTGCTACATAATAACCTCCTTCTCCAATTCCTTGAGTAACTTCGCCTACTATTAATATGTTTTGAAGGATTTTTTTTAGAGTTTTATAAACTTTCAGCATTATATCAGCACCTTTCTTTGGAATTCTAATAATTTGGATTTTTCCATCAATTTTTCTTTCAATCCATCCCAATTTTTCTAGATCTTGAATCCTTCTAGATGCTGTCTGCTGACTTACTCCGATAATTTCACCAAGTTCCCCACTATTTATGTGGATTGATTTTAAACTTCCAATTTGCTGACAAAGATGATATAACGTAAACCAATTTGCGTAATTATCTGGTGAAGGATTCTTCTCATTTAACATATTACCAATTTATTTTGAATGATTTTCTTTATATTTTTCAATAATCTTTTTTTTTATTAGGCTAGAACTGCGTAATTTGAACTTATCGTAAAATTTCTCTAACCTTTTTACCTCAATATGGTTCAAATTTTTCATTTTAAGAGCAGTTTGAAGCGTTTCAACGCTAAAATTCTGGTCAGGGCCTAATAAAATAATATCAGGGTTTATTTCAGAGACTGTCTTAAGAGTGTCGTTATCACGTCTACCCAGTTTTGCCTCCTTAACGTTTTTAAGTGATTTCATTACTTCTAATCTTTGATATTCCGGAACAATTGGAGCTTCTCCTGAATAATGTTCTCTATTTTTATCCGTAGCGACAATTACATAAACATCGCCCAATTTTTGAGCTTCATTTATCAAAAATAAATGTCCTGGATGTAAAATATCGAAAGTACCTGCTATTAATACTTTCTTTTTAATTTTTATTTCAACTCAGCATTTTTTTCTTATTAAGCCTTAATTATTCAATCTAATTTCAGTACAATATTATATCTTCTTATCGATACATTTAGTTAATTCACTCATTTGTATAGATAAGGAAATATCACCTCGAGTCCTTTCAATAATATTTCTTCCAACATCAATTTTATGCCTTAAATCTTGAGTTAATGCTGAAGGATAATCAAGTGAGAACAAATTTGTGTAAATTTCATCCATACTTTCTAAGATTTTATTAAGATCTTCAATTTGGGAATTTCTTATATTATCTAAAGCATAACGTCGTAATTCTCCGATAACATCTGCTAAACCTAAGAGATAATTGAGGGGATTAATCTTTAAATCATTATAATTAGGAATATCTTCTTCATTTGAATAAAGAATAGAATAAAGACAAGCTGCTTCTGCATATTCTTGTTCCGGAGTTTTTAAATACTTGAAAAAAATTCCCGGATTTTTAGTTACCAGATTAGATAAATCAGTTAAATTTACTTTAACTTCTTTAATTTTTTCGTTATACTCATTAAATTCCTTTCTATGAATTGATTTAATCGCAATAGAGCAATTACGTATTGTCTTTCTTGAGATTCTTAAAATTTCCTCTCTATCTTGATCCAATCTATCTAATATTTTTGTAATTTCTAAAAAATTATTTTTTAAATTCATAATTCATAACTTAATAATTCATAATAATGTATCTTTTTTAGATGATTAACTATCTAAAGTAAGAAAAATATTTAGAATTTTTCAATATATTGAAGCATTAAATAAATAATAAAGTATTAATTAAATTAAATTTAAAACGATATTTTAAATAATGGATAAGGATTATAATGAAAATCTTATTAATTCATTCAGATGGTGTCGAAGTTACTAAAACCAAACAAGCAACCAGTAAGCCTCAAAAATTTGACGACGATGTTATTAAAATGGACGGTTTAGTCCTCATAGCTTATGTATCTGTCGAGGACCAAGACACTTATGATACAGATATAATTAGCAAACAAGGAGCGACTGTAATTGAAGAAGCTATCATTCAAATATCAAATTTTCCTGAGAAAATTAGACAAAAAAATGAGCAAATAAGAGCTCATAATAAAAAAATTGATGACGGAAAAGTTAAAGGCAAAAAAAGGAAAATAATCGAATTAATTAAAGATAAAAATATGTATAGAGTGGATAAAGTGTTAGTTTATCCCTGGGCGCACTTAAGTAAATTCCTAAGTAAAGAACCAAATGCAATGGAAGTATGCCCAAAAATAGCAAAAAATCTTGAAGAAAAAGGCATTGAAGCAAAATTCTCTCCTTTTGGATGGTATAAATCTTTTAAAATCGAATGTTTAGGTCATGAAGTCGCTGAAATGTATAGAGATGTAAAGCTTTATATTCAGCCAGAAGAACACGTCGAAAACACACAATTTTTTGTAATTACTCCGGAAGGAAAAGAAATAAAGATTCAAATGGATGAAAATAAGAATGTTTTGCCAATAAAAGCAATAGATGATGATTTCTACCTTTTTTTACAATCAGAATTAGGTACTAGGAGAGTTGATCTAGGAGAAGAACCACCACATATAAAGGTAATGAAAGAGTTTGAGCTAACAGACTTCGAAAAAAATTCTGATAGTGGCAACTTGCGTTGGTACACTAAAGGAGTAATTATGAAAAACATTATAAAAAACTATTTGGATGAAAAACTAATTGACTTTGGAGCGATCTTTGTAGATACCCCCATAATGTACACAGTTAAAAACAAAAAATTAACAGCTCAGACTGCGAGGTTTCCAGCTAGGACATATTGGGTTGAATCAGGTAACAATCGATTTTTACTTAGATACGCAGGCGACTTTTTACAATTTGATATGTTCAGTGAAATGAATTTAAAACCTCAATATTTCCCGTTGCGTTTATATGAGTATGAACACGATTTTCGAAGAGAACAAGAGGGAGAATTAACTGGATTGAGAAGATTAAGAGGTTTTGTAATGCCAGATTTTCACACATTATGTAAAGATCTAAATTCATCGATAGAAGAATTCCGAAGGCAGTATGAATTAAATATAGGAATAGCAAAAGATTTAGGAGTAAAAGATCAATTAATATTTAGGACAACTAAAGACTTTTATGATGATAATAAAATCTGGATTAAAGAATTAATAAAAGAAGAGAATAAACCAGCATTATTAGAGCTTTGGGAAGATAGATATTATTACTTTGTATTAAAATTTGAAAGAGGTGTTCTTTCAGCTCAAAATAAAAGCGGAACTCTTGCCACGCTCCAAATTGACGTAGAAAGTACATTAGAATACTTAGAAGAAAAAGATGGAAAAAAAAGGGAAAAATATAACATTAACTTTATAGATCTAGATGGCAAGAAAAAACACCCCATAATCCTCCATAATTCACCATCTGGAGGACTTGAAAGAATCCTCTGGGGATTAATTGAAACCGCTATCAGAGATAAAGAAGTATTTGTTCCAGGCTTTAAAACTTGGTTGGCTCCAATTCAAATAAGAGTTTTAACTGTAAACGATGAACAAAATGAATATGCCGAAAAGATTTTAAAATTTCTTAATGAACAAGGATATAGAACCGATTTTGATGATAGAGAAGAAAAATTGGGTAAGAAAATACGTCAAGCTGAGATTGAATGGATTCCTTATAGCATCGTTTTAGGTAAAAAAGAACAAGAAAATCAAACAATTTCTATTAGAAAAAGATTAATAAGTCAAAAATTTGCTATTAATCCTAAAAATCAGCAAAAAAGGACTTTTGAACAACATAACAACATCAAACTTGAATTGCTAATTGATATGCTCGAAGAAGATACGAAAGGCTATCCTAAACATAAACTACCTATTCCATTTAGAAAGTTTTCTACTAAAATTTACTTTCGCCACTAATCCTTTATTATTGGATGAATAAGTTAAACAAAATAATCCAACGAGAAATTATGACTAAAATTAAAACAATTATTTTTGACCTTGGAGATGTCATTGTGGAATTAGATTTTTCTAAATTTTTTAAAGAAGTTATAGAAATTAGTCCGATAAACAAACCAAATACTTTTTTACTTCTTGAATTTTGGCGTAATTCAGATATTTATCATCAAGGCAAAATATCTAATGATATATTTTATCAACAAACATGTGAACTTTTAAAATTCTGTAATTTAAATCAGAGTCATTTTTTTAAGGCGTTTAATTCTGTTATTTCAAACACCAATGAAGATGTTGTAGAATTAATTAAAAAAATCAAAAATTTGAATAAATATAAACTATTCCTACTTTCAAATATAAACAAGAGCCATTGGGACTATTTATTAGATAAAAAATTTAAATTCATACAACACTTTGATGAACTTATATTATCGCATGAAATACATCTTACAAAACCTAATCCTAAAGTTTTTCAATATGCAATCGAAAAAGCCAGATGTAAACCAAAAGAAATTGCATATGTAGATGATGGTATAAATAATATACGTTCTGCTAGCGATCTAGGGATTCAAGGAATACTTTTTAAAAATGTAGAAGACTTAACTAAAGAATTCAGAGCGCTAGATATATTTTAGTTAATTTTATTCATCATGACAATGGCAAAGAGTTAGTATCTGTCAAATTTACCTATTAAAAATAAAAAAAGAATAATTTTTACTTTCTAACCTAAAAATTGGTTAGTTTTTGATTAGATTCTACTAATATATTCTGCTAATATATCATAAAATAAAAGTGAAGTGCATTGAATTATAAACCCATATTCTTAATACAGGCCTTTGCAATATTTTCAAAAACTGACTCAACGTTTTCTCCTGTTTTTGCAGAAGTTTCATAATATTCACAACCAAGTCTTTTAGCTAAGTCCTCAGCTTCCTTTTTATCAACTTGACGTTCTAAATCGAATTTGTTACCAAGTAGAATCAATGGAATCTGCTTTTTTACACTTTTCTTAAGGCTCGTAATCCAACCCGGAATTTTTAAGAGGGATTGAGGACGGGTCAAATCAAATATGCCTATTCCCGCATTACTACCTTTAAAGTAAATTGTGCGAAGCTTATGGAATTGAGGTTGGCCTCCTATGTCCCACAAAAGTAGGCGGACTTGGTTTCCATCAATATCTTTATCTTTAATAAGAAAGTTTGTACCAATAGTTTTTTTCATTTCATCTGCAAAAAAATCCTTGGTGAATCTTATCAGAAGACTAGTCTTTCCTACACCTCCCGGACCAAAAAGCGTTATCTTGAATTTAAATTCATTGCTTTCAGTAATTGTAATAACCTTTTTTATGTTATTAAAAATTAATTTTAATCTACTTTATTTAATATTTGATATTATTGTTTTTAGATATTTATATATTTATAATATATTTTAAACCAAATGTTATACTAAAAAATCCATATTAAAAGAGGGAGATATGGAATTTCACTCGTATTTCGCCCAATTAATTTTTTTCTACCTTATCTGTTATTCCATTATCTTCCTTTTTAATGAATTCTTCTACTTTTTTGATTTTTTCCTTAGTTTTTGCTTTAATTTTTTTGCTTTCTACTTTAATATATTCTTCCGTCTTCCTTAATTCTTTTTTGATTTTACTATTAATTTCTATAAAGCCGTTCTTCACGTTAATTAACCAATCTTCTTTTTCGGCTGTCCTATTTTCCCAAGTTGGATCATCACCCATTCTGGTGATCCCAGACCATTCCCGTACTCATTCCAGATGTACATTAAATATCCCATAAATCCTATATACGAAAAGGTAACAATTACAAAAACTACTATGTTGAACTGTCCAACGTATAGGGGTATAAATATGAAATGGACAAGAAAAAGACTCAACGATATTTTTCCGTAATACTCTAACATATGTGTAAAATCGTTGTCTATCTTTCTAATATCTATGATATAAAAACAAACGGCAATTATTAAGAGAGCGGCTCCTATATTATAAAACATATTACCAATTGTGCCTCTTATCATGAATTCCGGCAGGCCGCGAAATTTATAATAATCTTGTTGATTAATAAACCAAAACAATCTCAGATGGGGATATTCTGACTCTACCATCGTCTCGGGAGTTTGCAACTGCCAGCCTAAGGCTACTCCTACGATCACCATAATTACACCCCAAAACAAAAATATTTTTAATAAACGTATATAAGCCTCTTCGGTGCCTTTCATCATAGCTTCAAAAAGATATTCACCAAATATAGATGAGATAAAACATACTGCGAGCCATGGAAATAGAGTTACTTCAGGTGTCGGGGAAGTAATAATATAGTGTAAAATCCATATCGTTATATTTCCATATTTATTTAAGTAAATAAACTCCCTTAAAGCAGGAGATACTAAGATGATAACTACACCAATTATTGCTCTTGGAATTTTTTTTAATTTTACAGCATAATAAGTAAAAATTTGAGAGAACCCTATGAACATTAGGATATTCCACCCCCATAAATTCAGTGGAAATTCGAGATCCGGGCGTACTACGCTTAAACCTACTAAATTAAATATCACACCGATAACAATAATAGTAAGCCCTCTAGAAAATATCCTATTTCGTATAACTTTTTCTGGGAGTTTCCCCTTCTTCCTTTTGACACTGAAGATTACACTAAGGGCGGAAAGAAAGATGAAGAGAGATGGACCCAAAAAGTCTAAACCCACATAAATCATTCCATATAGAAACAGCCAATCTCTGTCGAGCCATGCTGCCCCCGCATGGGCGATTATTATAAAAATAATGGCAAAACCTTTGACTACATCGATCGACTTTATTCGTTGGGGTGCCCGCATCTCCTCAATTGGTATATCTTCCTTAAGAGTACTTATTAAATCCATCGATTCTTTTTCTTTTTCTTTTTCTAATGATGACATCTTATTATTAAATTTAGAATTTATAACTATAATAATTTAAAAATTAAAAAAAATAAATTAATATTTTCTAAATATATTTATTGATAATTTAATACTTTGATTAATCAGATTTAAATTATTAATTTTGATATTTAGGAATAAAAAGAATTAAAACTCAGAAGGCTTCACTAAATTTCAATTAACTTTGTTAATAATTATAGTAATTAATTTATGAAAATTTTAAACTTAAGATTAATAGGATTATTAGGAGCCGTCCTCCTTATAATATCTGAATTTTTACCTTGGTTTTCAGGACAAAGTTTATTTGATATATATATTTTCAGCACTTATTTTGCGATAGAAGAGTCATTTCTATTTCTCTTCCCTTTGGTTAGTGGAATTATATGTTTAATTGGAAGTTTTATAGTTTATTATGATGTAGATTATAAAGTAAATTCTGCAATAGTAAATTTTATAGGTTTAGGCTTTCTCTTATTATTTTTTTTTGATTTGATTCCTAAAGAAATATTTTACCTTTCAAATTTAGGTTTAGGTTTTTATTTTTGTGTAGCAGGATTCGTTATAAGCTTGATTAATATTTTATTTGTGTTAATAATAAAAGAATAATAAATGGAAGGGACCAGATTATTAGTAAGAAAATAGAGGATAATAATGAAAACGGAAATGAGCAAAACATTGAAGCTAGTTATTATATTGCTTTAGGCCATAAGATACGCAGAAAAATTATTAATATTATTGGGGAAAATGAAGTTTCTTCATTTACTAACCTGAAGAAGGAACTTAAAGTAAGTACAGGTACTATTTATCATCACTTAGAGAATTTATCTCAATTGATAGCACAAAAAAAAAATAAAAAATATTATTTAACTGAACTTGGTGTTCACGCTTATAATTCAATGAAAAAAAATATTGAAACCATAACATCACCTACTTTTTCAAATAGAGAGTTTAATTCACCCTTAATAAGAGGATTAATGTATCTTACACCAAAAAAGTTTATTTCATTTAAGGAAAAGGATAAGACATATAATATTATAGTTTCTATAATAATATTGTTAATTGGAGCAATTCTATGTGGACTAAGTGGATTTTATGCATTAACTTTATTTTATATAAAGTCAACAGAAGATATATATACACTTAGTATAATTATTCACATAATTCTATCTGTGGCTTACATCCTAAATTTTTTAATTTATTTTTTACTTGTGGAAGGGATGTGCCGTTTGTTCTATAACAATAAAGAAAATACAAAAAACTTTTTTATTTCTTTCCCTATCATACTATATCCGATGGTAATTTATTTGTTTTTTCATTTTCTTTTATTATCAACAGAATTAATTCTAATTGGTTTCTTTAGTTTAATCGATACAGTGTTGTTAATATTTTTTCAAATATGGTCGTTATGGTTGCTAACATATAATTTGAGCATTAGTAAAGGATTAAAAATTGAAAAGGGATTAATAATTTCCCTAATATTGCATTATGGTAGTTTTACGGTTGTCTTGTTCATACTTATTTGATTTTTTTAAAATTATATTCTTCAAAGATTATCATAATTTTATTAAATCTCTTTCTAGAAGATTCAAGGTCCTTTTCTTTTGTGGCAATAAAACAAGAATAATTGTTATTTTCTTTAAAAAGTGAAATTGGGGGAGTCACTATCTCGGGAATCTCTTTCAATAATGATGGCACTATTTCTTGTTGAAGTTGTTTAAAATTTTTATTCCCTACATACTTTAACTCTATTCTAGAAAAAATTGAGTTTTTTTTATAAATTATTTTTTCTGACTCTGAAAATAATAAATTTGGATTTAAAATTAAAACGGCTGGATTGTAATTAATAACGTTTCTTATTCCTATATATGATGTAGTTAGCCTTGGATTTATTTCTATAAAATATACGGAATCATCTGCCTTTTTTACAAAATCAATTCCAAAATATCCATTAAAATTTGTAAGATTTAATTTTTGTAATATATTCGAAATTTGATCTCCCGTATCAATTATAGGTGTATATCCTCCAAAATATTCAGTTTCAGAGTGTGGCTCTTTTATATTAATATCTTGTGTGTTTATTGATAAAATTATGGGATTTTTTTTAGATATTTTCAAGGAATTTGAAAGCCCTATTAATGAAATACTCAAATCTTCACCTTCAATATATTCTTGGAGAATAAAACTTCTATTAGATCCTATAATATTGTTTTTTTGATTAAAAAAATTACTTATTTCGATCTCCTTATCAAAATAATAAATTAGCTCTCCTCCAACACCATCATTAGGTTTTATTACTATAGGTGAGCTTAAATCGTTGAATTTTTGAATTATGAAGTCAACATTAAGCGATCCATTATTTAATGGAATTGTGAAAGTCCGGGGAGTTTTAACATTAGATGCCGTAAAAAATTCGTAAGTTTTAATCTTTGAAGATCCTTGCTCAATTCCCTTTAAATCAATGCTCAAAACTTTCTTATTATTATCTTTGACAATTTTAGTTAGATTATACAATATATTTGAAAATTCAGGAGCAATTATAAAGGAAGAGTGACATTTTTTAACAGCCAATTTAAATTTTTGAAGATAGTTATCCTTCGAATTTACTAATTCTATGAAGTCAGCCTCTAAAAAAACGCCCAAAAATGAAATTCGCTTATCTAAAAGCGTAATGACTTCAAAATCTAAATTTTTAAAGTCATCTATAATAGATTTTAACATTCCATAACCTTCA
>SDBS01006184.1_pt1 | contig 11644 bp, 10 predicted proteins | sample 2277091 | NCBI WGS metagenome assembly SDBS01 (sample SAMN10404972, study PRJNA504765) | marine sediment metagenome | isolation source: marine sediment core GS10_PC15, 163 cmbsf | place: Arctic Ocean: Southern Knipovich Ridge | collected 2010 | reverse complement strand
TCTTCTTCAATCTTAATTTTAGTCTTATTCTCAAAACTTTTCAAGGTATTATGAACACTCATTAAGTAATCGGCTAATTCAATCCATTCTTCTTTTTGGTTCTCTAAGGATTCGTTGTTTTTTTCATTGAATTGTTCTAATGTTAATTCTTTTTTGGAATCCGAATATTGTTTCAATAATTTGTTACATGACTTTAAGAGAATCATCATCTTTTTGAAGTATTTCTCTAAAGATTTTTCAAGTTCATCTTTCTGGATGATGTTCAAACCTTTACATGTTTCAGTTATCGATTTCAATGAAACCATAATATTATCGAAATCTTTTGAGAATTTACTAAAATCAAGATCTAAAACTCCACGAGATAACATTTGTTTTCTAACTTTATTTAAAGTGACCTTAACTTTTTTCAACAATCTTATTTCTCTTAACCATATATTTTGAATGGTTTTTTTCAGGTGTTCTCTGTAACAATTTTCATGCCAAATATTTGATTTGCCAAACTGGATAGTTGAATCATTCTTTTGTAACCTTTTATGACAATATGTGCAGTTGGGTTTGAACATAGTAACAAAGCACCTTTCAATTAATTCTAGATAATTTCTTTTATTTACCTTTTTTCAGGGGTTAAATTTTAACCCCAAACCCAAAATGGTGCGGGGGACGGGATTTAAGATTCACCCCTCAAAAGTCGCTTTAAAATCACGCTTGCTGCCTTCTTGTCTAATGGTTCATTTTCATTTCCACATTTAGGCGAGAAAATACATGAGGGGCACCCATCCTTGCACTCACAATTTTCGATTAATTGATAGGTCTTTTCCCACAGTTCATATATTTTTGTATAAAGGGTCTCGGATATTCTGATACCCCCTTCAAAACCATCATATATGAAAATCGTTGGGCTCTTAGTATCGGGATGAAATGAAGTGGAAAATCCACACAAAACAGCAACACCAGCATGTTACCCAGAATTACTAAGCAGATACGTCGGGTTACAACCAGCCGCGTGCGCAATGGTTATATAAGTTTTGGAAATTAACATAAAAGTGGAATCAGATGCGCTCTCAATCAGCGATCACCAAATTGCAATCGATTCTTTTCATCGATTTAATAATTGTCTCTTTAGCGGCTGGAGGTTATTTTTATATTGAATCAAACATAGCGCCACCTATTAAACCCTTTGAGCCAATTCTTAAGTCCGCTGAGTTCTTGTTGACCGATTTGGTTATTAACCAAACTGAGGCTAAAGTTGACCAACCCATAAAGATTTCTGTTAACATAACTAACATTGGAGAAAAGGCTGGAAGTTATTCAGTAAATCTCACAATTAGTGATGAACCAAGAGGAAGTAGAACTATTCAATTGCAGAACGCGGAAACTACTATCGTAGAGTTTATGGTAACTGAGAAAATTGAAGGAAGTCATACCGTTAAGATAGGCGATTTAACTGGGACATTCACAATTAAAACCCCGCCAAAACTTGCCCAGTTTCATTTATCGAATCTTGGAGCTAATCGAACTGTAGCTGAAATAGGTGAACCCATAAAAATTTCACTTAGAGCGACTAACATCGGAGACGAAATCGGTAATTATTCTATTTCTTTCATGATTAATGATGTGTTGAGGGAAACCAAAACCATTCATCTGGCAGGAGGAGAAGCTACCACCGTAGAATTCGTAATTGTTGAAATGAATGAAGGAATCTACTCCTTTAGGATAGGCGATTTAACTGGAATCTTCACGATCACGGCTACGGCTCCGCTTCCTAAACCTGCTGAGTTCAAGGTAACAGATCTGATAATTGACCCGGCCACAGTTGAACTTGGCAAGCCTGTGAAAATTACAGTTACGGTGACTAATATTGGGGAGGAAACGGGCAATTACACACCGGAACTCTTGATTAATAATGCTATTAGCGACAGACGAACTATCCAATTGTCTGGAGGAGAAGCTACCACCGTAGAATTCACAGCAAGTGAGACAAGTCAAGGTACGTATTCTGTTAAAATAGGCGATTTAACTGGAGCATTCACAATTGCGCCTCCACCTACTAAGCCAGCTAAGTTCTCGGTATTTGGTCTGATTATTAGTCCATATGAGGCTTCAGTTGGCGAGGCCATAATAATCTCGGTTAAAGTGAGTAATGTTGGAGAAGAAGCTGGCAATTGTACACTAACCTTAACTGTGAACGATGTGGTCAGAGAAACCAAAACAATACAACTTTTGCTGGAACAATATAGCTTCGTCGTAGAGTTCCCTGTTACTGAAGCAAACGAGGGAAGCTACACTGTTAAGATAGGCGATTTAACTGGAACATTCAAAATCGTCCCTTCCGGTTATCGCACACTCATCATTAGTTCATCTTCTGGGGCCAGCGTGTCATTTACCCTAGACGGCCAGAGCTATACAACGCCGTACTCAGCACTCTTGAAGGAGGGAACGTATACTATTGCGATGCCAGTAGTAGACCCAACTGGTGTATATATATTTTTGAATTGGGAAGATGGATCTATAGATCCCACAAGAAAAATAAGCCTAACAAGTAAAATTTCAATCACTGCGACTTACAGTGGAGGAGCCGCATCCTGTCCTTCGTTGTATTTTTGGAACGGATTCAGCTATGTTTATATCTCAGATGTCTCAAACCACGGCTGGCTAGGATATATCAATCACATCAATGAAGATGGATCAATTGTGTACTGGAGAAATGACCCATGGGACTACCTCAAATTAGACAAAAGCCAATTGCAACTAAAGAACAATAACTATTATGATCTGAAACTGACCCAAAGATGGAATGAAATCTTTTACCTAGACGCTGCTTACATGCTGGTTGTTGATCACCCCTCGGACGTAGATGTCTATTCAACTGGGGTTGAGCAATACATCGATGCAAATTTTATGGGACAGATTTACAGCGTAAGCAAAAATCCGTTGACGCCGATTTCCGCTGTTAATGAAAACGGGGAAGATGTCCTGCCTCAGATCTCCGAGATGGATGGAATTTTTACACCTGGAATGAATGGAATTACTAGTCCATCATGGGAAAATATTTCATGGAATAGATTAACATTAGATTTGGGCGATTTGTCTGATGCAGAGCAAATCAAGCTTTTAGTTAGAGGCGTAGTTGACTGGGGTTCGGCTGACGACTATAACAGTTGGATCGATGGCTTTTTCGCGCAGCCTGTGCCAAATGGCACGCAAATTACTCCACCACCATACATGGAGGTTAAAGATGCGAGTGGGAATTGGGTGCGTGTTCAGGAAAGTAGGCAGTTTCCGATACCACCCGATGTAAACCCTAGGACTTGGGTTGTTGACTTGACCGGTCTTTTCCCCCCAGACGATTACTCTCTTAGAATTAACAATTTCTGGAATGTAACCTTCGATTATATTGGGGTAGACATAACCTCACAGACAGACGTGACAATTCAGAGGATTGACCCTTCCGCAAGTCTTTACCAAGTATCTACCACCACTTCGGTTGCCACTGGGAACTTCACAAAGTACGGCGACGTAACTCCATTAGTGCTTAACGAAAATGACATGTTTGTGATCGGAAGGCAAGGGGACGAGGTCTCTCTCCAGTTCTCCATTGATAATCTCACGGCTCCTGAGGAAGGTATGGAAAGAGACTTTTTCTTTTTTGTTGCTCTTTGGTTCAAAGATGAGGCTGGAAATTGGGGATACGGATTTGACTTTACAGTGGACCCTTTACCTTTCCATAATATGAGTGGGTTCCCATACCCGCTTGCTACAGAGAGTTATCCATATGATGCGGAACATTTGAGTTACCTCTCGGAATATAACACGAGGATAATAACTGTCCCATAGACTGTCCATTGAAGGAGAGGACCGATTGTTGCGCTCGCGCAGTTGGTGCAGCCAATACAATAGTGCGCGGTGTCTTGGCGCGTTACTAAACGCGAACACGGCAACATACTCATAACGGCGAATAAAAATGGCAATGCAAATAGTAGGCGAAATACTAAAATTAACGGTGCTTACGGGACTTGGGTTAGCGGGATTACTGCTTATCCTCATATGGAAAAAGGATATGACAACAAAAGTAAGCTACCTGAGAATCATTATTCAGATAGTATCCGTTGTCGCGATTTTCTACTTATTCACATACACAATATGGATGATTCTTTTATTAGGTACAATACTAGTCATGACTCTCGTTTTAGGCCGATTCTTCTGCGGCTGGATCTGCCCGTTTGGCTTGTATATGGATTTGGTCACTCTACTCCGAAAGTCTTTCAAAATACGGTACAGGAACCTTCCTGAAAAGCTCAACAGGAGCCTACATTTACTTAGATACGCGATATTAGTCTTCTTCTTGATTCTGCCTTTTCTCCTGAACCCTATACACCCATGGCAATTGCCTTTGGCATTATTTCTCGCTGGTCCTTTCAAACCTATAAGCGTTTTACTAAGTCCTTTAGAACCATTGATTATACCATGGAAGGGCGGTCTAGAATTCTACGGATTAAATGTTAGTTATCCTTATGTTTCGAATATAATATTCTACTCTAGTGGAATTTTTATTTTGATTAATGTTTTCGTTTTCACATCATTGACGATAGTGAGTTCGTTCATAGTGAGACGTTTTTGGTGCCGATTCTGCCCTACGGGAGCATCAATCGCCATTGTGAATAGGTTTAGCGGCTTCAAGTGGGCGCCAGTTCTTCATATTAGCAAAGAAGAAGAAAAATGTACAAAATGTGGAATTTGCAAAAGAGTTTGTCCACTCCAAGTCAGTGAAGTGTATGAGCAGAAAAGCGGAAAAATAACCACTTCAATGTGTATGCTGTGCTTCCGATGCGTTGAAATGTGCCCATACCGAGATTGCTTGAAAATAAAAGTAGCGGGAAAAACGGTTTTCAAATCTAATGCATGACAAGCTTAACCGGTCAACTAAGACACTCTCTGACCATATCCACAAACACAATAATGGAGTTGATAGATCGGGCTTCTGTGTGACTTGTCGTAGAGGTGGAGGCGAATATTCGGGAAAGATTGTTAAGAAAGGTTGTAATACTCAATAAAAGGGTGAAACATGCGATATACACAAAATTTTCACCTTTTATTTACTTACACCGAGACTTCCCCTACATATAGAGAAATAGAAAAGAGGCAAAACTGCACCACTCTACAATGATGTATTATTTCAGTTAACTAAACCAATCTTTCTTTATTGACTTAATAGATTGAGACAACACTCATAAAATCCCCTTTTGATATTTCAGAAAACCAAAGTGAGACTTTCATTCAAACCTGGAGGAAACATGAAAAACCTTTAGGAAATGGCTGTTTCCTAAACGGTGTGCATATGAACACTTGGTATCTTGCAAAATCCCCCTTTTTTAAATTCTTCTGCGAATGCTCGGGAGTTAGACATATTAACTTGATTTTACAATAGTATTTTTAACCCTGAAATAGATTGTCCATCATATGAAGCTCAAAAAGAATTGGGATATGAACCCAACCTAAAAGAAATTCAAGAGAAAGCATGTCCTCAGTGTCCAAACGGACCAGACAGTTTTAAAAAAAATAGAGGCCCCATTCGCCAAAATGTGCAATCACTCGGCAACTACATATTCTAAACAAGCGAATTAGTGCATGCATCATATTAAGGGGATACTTTCGCTGAAATGTTTCCCCTAGTGGTGACATCTCCCGCAAATTCCTCTTTTTTGTTAAGTTTTCACAATAGCAGACAATTTTTAAGTTCAATTACTTTGTCATTAAGAATTATCTTTGCACGCCCAGAACCTTTTTCAAGATTTCCCTTCGTTATCTATAACAGTCTTAACATCCACACTTCTAGGTTTCCATATCTTGAAACCGCAAATTGGACAAGGAAAATCACTGAGTTTAAAAATTGCGGGAAGGTTTTTGTGGAACCTCATAAACTCCTTTGTACTTTCGAACACAACAATGGCTTCTACATATATTAAATTATTATTCGCATCCCAATATAATACATCATCTATTGTATCTTCAATTTTCTTGTAAGATTTTTTATACCCAGCATTTGCTCATCAGTCAATTTAGATTGTTTAGTAATTGGATGCAAACTTAATTTAGAAAGTTTTCTCATCTATTGAGTCATGTCTCGCAGTCACAATTCGCGAAGTGAGAAACTGAAGTCGATACTGAAGGTAAGGGCAAAGGTGCTTAATGCAACGAGGATGTGGTTTAGCCAACAAAATTTTACTGAGGTTCATGGTCCAACAATAATTCCTGCAGTTGGAGACTGGCCTGGTTATTTTGAGGTTAAGTATTTCGATAAAAAAGCTTACCTTACACAAGGGCTTCAGCCTTACGCAGATTTTTTTGTTGCTAGTTTAGGAAAAATCTACACGATCGCTCCCGCCTTCAGGGCAGAAAAGCTGAAAACGAAACGACATTTGACAGAATATTGGCGAATTGAAGCGGTTGTTCCGAAATGTGATTTGGATAGCATAATTAGGGTTCAGGAGGAGTTGGTGACTCATATTTGCCACAGTTTGTCCATTGAGGCGAGAGAGGAGTTGACGTTTTTGCGTGGTAATGTTGAAGATATGGCAAAAATGAAAACGCCTTTCCCGAGGATAACCTATGATGAGGCTATCGAAATGTTACAAAAAGATGGGGTTAGAATCTTTTGGGGTGAAGAACTTACGTGGGATTTAGAAAGAAAGTTAAGTCTTCAATTTAATAAACCGTTTTTTATTAAGGAGTTTCCTACAAGTTTCCAAACATTTTTTTACAAATCTAGCGTCCAAAGACAAGAGCTCACTTTATCTGCAGACTTGATTGCCCCCGAAGGATATGGAGAGATCTCGGGCGGTGGGCAAATGATAAACGAAAAAAAGGTTTTGCTCAAAAAGATGAACGAGGAAGAAATAAACCCTGCAGACCAGCGTTGGTATATGAATCTTAGAATATTTGATTCGGTGTCTCAATCAGGGTTTATGCTGGGACTTGAGAGATTGATTCGATGGATTTGTAAGCTTAAAAGCATAGATGAGGCTTCAGCCTTCCCAAGATCACGGGATAAATTTTATCCATGATTTTTCGCTTTCTTTCTAATTCTTTTAAGGGTATTGACATATAATATCAACTTTATTTTATCGCGAAAATCTGAGGACAACAACTCTGGTGCTAAAATCAACGGAATATTTGAGATGAAAATCAACAAGCACCCTAATAAGGAACTGGTAACTAGTGAAATCTGAGATATTTGAGGTATAAAAAGAAATCCAATACCTGTAACCATATAGAAAATCATCAATCCTATCGAATATCTCTTTGCAACATTTTCTTTGTCTCCCAAGTCTCCCCAAATTACAGATCCATAAAGCGTCCATAAGATTCCCCAATTTAGACCGTTTACAATAAACATAAAGTAAAGAACTTCGGTGGTTTGGAAAAGCCCGCCAAGAACCATGCTAATTCCAAATAAAGTAAGGCTGGTACCAAGAGCCGATCTTCTTCCAATAAAATCTGCAACTATTCCTCCTCCCAGTGCACCGAACCCAGAAGCGATAATCTGCAAAATCAATAAAAACATGTAAAAAGAAATTGGAACGCTTTCAAAAATACTAGAAGAGATATTTCTTGCCAGTGTAGCGTTAACTACTGAAAATAGTATCCATGGAATAGTGTAAAGAATGACGGTTTTTTTCTCATGATGGTGTCCTTCTTCATCTTTTTTTCTTGTCAATGAAGTTTTCTTTTTTGGTTCAAACAATCTAACGGTCAGTGTTCCTAAACTAAGAGAAAAAATTATCACAACCGCCCAAGTAAAACCGATAATTTGGGCAATCGGACCTATGATTTGAAAGAGGGACAAAACGAAAAAACCAGCAAGACCAGCTACTCGACCTCTTTCTTCTGATACTGTTAAGCTCCAGAAATACGTGAGGGATGCCAACTGACCCAAGCTAAAAAATATTCCTTGTATGAAAATGATGGCTAGTCTAAGAGTTATGTTTGAAACAAATAGGAGAGGAGTTATTGCTGTGAGTATTATCGAACATTCATAAATGACATGAATTGTGTTAAATCTGTGAATAAAAAAACTGCCAAGAAGCAATGTTATAGCAATTATGAAATTAAAAGTGAAATATGCCTTGCTGTAGAGTTCAGTGAATGGACTAGTAGTATATTCCAGAATTGAGAAAGAAACTACATAATACCACGTTATGGTAGTGAAGAGAAGAATCAGGATAATCAAAAAGCCGCGTTTATTAAGTAGCACACCGGTCAATAAGAAACTCACTTACTTCCAACTCGTTCTACATATCAAAAAGAGTTAGATGTATGGCAAATCTTAAAAAGTTAACTACACCCTTTTGATTATGGTGATAGTATGAAAGACTTGAAGCAAAGAATAGGGGAAATATCTTTTCATCTCCAATCGTTAAGAGCATCCGACATCTTTCCGAAGATCCAAAATGCTATTGAACGTAAAGATAAGGCTTTGCTCATAAAAACCTGTGAAGAAGCAAAAATTCCATCGGTTTACTTGGGTACTATAGTATCAGTATTGCTCTCAGCTAGTCCTCAGCAGAAATGGCCAGCGCTCTATTAAGTCATTATAACTGTAATGGAGATAGACTTTCGATAAATAGTTGAGGTTGCGCTTCAACAAAAAACCTTAGCATCTGAGTAGCCTCATTATCATTCAACTCGGCAAGTTCCACCTTGGCCTTAGTTGTAAATTTTCTAATATTTTGTGTTGTATATTTGAATACATTTGTTTCCAAAACATATTCTACAATTTCTCTTATCTCGGACGGTCCAATTGATTTATTACGTGTTAGCTCTTCAAGTTTTTTCCGAAGTTTTCCAGAATGTTCTTTTGCCCACAGTAAAAGAAAAGGATATGCACCACTCTTCAGTTTTTCAGACAGTTCCATTGTTAAATTGGTAGTTACATAGAAAGATTTCCACAATTCAAAAATTATGCCTAGAAATCGCCCATAATTAGCGAGATGTTTAATTTCAACGTTAGAACCATTTCCGAGGATAGCCCCAATTTTTGTACATGTCTCCAAGTCGGAAGCCTCCATTTCGATTATCGAAAACTTCTTCCTATATGAAACATTTCCATGTTTCCGTAATCTTAGATTAGCTGCTTCTGCTTGAGCCATCTTCGTCAATAGTTTCCATACCAACCTGTTAATTTCTTGACGTTTTATTACATCTACATTCATTCGATTAAGAATTAAAAACGCTTTAGCTGAAGCGAGTCCACCAATTATCAACGCTGGTCCACCACCGAATTTCCCGAAAAGCGTGGGCCTGAAAGATTTAAAATTTGCTTTGTCTACCATATCGTCCCAAACATAAAAACACAAGTGCATTAAGCTCATTGCCAAACCTGCTTCATGGGTTTCATCGGTGGACCCTCCAACGGCTTCACATGCAAGGCTCATCATAGATGGCGTTAAAGGTTCGCGCCAATTTTCTGATATAAAGTCTAGAGGAGGTCGTAGATCATTCAAGATATGGTCTTCAAGCAATATTCTGCTAGCTCTATCAGCTACTCTTCCTCCATTTTCTTCAAGAATTTTTTGGCAACGTTCTTTAAGTCCAGATTCCGTGTTCATCAATCTCATCTGAGTGTTATTCTAATCTACGTTAAAATCTTTGTTAAAGTTGGATCCAGATGTTAGAAAATCTTATATAATCTACGAGTTTAAATGTTGTATTATTGTAGATACAATAATACACTTCGGGGATTGTCGATGCCGGAGGGAACAGAAAACAGAAGGTCGTTAGACGAATTGGATATTAACGGTCTATTGGCGAAGTTAATTCGCGAGGTCCATGAGTTAAACCAGAAATTTGACTCCGTGGTTGAGTATAGTGGGAAGATGTTAAAGGCTCAGGAAGAGTTGTTGCAAAGAACCACTAAACAAAGCCATACAGGTGAAACCATCAAACTTGAACCTGATATGGTGACCTTGTTTTCACTTCCTAGTGCATTAAGAAAGACTGTGGTGGCTTTGTATAAATTGAGCGAAGCGACAGCTGAAGACCTTTCAAGAGAAACAAAGCGGTTGAGAGCGGTAGAGAGTGCGTCTGCAAACCAGTTAGTACGGATGGGGTTTCTCAACAAAAAACGTGAAGGGAGAAAAGTGTATTTCTACATTGAATGAGTAATTCTGGAGATGTGTATGTGAAAGGAAAAATTATTGCGATTCATTCGTCACGGGGTGGGACTGGAAAAACTACGATAGCAACAAACTTAGCGGTAATATATGCACGTAAAGGATTAAACATTGCGCTTTTAGACCTTGATTTCCGTGCTCCAAGTTTATTTGGCGTATTTTCAAAAGGAATACAAAGTCCTGTAAAGCGTTGGTTGAATGACTTCATGCTTGACCGGTATGCGATTGAGCAAGTTTTAGTCGATGTCTCAGATAAGTATGGGTTAGATGGAAAACTGTTAATAGGCTTGGCAAATCCAGCCATTGAAGCAACCCGAAACATGATGGGACGGAGTAGAGCCTGGGAGGTAACTGCTGCTAAGAAACTTTTCTCAATTCGGACTACACTTCTCACCGAGTTAAACATAGATTGTTGTATCCTTGACACTAGTCCAGGCATCCAGTACTCCTCCATAAATGCTGTAGTTAGTTCTGATGTGGCTGTCGTTGTGACTACTTTAGACTCGTTGGATGTAAAGGGTGTGAAAAACATGCTTTTTGAGTTTTATGACGAATTTGAAAAAAAGAGCGTAATTTTAATGAATAAGATTTTTCCCCAGACGCGAATTTGGTCAAATAGTAGACAAAACGAGTTGGTCAGTCAGATGGAAAAATCCCTTGAACGCCCTATAATCGGCGTAATACCTTGTTATTGTGACATCCTTGAAGCGGATAGGGCTTCGCTCTTGGTCATCGAGAAACCTAATCATCCTTTGTCTAAAGACTTACAGGAGGTAGCAGAGAAACTTGAACATACCTAGGATAAACACAGAACAAGATGAACCTATTTTGCAAGGAAAATGCGCGTGCCCGCGGTTTACTTCTAAACTGAAGGTGCTGCATGTTGATGATGAAATAGGCTTTCTGACGGTGGCAAAGAAAATCTTGGAGATGCAAGGAGCATTTCAAGTGGATATTGTCTATTCTGTTGATGAAGCAAAAGAGAAAATGAAAACAAAAACCTATGATGTAATTGTATCGGACTATTGGATGCCTATAAAAGATGGCTTGGAGTTTCTGAAAGACTTAAGAGAGGATGGAAACGGTATTCCTTTTATCGTTTTCACTGGGAGAGGCAGAGAGGAAGTTGCGATAAAAGCCTTGAATTATGGAGCTAATTACTATATCAACAAATATGGCAAGCCAGAAAAGGTCTACAGAGAGCTAGCAGACGTTATAATTAAATCTGTGAAAGTCATGTAGTTGGGTTAAAAGATTGGCCAGATTCTGAATCCAATAGTTTTGAACGCTGATTCCAATCCAGAATGCGATATGTATATCCAAACGAAACAATATTAACTATTAAATACGCTATAGGGGTGTGCACAATTAGCTTTTATGTTCTATGTCCTAACTTGTTTTTATGGAAGCATATGAGCTTGTCCGGGTTTTCGTGAATAAGACCGTGGTTTCTAACATGATGAAGAGGCCTGGTA
>SDBS01006183.1_pt1 | contig 11645 bp, 10 predicted proteins | sample 2277091 | NCBI WGS metagenome assembly SDBS01 (sample SAMN10404972, study PRJNA504765) | marine sediment metagenome | isolation source: marine sediment core GS10_PC15, 163 cmbsf | place: Arctic Ocean: Southern Knipovich Ridge | collected 2010 | reverse complement strand
CCCATGATACAACCGATAAGCGCAGAACCCATGAACCAGCCTACCTGAAGTTTGGTCAGCGCAAATTTCAACTCCACCATTCCAACGGTGCCGGAAATAACCGCAGTGTCGAAACCAAACAGAAAGCCGCCTAATGATGCAACAAGGCAGACTAAACCCAGATACCATCCGCTCCCTTTTTCGTTTGCATGAATTTCGATGGGCTGATCCATATCGTCTGGTCCTCTTTATGCCTGTCCGGCTAATTAGTCATGGAAACTGCCGCAAAGATCATCCGCCCCGTTTGACTTCTTGCAGCAGCTTCCAGCAGTACAATTGCATTCTCGGAATGTGGAACGGGCCCTTCCATTGATTACCTTTCAAATGGCTGGAAACACTGCCGTCGCGATGAAGGTAGCCAAACCATTCGCCGTATTGCGAATCGGGGAAATGAGCATACGTCCAATCATGGACCTGCCTGTGCATTTCGACGTACTTATCTTCCCCCGTCAGAAAATGTGCCAGAAGCGATGCTATAATAGTTTCATTATGCGGCCACCAGAATTTCATGTCGTGCCAGTATTCGCTGCACGAAAGCCCCTTTACATCCGTATAGTACAGGATTCCGCCGTGCTCCTTGTCCCAGCCTCTTTTCCACATCCAGTCCAGAATCGTAAGGCCGGTTTTTCGAAGTTCAGGATCGTTTCCGCGAATTTTTGCCTCGTGAAGAATGAACCACGCGACTTCGATTGCATGACCCGGCGTGAGAGTCCTTCCTTCCATGGTATCGATCAGTTCGCCATTAGGACCGGTCACTTCCAGAACAGCCTCGTATTGGGTGTTCATGAAATCGGCCTGGATTTCTTTGATGCTCCGGTCAATCCATTCCCGGCAGATCGGATCATCGACAGCCTCACGAAGGACTTGTGCAGTCGATATGATAATCATCGGCATCGACAGACCCTTCATCGGACGGGTGACAGGATCGGTTTTAGCCGGCATCATACCCGGCGTAGTGTAATAATGGATAATCTGCTTGAAGAGTTCAAGGGCTTTTTCGGTAAGCGAGGTGTCTTTTTTGGCCCGACCAAGAGACGCCATCGCCATGACAGCAAAAGTTTCGGAAAATATATACCTCCTCATCCTCAGCGGCTTGCCCTGCTGATCGACGGAAAAGTACATCTTGCCGTTTTTCGCAAAACCGTGATCGAGGATAAATTTCATTCCATGCTCAGCTAATTGGAGCCATTCGGCTTTTTCTTCGACCTGCAGATAAAGCTCGCTCAACAGCCAGACAAATCGTCCATGCAGCCAGATGTACTTGTCGGTACTCAACAATGTTCCGTCCCTGTCCAATGCAAACGTGAAACCGCCGTAATCGCGATCGACGCAGTGATCGATCCAGAACGGGAGGGTGTCTTTCAACAGGCCGTCGCGGTAGACGGCAATCAAGCGGTCTATTTCGGTCAGATCAAATTTTGATGTCAGCTCCATTCAGATGCTCCGAAAAACCTGTCTTATACAGCCAAGTGACGTAAACGCTTGCGATAATAATGGTATATTGCGGCGCATTCACTGTCAAGAACGATTGGAGAGAATTATGAAAAAGCAAGCCGGACAAGTTGCGGCGTCTGTTCTTGTGCCACGGGATATATCTATACGACATTGTACCGCAGAGACGTACAGCATTTTGCTGTTTTCGTTATTCTTGATTGACACGATCTCCGACAACTGATAAGATGACACTATGAAGGCTTACAAAGTAAATCCAAGGAGGAAAGGGTTAGTTCGTGAGATACACTGCAAACGTCTTTATACTGTCATTATCATTCGTATCATTTGTCTCGGGCGTCTCGGCCGGTACGATTTATCTGAGTTGCAAGCCGGATAATGACTTATACAATGTGCTCAAGTCAAACGGTATCGCGTGTTCGCGTTTTTCCGATCCCCGGCAGGCGATCGACAATGCAGAGCCTCGCTCGGGAGTCATGATTCTGGCCGACGGATATCCGGACACCGCCACGCAGATCGAAGAATCAACTCTGGCTGCAGCAAGGCAAAAGAATCTCAGATTATACCTGGAATATCCCGGATCACTTCCGACAATGCAGGCAGGCAAGCCAAAGCGCACTCACTGGGAACGTGCGGTGATTACGACCGACAGGTTCGGTAAGTCGCTGGACAAAATGCGTATCGTAGCAATCCAGGACTGCCATTTCATACCTTTCAAAGCTGACGAACCCTGGATTGCCCTTGCTAAAATAGCCGGTTTTGACACTGCGGTTTACGGACTGCCCGAAACCTCTCAGCCGGTGCTGTTTGAGTACCCAAAGGCCAACGCGTTAATCGCAACGACCAAGCTCAGCCATTTTGTAACCGGACGATACGCTCCCAATGACGCATGGCCGATCATCTGGGACGCGATACTCGAGTGGCTGACAGATGGAAAACCCGTCCCTGATTTGCAGTTTGCGCCCTCTGTTCATGCCGCTTACGGCCCGGACGAACAAATGCCGCCCGACCATGAACGCCAGGCCGTTATCCGAGGTGTTGACTGGTATCGCAACGCCAGATTGCTCATCCATGACAACTGGAAGCACCAATGGGACGAAGCCGCTAAATGGAATGACCGCGTTGCTCCCGCTCCTCAACTAAGCTGGCCCTTAGGTGACGGCCGCAACGGAATTCTCGAAGGCTTCAGTTCAAGAGTACTATTCGACGGCAGCCAATATGTACGCTGGTACATGCGCGCCGACTGCAATTGCGAGTCGGCGATGGCGTTCGCTTTGCGAAGTCTGATAGACGGAGATAAAGACAGTAAAGAAATCGCATCGAATCTTCTGGATTACGTCTACTTCAAATCCAACATCCAGCAGGGTCCGCGCGCCAATCCCGACAGCCCCTCTTATGGTCTTCTCGGATGGGACACCCGCCCAATCGGCGCCGTCATTTACTATGGCGACGATAACGCCCGCGCATTTCTTGGAACAATGGCAGCGGCTGCTTCTTTGAAATCCGACCGCTGAGACGAATCGCTGCTAAAGGGAATCATAGCGAATTTCCGAACCACAGGCCGAAAGGGTTTCAGAGGAAACAATCATATTGACAAAAATCTGCAATCTTCAGGCTGGGAGCCGCATTTCACAAGCAATCGAACTAATTACGCACCTCATTTCGAGAGCTGGATATGGGCTACATATCTTTGGCTGGACGACAAGACAGGTTACGAGCCGTTTCTCGAACGCACCAGGACCGCGATAACTCTGACAATGCAAGCCTATCCTGATCGGTGGCACTGGACAAACGGAATTCAGCAGGAAAGGGCGAGAATGATCCTGCCGTTAGCGTGGCTTGTCCGTGTTGATGATACGCCGCAACACCGCAAATGGCTGCGGTTCATGGCCGAGGAGTTGCTTGATAAGCAGGACCCCTGCGGTGCGATTCGTGAAGAGATCGGAACCAAAGGCCACGGCAGTTATGGCCCCCCCAGATCGAATGACGACTACGGAAGACACGAAGCAACACTGCTTCAAAAAAACGGCGATCCCGTCTGCGACCTGCTCTATACAACCAACTTTGCTTTTCTCGCCCTGCACGAAGCGGCCTCGGCCACCGGCGATCCGTTTTACAAACACGCCGAAGATAAACTCGCTGAGTTTCTATGCCGAATTCAGGTTCGCAGCCAAACAAAACCCGAATTCGACGGTGCGTGGTTCCGGGCATTCGAGTATGACAGGTGGGACTACTGGGCAAGTAACGCCGATATCGGCTGGGGAACATGGTCCACCGAAACAGGCTGGACACAGGGATGGATCGCATCGGTGATGGCGCTCCGCCACAAAAAAACATCTCTCTGGGACCATACCGCCGACAGCAAAATCGCACGTCACTTCGACAGCTACAGAAAGAAAATGCTGCCCGATGAAGTATGGAAGAAACTGGTTCCCAAAAAAATTAAACATGCCGCAGTTGGCGCAAGGGTGATACTATCCGCAAAACCCGCACCGCAGTATTCCGGTTCGGGACCCGCCACAGTCACAGACGGGATATTGTCCTCAACCGATAACGTCAGCGGCGACTGGCTCGGATATCAGGGCCAGGATTTCGAGGCGGTAATTGACCTGGGACAATCGATCGCCATTCGCTCATTATCCGCCAATTTCATGCAGACTGTTTCCATTGGAGTTTTCCTGCCCAAACAGGTAGAATTTGCCGTATCGAATAATGCTAAAAGGTTTAAGGTCGTCTCGACCGTCAGGCACAGTATTGACCTAAAGCAGGCTGGACCGATGATTTATACTATGACAGATGAAAGCTTGTCTGCAAAAGCCCGATATGTTCGAGTCAAGGCGACGAATATTGGTCTGATTCCAGAGTGGCATCCTTCAAAGGGTAGAAAAGCATGGCTCTTTATCGATGAGATTATCGTAAATTCTCAACAGTGATAAATACGATTGAATCCAGGAGGTGTAAATTGAAAAAGTTTGCTATTGTCATCGCAATATCGGCAGCCGCATTGATTCCGGTTTGCTCCGGTTCTGTTGAAAAACCGCATAAGCCAAAGATTGAAAAGCTTGGCACAATAGACATTGATCTTGTCGAAGCCACCCCGATTGTTTTCAAGGGCAAGGCCTATCGCTTTGAATATGTCCGGAAAAATTACTGGAACAATACGACAAGCGATTCCTGGTTTCGTTTCATTGACCTAAAGACAGGTAAGCCGGGCCCGGCTTTTGCCAAAGGCTATCATCTGGGAAGTGCCTTTGTGGACAACAACACCGTCTATGTCACCGGAGTCAAGATATGGGATACTTCGGGTGTTGACATGTTTGTGTCAAAAGACTTAACCAACTGGGAGCACCGAAAAGTCTTCGATCGTCCCGGCCTGGGAATCTTCAATACATCAGTCTGCAAAGCGGAAGATTACTATGTATTGATGTACGAAATCGGCAAACCACCCCAACTCGCAGGCCATAGATTCACCGCTCTGTTCGCCAGATCAAAGGACATGATCACGTGGCAACTGCTTCGGCCCGAGTGTAACTATTCCAAAGACCGTTATACCGCACCGCATTGCCTTCGATATCTCGACGGCTGGTTCTATAATTTTTATCTCGAAGCCCACAATGGTTACGAAATGCGCGTCGTGCGCTCAAGAGACCTGATCAATTGGCAGCCAAGCCCACTCAACCCGGTCTTGAAGGCCTCGAGTGAAGACAAGAAAATCGCCAATGATAAACTCACGCCCCAACAGCGAGAACAAATCGGCGGCGCGAAAAACATCAATAACTCCGATATCGATTTCTGCGAATATGAAGGCAGGCTTATCATAAACTATTCCTGGGGCAACCAGATGGGCAAGGAGCATCTTGCCGAGGCCGTTTACAAGGGCAGTCTAAAGCAGTTTCTGCGCGGCTGGTTTCCCGATGACAAGAAGATCCTGACGCCCGATGAACAGACCAAGTGACATCTCGGATGTAACGCCGGACGAGAAGCGATCCGTTGCGGAGAGCAGTATGCAGAAGAATTGCAGCAGAATAACACGGCGCAGTTTCATAAAAAAGACGGCCCTCGGAGCGGCCTGTACAGTAAGCGTTCCCTGCATTGTCCCTTCGTCTGTGCTCGCCGGCGACGGCGCAGTCGCGCCGAGCAATCGGATTACTCTGGGCCTGATCGGTACGGGCAACATCAACACGCGCCACAGAGAAGCCTTTCTTAACGAAAAGGACAGTCGCATCGTGGCGGTCTGCGACCCTGTCAAGGGCCGGCGCGAAACTTTTCGGGATCGTATAAACACGGCCTATGGGGGTACAGTGTGCAGAGATTACCGCGACTTCCGCGACCTGCTGGCTCGCCGGGATATCGATGCTGTGTGTATCGGTGTGCCGGACCACTGGCATGCGATCCACGCGCTCCGTGCCATGCAGGCCGGAAAGGATGTCTATGTGGAGAAACCTCTTACGCGCACGGTGGTCGAAGGGCGACGGCTTGTCAAGGCGGCGGCAACCTACGGGCGCATCCTTCAAACCGGCCTGCAGCGTCGGTCCAGCGGCGCTTTCCGCCAAGCCTGTGAGCTGGTGCGCAACGGCCGGATCGGTCGGCTGACAAACGTGGAAGTCGGCATTATCGGGATCAACCGCGGGGTGCAGGTGGGCAAGAATTTCCCCGAGACACCCGTACCGAAAGGCTTTGATTACGACCTGTGGCTGGGACCGGCCCCGCGTGCGCCCTTCTGTCCGCAGCGGGTGGCCCGCGGCAATGAAGTATGCTACTGGTATTACATTTCGCATTACACTGCCGGTTTCATCAGCGGCAACGGCGTACACTTCGTGGATATCGCCCAGTGGGGTATCGGCGACAAGATAAAGCCGGTCGAGGTGCGCACGCTCTCGGCCGATATTCCCACTGACGGACTGATTGACGATGCCGTCGCCTGGCAGTCGGAGGTTGTTTACGCCAACGGTGTGAAGATGAGCTACAGCAGCGAAGGTAATCCGCATCCCGACGGCATCCGCTTCGTGGGGACGCAAGGCTGGATTCACATAACCGGCGGCGGAACGCTCAGTGCCAATCCAGCCGGCGTGCTGACCTCCGTGACAGGCCCTGATGAGGTTCATCTATACGCCAGCCCAGGGCATCATCGCAACTTCCTGAATTGCATAAAGACACGTCGGGCCACAGCGGCTTCGGCTGACGTCGGCCATAATGCCACCACTACCTGTAATCTGGCGGAGATCTCGGCCCGGCTTGGTCGGGAACTGAAGTGGGACGCTCAAAAGGAATGTTTTATAGACGACAAGGGGGCGGATCGCTTGTTGCTGCGGCCCACACGAATGCCATGGCGGTTATGAAATGCGGGTATCATCATCTATTCTGTTTCGTTGCTCATCAAAGCGGTCATCATGGCTGTCCGATTCTCCAGAAGCGGGCGGAGCTAATGGACAGTTCTCAAAGAGGTTCGCCATGTGAGATTACTGTGAGTTTCACGCGTGGAGCAGCTCCGGGCACTGCGCCGCACGAGAACCGAATCTGATTCTCGCCAGCCAGGAGTACAGAAATCTCGCTTTGACTGTCTCATCGAACGCATTGTCTCGGCGGAGTTCCTCGCAAGTGCGAAGCACATCCACCGCTCGCCGAAAAAGGGGAATCCCATCGAGACGAGCATGGTCTATCGCACCTGTAAGTGAAATGCCCGCATCCCATCCGATTAGCTTAGCCCCGAGATATTCGATCACATCGGGATAGGTTGGCTCGACCTGCGGTGGATTGAATTGCTGGAAATTCCACCAGCCAAGATGCAGGGGCAATAACAGCCCGCCATTGACAGAGGTTGCGTGTGTGTCGATAAAGCGTTTGTGTCCGCGCCGCGGGTAGTCCCATGCCTGCCAGCGAGTACGATACTGTCAGAAATGGTGCCACATGGCGCTCATCTCCATACCCACCGGTTTCTTCAGATGCTTCTGGATTTCAAAGACGAATTTGTCCGCCCAGTACCAGCACTCGTCCGACCCGCGCAGAGTAAGCGGGATGTTCAGGAAGACAAGCGATTCGACATTATCGCCGCTTATGGATTCGACACCGAGATGAATATACGATTGTCGAGATTCGACACGAAGAACTGCTTTCGCATTCGCCTTGCCGAACTCAATGGTCAATCGGCCTTTCGCCAGGAAGGCTGAAGTCGCAGGATATTCCACCCCATTGCACCGTACCAACGCACAGGCTGACTGTGTATCGCGCTTCAGATAGTCAACTCCTGCGCTGCGGTCGACAAATGCGAGGTTCTTTCCCTCGGCAGATACAGTGTAGCGCACGTGGTCATTCTCAATTACGACAGGGCCCTGTTGCGCAAAACCTGCCGACGCACAGGCCGCGAGTATGCCAAGAACAATCTGCAATGTTTTCATAATCACTCTCCGAATACAAGCATGCTTGTATTATATGCCGTCTCCCTCAATCCAAACGCCTACGGCCTGATGGTTCTTTAGATTGAGATTGGATGCGAATTTACGGTCCAGCCTGGCCCACGCCGACTTGCGTGGAACCTTGCCTGAACTTGTCGCAGTGAATATTCCCGCCTGCTCCGGCCCATTCGGTGTTTCGGCCAGTACCGCTGTTACTCCGTTGGCAGCACGTGGCGGCCCGGTAAAGTGATTCGTATCTGAAAGATCGGCCAGGACTATGTTGTTTACATCATCATACGGACCTGCAGACATGAGGGCTTCAAGGCGAAACTTCACGGGCTGGTTGCCGAAGGCGTTTCTCGCCGTCCATGAAAGAATCCGCCTCCACCGTGATTGTCGATCTGGGTCACACCGAGTTTCCCGGCCATCGCTATCCATTCGTCCACATTTGAATCCGTGATGGAACCGAAGTTGAACAGATACGAGCCGTGATTGAAAGGTATATCATGAGCCCAGGGCCCAGCCACCTTGCAGTGGGGCATCTCATCGGCATCAGTCAACACCTGCTTGAGAGCCGGCAACATCTTCTCCATCGGCATTGCCACAATTGCAGCTTTGGCTCCTTCCATGCCAAACCTGGTGCAGCATGACGCTTGCAGGCTGGTTTGAAGTGCAGGCAGTTGATCGACCCGGGTCGTCAGGTTGAGAGACATAGCGCATGAACCGAATGGTTCGTCGGGACGACCACGCAGAGTAAGCGGCCCTGTTGCGCAAAACCTGCCCGCGCACAGGCCAGGAGTATGCCAAGAACAATCTGCATTGTTTTCATAATCACTCTCCGAATACAAGCATGCTTGTATTATAAGCCATCTCCCATATTATATCGCCGTCGCGGCTGGACTACTTAGCCGCCGGCGCCAGTGGCGGTTGCCCCCCCTTCTTGCCAGACATCTGCTGCTGTCGTCGTTGTGTCAATTCACGCCAGGTCGTTAAAACAATGCCCTCTTGCTTGATGAAGGCCTTAATATCCGGGTCGATCATTAGACGAAGTTCGGCATGGCGCTTAGGCCCCGAACTCGATATATGTGAGAACGTTTCCGATGGCAATGTGCAATGGACGATCACCTCTGTAATACCCGGTTGCATTTCCCTGAGCAGCTTGATCAACTCAGCTTTCCGCTGCTCGTAGTCCTTTGCCCTGGTCGGCTGCGTCACAAGGTCGTCGATGACCGGGAGTCCGGCATCCCACACGGTTTTAGCCATCATCCGAACAATCGGTTTCAATGCCCCAACTCCATCGGCAATATGCTGCATGTGACCGCCAAATATCAATACAGGGATTTTCTTCTCTATGCCGACTTTGACATAAGAACTGAAATACTGCGGCAGGAAGCACACGCCCATATGACTGTCTAAATGTGTCGGCTCAATGCCGGCGGCCCGGAGTTTGTCGATTTGGGCAAGAATTTCGGTTTCAACCTCATCGGGCGTTGCGTGGCCACCAACATCAAGAACCGTACGCCATAAACAGCCATCGCTGTCGACAAGCCCCCCAACGGCAGCCTTCCCGGCCACGGGCCCCCATCGGTAGTTCTTCCATTCCGATGTTAGAGTCAGGTGAACGCCGGCATCAACCTGTGGATTTTGCTTCAGGTAGGCCGTCATCTCAGGGACCCAGGAACAGGGCATCATGATACTCAGGGATGTTGCAACGCCGTCCTCAATGGCCTTGATTGCCCCCATGTTTGAATCATGTGACATGCCGGCGTCGTCTACATGAAAGATGACGGCTTTTGTCCCGGTTGGCCATCCAAGCAGCTCAGCATAAGTTGGCCGCTGGGAGTATGCGGTTGCAGGGCCTGCAAGAAACACAGATATCAATATGATTCTCTTGAGACAACGATTCGTGAACATATGATTGCTCCGTATTCAGAAACTATATGTAGTTTACATTCTACCGCCTGCCTTTTCAAGGGCTTCGGCCATTCTCCAGAACCGGAACAACAGAAGCAACCGTAATCTATTCATCGCTTTCCTTGATGTCTGCGGTAGGTAAGAATCGCCACACCGGGCTTGTCTGCAATGTCTACGGGCAATCCGTCGGTCAGGAGTTCGCGACCACTGCGATGCTCTTGCGCGCCCGTATCAAAGTTGGATACCACATAGTCCGCTTCTGCATCCATGCCGAACAGTTTGAAACCAGCCGACTTGTAGAAGCTGTTGTGCCGGCGGAAGACCTGCACCATGCCCTCGCCCGCCTCGGGACGGTCGAACTGCCACGCCATCCACGCGGTTTCATCACGAGTCCATGGCGTCAGCGGATAGAAATCGCCATAGTAATTCGGGGCAATTTGTCGCCACTGACCGATAAGGCGGCGAATGGCAGCGTAGTCAAGGTCCTTCAGTCTAACATCAATGCCAAATCCGATACTTTGCCCGGCGTTGCTCCAGAAGGCGTAAGGCTCGACGGGTGTGAGGCCGCTGCCGTAGTACGGTGCGTTTCGCGTGAATACTGTTCCCGTGCCGTGAAAAGGCAGCCACAAAGACAGGCCGTACATCATGCATTGATGGCCGACGGCTTCGAATGCATAGTCGCTCCGCCACAACGGCACGGCTCGACGCATCGTCTCAAGGTCATTGCGTCGGCCTCCGCTTGCGCATGAGTCGATGAGCATATCGGGATGTCGGCGACGCAATTCGTCCCAGTAAGCGAGATAGCCTGTGATGTGTTTAATTTCGCTGATACCCTGACGGTCCGGCGCATCGGCACCACGCCAGTAACTCAGCGGATCCATGTTGAAATCCTGGCGGTACAGGTCTATGCCCTGCTCGTTGAGCAGACGATCCACGTGCTCGGTCAACCACTTTCGCACGACATCATTGCCCAGATTGAGCAGCCCGCCCTTGGCGCCGCCCAGGATCCATTCCGGATGGTTCTCTGTCAGCCATGTCCCGGCGGTGACTCGCTCCGGTTCAAACCAAACCAGAATCTTCATGCCCTTGCTGTGTGCGTAATCCGAGATTGCCCGCAGTCCCCGCGGGAAACGACCGGCATCCACCTCCCACGTGCCCACACGCGGCCAGCCGCCGCCGTGATGCACATACCAGCCGGCATCCATCCACCAGTAATCGAGCTTGATATCTTCGGCCAGGTAGCGATCAATGAACATGATTTGCCTGGCCTCGTTGGCGTCGATCATCTCGTTGTACTGGCGCGAGCTTGAGGCAAGCAGTTGTGGCTGGGGAAGTTTACCGCCGGGTTTGGGCATGGAATGGGCCATCATCCAGCGCCGCCAGATGTTCTGAGCCCGAATCCAGTTACCCTTATAGAACTGTAAGACGATCAGCGGGCTGCGGACTTGCTCGCCGGGCAGAAGCTTAAATCGCGTCAATTCCTGGCCTGCCCGGAGGCTCAAGCCCCGCGCATTGTCCCGCATAAACTCCGCCGCCCACTGTCCCGGCCAGCCGACGGCGGCGACGATCCCTTCGCCGGACCATTCAAGATTGAAATAAGACCAGTCTGCGTTTGTCGGACGTCCGCCGGCGCCTCCGAGCCGCTTTGCAGCATTGCTGCCCAACGGTGTTTCCAGCGGGCCGTAGTCGTTGCCATTGGCGGGGGAACCGACGTTATGGTGCAGCAGAAACTCCCCATCACTGCCTCGGCTTAGCTCGATATCGAGCGCCTGAATCTTCTCGATGATCGGTGTGTCGGCCGAACCGGTATTCTTGAAGTACAGCGTCCATTCAACCGTGGGAAAATCG
>SDBS01006182.1_pt1 | contig 11645 bp, 12 predicted proteins | sample 2277091 | NCBI WGS metagenome assembly SDBS01 (sample SAMN10404972, study PRJNA504765) | marine sediment metagenome | isolation source: marine sediment core GS10_PC15, 163 cmbsf | place: Arctic Ocean: Southern Knipovich Ridge | collected 2010 | reverse complement strand
GTATTAGCCTTGACGAAGTACGCGCGCGTTTGGGCGAGCCCTACTCGCAGGAATCCGGACAAAGCCGAAGCCACGGCGGCAAGAAATTCTATCAGGTCCGCTACAAATACACGGACGGGCAAACGGATGTCATCCTGTGGTTCCGCAACAACGAACTCACCGACATCCAACGGCACGAGTACGACAATCAGGCCAAAAGTCAACTTATCTTTGCCACCAGCTTTCATTTCTATTTTCTGCGTTTGGCCGTGTTCTTTGGTTGCGTGGGTATCTTTATCAACCTCTTCCGGGGAGAAATGCTCGAAAAGAGCCTGCACTTCTATCTACTGACCCCTATGCGCCGCGAGGTCCTGCTGGCCGGCAAATACCTGGCCGGTCTGGTGGCCACGGTGGTTATTTTTACCTTCAGCGCCACCTTGCAGTGGTGGGCCATGCTCTCGCAATTCAACGGCAGCACCATCCTCGCATTCCTGAACGATACCGGCTGGCATCAGTTTGCCGGCTATACCTGGGTCACAGCCCTGGCCTGTGTGGGTTATGGCAGCATCTTTTTGGCCGTAGGCCTGCTCTTTCGCAATCCCATCATCCCTACCGCCATCGTCCTGGTCTGGGAGAGTGCCAATCCCTTCCTACCTACAGTCCTCAATAAAACGAGCCTGCTCTACTACCTGCAATCCCTATGTCCGGTCAGTGTTGCTGAGGGTCATCGCGACGTTGGCGTGCACGTCGCCGAATACCCTGCGGTAGATTCTCTCGGCAGCCCGAAGAAGGACAAGAACCTCCTCCAGCTTCATCGACAAGGGGCACAAAGGGCTTGTCTTCATCTATGGCAGGTTTCATTTCTGGTAAAGATGGCACTTATGTACGTTCCCATTATCGAAGTCTGTATGCTGAAACATTAGGGTGCGGACTACGTCGAAACTGCGATTTTGAGCTGAAAAATGGGTCTGGATTTTGAGGTCGTGGGTTCATAGCGGGGGAGGGTTTCGAACCTACGACCTTGCTCTCAAAGTCTCTGGACAATACGGCGTTCTTCTTCCTCTGCATCCTTGAAGCGGTACCGGAGCGTTTTCGCAGGAGTATGGAAATAGGCAATGTCGTTTTCTGTGCCGTTGATAGGATCGATGTTCGGCGGTTGATTTGGGAATCCGTGAAGGACAGAGTGAATTTTTACTGTGATGGAAGGATGAGTGCCGAGGTACTTCGGGTCCTCACAGCTTGTGATTTTGAGTCCCGCAAGCACTATCCAACTACTCTATTCAACTCTGACGAAGCTTTTGTAGGTCCTTGTACGGCAAAAACTACCATTTACTGTGCGAATATCGCAGCCGGTTTCATGCTGGCCCAGTTTACGAAGTATTTACGCCTACTACCAATAGATGCTGATATCCAGTTAAATCTTTTGGCTTCGGAGTTGAGTGTAAGTGAAATTGGGTGATATGATTGAGGAAGACCATTAAACCCAGGTCTTCCTTTTAGACCTGTCAACTTAACGGTAGTTGCAGCTTTATGGTTGCGGTTTTTATAACATAACTTCGCGATAGCTATAGAATTCTATATATTTGTGTTTTTCATTCCCTGTTTTATTCTTGCACTTAGAGCGTTATAATTACCATTGTGAAGAACTTGGAAAACTGTATTTGCCTGTAAAATGGGGAAAAATGACTGAAAGCCGACAAATCATTCATGTTGATATGGATGCCTTCTATGCCTCGGTAGAACAGCTCGATAATCCTGATCTGATTGGAAAGGCTGTAATAGTCGGTGGTGATCCCAAACAACGAGGGGTGGTTAGTGCAGCATCATATGAAGCGCGTGAGTTTGGAGTTCACAGTGCAATGCCTATGTCGAAGGCAATCAGATTATGCCCCAAAGCGATAGTATTGCCGGTTCGAATGAAACGTTATGTAGAACTTTCACAGCAGATTCACGCTATATTTGAAAAGTTTACACCGCAAATTGAGCCGATATCTCTTGATGAAGCATTTCTGGATGTTGCCGGAAGCCTTCAATTATTCGGCAGTGCAGAAAAGATTGGCAGAGACATTAAACATCAAATCAAGGAACAGTTAGGTCTGGTTGCATCAGTTGGTATAGCGGCCAATAAGTTTCTTGCAAAACTTGCTTCCGACCTGGATAAGCCGGATGGGTTTGTAGTTATCACTGAAGAAAACAAACAGCAAATTCTTGATCCGTTGCCGGTCTCTAATATATGGGGAGTTGGAAAGGTGACAAAGAAAGCCCTGAAATCCAAAGGAATAAATACGATAGGGCAGCTTCGCAAAGCTCCGATAGAAACCCTTCGGAGTATTTTTGGCGAGCAGACACCACATATGCTCCGGTTAGCTCAAGGAGTAGATAACAGAGAGGTAGAGTCAAGCAGAGAAGCCAAAAGCATCTCCAGTGAACAGACTTTTGCTACTGATATAACCGACAAGAATATTCTTCTCAATGTATTGTTAAATCAGGTAGAAGATGTTGCACAAAGGCTAAGGACAAACGATTTAGAGGCAAGGACAATAACGCTGAAGTTGCGGTATGATGATTTCCGAACAATTACAAGAAGCAACACATTTGATCATCCGACAAACACAACCAAGACACTATGGCAGGAAGCTGAAGCAATCTTCTTGAAATGGTACAAAGAATCTGCAGGCGCGTTAAGACTGTTAGGATTTGGGGCTTCTGGTTTACAGGAGGCCGAGAGCGGTCAGCATCAGTTGTTTTCTGAGCCAGATCACGACAAGCAGAAAAGGCTGGATAAGGCATTTGACAGGATTAGAGAGAAATTCGGACACGATGCTCTTAGAAGAGGAAAATAACCGCTTTCAACACGTCTTAGCGATGGCCATATGTAACAAATGTCTGAATCTGATTACCCTTGATTTTTAGCGAAAAAACGAAGGTTTTTTTACGTCGGATTAAGTATACGGAGGAAAAGAAATGTAGCAATCATGTAATTCTTTTGGGAGTAAAAAGGCTGACAGTTTCTCAAGCTGCCAGCCTTTCGCTTTTCCATTTCACCAGTATCGTTATTAAGGCATCACCGCTCGGTCATAGATGCGAACGTCATCAATCAGACCGGACCAGAAACTGGCTGCATCAAGGTCTTTTCCGGCACCCAAATATAGATCGCTAAAGTCCGGAGATGCCTGTTCCGGAATCAGTTCTACATCTACGCGAACAGCATGCCCATCGATCACACTAACGTTTTTCACCAAACGAGGCATATTCGACAGTATTTTTTTACTTATGCTTTCGGCTCTGCGTGGCTAGAAGCAGAGCGATTTTTGGCAGGCGGATCAGCGTACGCGGAAGCAGGCGCAATGCGCCGTTGCGGACACCTTTTTGTGACAATCGTAGCAATTGAGGTGCGGAATAGAAGGCCTTTAACATGCGGCGGCGGAGCTGTCTGATCTGCTTGCTGGAGCACTGGTCGGAATAGACCTTTCCAGTGGGCGCAACGTGGTAGCCGGGACTGCTTGCGACAAGCTTTTCGAGGCCGGAATGCACGCCGACGCGCAGTGTGGACAGGCCAATTGTATCGAGACCCAGTTGGTGAGCGAAAGTTGGGATGCGAAGCATCTCTTCCATGCTCTCGCCGATATTACCGACAATGAAGTAGCCGTGAATGAACATGGAGCTTTTATGGAGAACTTTGAAATATTCGTGAAGGCCTGCCGTATCGAATCCTTTTCCCATGGAACGAAGCGTCTTGTCACAGGCGGACTCGATCCCGAGCATGAGCATCAGGAATCCTGCCTTTTCCATTTTGCGAAGCACGTCTGGACGGCGGGCGATCTCGACACGCGTGTTGACAATCATCTTCTTACGGATGCCCCGATCCATGATAAGGTCGCAGATTCTCTCGACGCGATCGATCTTCAGGGTGAACAGGTCGTCGGTAAAGCCTACGATAGGGGCATCGATTTGGGTGAGTTCGTCGACGACGGATTCGGGCGAGCGTGCGGACCAGGCCCGTTTGACGCCCCAGGGATTGCGACTGAAAGAGCAGAACACGCAGTTGAACGGGCAGCCGCGTGAGGACGATAATGTGTCGATCGTCATGTCGGTGCGCAGGCCTTGGAAGTTGATTTCATACTTGTACCGGCGGCGGCTTCGGTTGGGGCGGATAGTGTCACTGAGCGAGCCCATGGTGCGGTTGGGATTGTGGTACACGTCGCCGTTCCTGCGAAAACTGAGACCGGCAATTTCTTCGAGCGGCAGGCCGCAGCAGAAATCTTCGGTTGCTTCTTCACCGTCGGAGCGGATCAGGACATTTATGTTGGGGCACTGGGACAGCCAGTGTTCGGGATCCTCGGTGGCATGACGTCCGCCGACTACAACGAGAGCCTTCGAACCGACCGAGAGGATCTCCTCACGTATGAACTGAGCCTTGGTTTTCCAGTTGACGGAGAAACAAACCAAGTCGGTTTCGGGCCGGAGAAAGTCTTTCGTTCGGCCTTTTTCCTGTCGTAGGTCAACCACGTCGAGCGCGTGGGCATGCGGCTCAATGACGGCTGCAATATGCTCGAGGCCCAAAGGCGGAAAGAACGGCATGGTTTTGAGGTCATATCTATATGGGTAAACGCAAAGAACATGTTGAAACATAGGTCAACCACCAATTCTCGGGAGATCAAGAATGTTAAACCACGTAATTCACAAAAGTATAAGAATATCATCGGCTGAGTTGGCTGTTTTTCCTTAGTGGATTTTTGTATGTTGTGGCGAAATACGCTGAGTAATATTAATGAGAAAAAGCAATTAAACCAGGTTACAGTATCTTGTATCTCTTTGGAGTGAGTGCCAATCAGGGCTGTCAGGTTGAGCCAAGAACATGACGCTGACTGAGCAGAAAACTAAGGCCGAATTATTACAAGAATTGAACACTTTGCGCCGTCGTGTTACGCATGGCGATTCTGTAGCTGTAAACGGTCATCTTCAATAAAGCCAAGGCAGCGGGTGCCATCCCACTTTACTTCAAAAAGGTGCTTAGAGGGTACGGTGTGGCAGCTGGCACTCCGGTCGCCCTCCGGGCTCCCTCCGTTCCAACTGCTTCAATTCAACACATGGTGATGTGTCCACCTTACAAACCCCAAGTTTTTGTCTTGAAAATGGGTAGGGGTATAATATACTTGCTTTTGTTAGCAAATTTCGTACTATAAGGGGTTGTTAATGAGTGGTTCGACTTGGATATTAATTAGGTGTGGCTGGTGGTAGAGTTTTGATTGCGACTTTGATTATAAATTGGATTATAAACATGATAGGGGAATAGAAAGGAGGCTTAATATGCTTTTAATGAGTACTTTGCGTTGGATACTTCTTATTGGTTTGGTTGTTGTGATTTTGGCTGTGGTTTTTGGAACGAAAATAAAAGATAAATATTTTTAGAAAGGAGGGGTTTTTCACTGGGTTTTTAGTTTGATAATGTAAGGTAGAGTGCCTGCTTGTTTGGGGTTGGCAGGCGGGAGGTCATGGTGAGTTGAGATATGTTGTGGACGGTTATCGGAATTCGTGGGCCATCTTACTGAATTCGGTGTGCGGAGCAGCCGCGGCGTGAAGTGGGCCTAGTGAGACGTGAAGCGTATTTTGTAGTGTGGAATGTGTGTAATTCGCCGCCGTGAGCAGCAGCGGCTAAACGAAAAAAGAAAAACCCCTCTCCGACAGCGAAAGCGGCAAACGCAAAACAAAGGCCTTAGGAAGATGAGAGGCCTGTCATATCCTTAAGTCACACTCAGATAAAGAAATTGCTGTCAACTTCTAAATGCTATAAGACAATGTGGATGAGAATTCTGTTGGCTTTAGGCACAGGCCTTAGACTCCGTGATATTGAGATATGGAGGGTTTCGGATATTGACTTTGAAAACAGCTATGTAACTACAAGGAGCAAGAAGACCAGGAAGAGTATGGGCTCACGGCCTGTGCCGGTTCCGATCATGGCTGAGCTAAAGAAATATGTTTCCGGATTGGATGTTGGACAAGAAAAGATATTTAATGATAATTTCAGCCGGTACAGATGGAAAAAGATACGTCATAAACTTGGATTGGATGATTTCAAATTTCACGATTTACGCAAGACCTTCGGCTCTGTGCTTGCTCAGAACGGCGTATCCACAGCTGTCATACAGAAATTGTTGGAGCACTCTTCCCCTGATCTAACAAATAAAGTGTATACTAACGTTGATCCTGTCTTGCGCCATGCGGTGGATCAAATACCAGCTGGTGACTGGCTGTAAACTCCTGTATTCAACGGCAAATAGAAAAGCCATCAACGCATAAGCAATGATGGCTTTTCAATCGGACTTAAAGGTCCTTGGATTTTCTATTTCTTTTTCTTCTTCTTTGCTTTTTTCTTAGTTGCCTTCTTCTTAGTTGCCTTCTTCTTAGTCACTTTCTTCTTTGCGGCTTTCTTTTTTGCCATTTCTGGTACCTCCATGCAATTGAAAAAGGATTTAACAGGCTGACTCAAATCCATCAAGCCAGCTCTTCAAGAGTATTTTGGCATTAACAATGTTTTTTTACAACAGAGAAAGATGAAAAAGTAAGAATTTTTATCGTTACAGAGCAAATAGATTTTGCAAGCTTCTTAAGGGCTATCTTCCTCTTCATCTTGTTCCTCCTCGATTACGAGACCTTGTTCCAGTTTTCTGGCATATTCCACACAGTATTTAGCCCAGGGTTTGGCTTCGAGTCTGGCCTTGGATATTGGTGCACCAGTAGCCTCACAAGTGCCGTAAGTTTTCTGTTCGAAACGCTCCAATGCATCATCGATTTCTCTTAGTAGCCTCCTTTCACTATCCATCAACCCCAAAGCAAATTCCTGTTCGTAGCTATCGGTCCCTGCATCAGCCATATGTGTAGGCATATTCGACAGGTCTCCGTCTGCTTTCTTGAGAGCCTCCCCCTCAATTTCACTTACATTACCGGCAATCTCTTGGCGTTTTCGAAACAACATTTGCCTGAAACGCTCAATATCTGCAGCAGTTAAATGACCTTTGTTGACCTGAGCCGAGTTCGTGTCTGTTGTAGAATCTTCTTCTTGTTTTTGTGCCACTTCTTTATCTACCTTTCTTGCGGCTGAACCCTTCTTACGCCTCTCTGAAAAATATCATTATAACATATTAAAGTTTATCGTCAGTATTCACCGAAATCGCCAAGCTAAATATTGGAAATTTTAACTGATGGGAGTGTAACTAAGTTTGCTTGGGGATAGATGAAATTGAAGTTGCTTCTTCGAAGAAAGAGGTCTGGAATATGTTTCAAGAGGCGCTTCGTGGATGCGCCATATACGAAGGCCGCTTTGAGGATGCTATAAAGATCTATGAGAGTATACTTCGCTACGGGTACAAGCGTAACCGTAATTTCGACAGTTATATTCACCATCACTTAGCATCACTTTATTTTGCACTTCGACAAGATAGAAAAGCTAAAATTCATTTTGTTCTTAAGGCTTTTCTTAAAAACCCGCTTGGACGTGGGTCCTGATGAGCCAAAATAGCAGAACTCAAAGATCGCAGTGCACCAAAGGTATAGCCAAGACAAGAGCGTTCATTTTTCTGCGCCCATTCTACCTGAAAAATCTTTGAGCAATAGCCAAAAAACTTGACTTTTCAAGACAAAGGCGGCATTCTATTGAAAATGTAACTCAGCGACGTAGCTAATCAGGTAAAAGTTGAAATCTTACATAATATATGTTGGGTGGTACAAAAGAGATTTTGCACAATGGAAAAAGATGTACCAGTCAAAACATCAGAAGATATTCTGATACCCGGTAAATTAAACCTCTTTATTCTCGGGCCAAATAGGGCAGGTAAGACACTGCTATGCGATTATATCTCATCAATCCGTCAAATCCGCTTGTGAGCATCGTTAAAGTCAAGGAGAGCCGCTGGAACCGTTACCGCGTGTGGAAACCGCTCAGCCTTATGGTTCTCGCTGGGCTGACACCACCGGAGTGGGAAATCTCGATCGTGGATGAAAACCTCGGCGTGCCGTACTATCCGGCCATGCCTCGGCCGGACTTGGTGGGCATTACCGCTTGCACATCGCAGGCGAACCGCGCCTATGAGGTGGCCACTCACTTCCGCAATCTGGGTGTACCTGTGATTATGGGTGGCATTCATGCAACCATTTGTATGGACGAAGTCGCCGAGCGTGTGGACTCAGTCGTCACGGGGGAAGCCGAGGGCATCTGGCCACAGGTTCTGGAGGATGCTCGACATGGCAGCCTTAAACGCCGGTATGACGGAGGGTTTGCAGAAATAAAAAGTGTCCCGTTAGCTCGTCATGATTTACTGGATACCAGATATGCCTTTGGTGCCATTCAAACCACACGCGGCTGTCCCTTGAACTGCAGCTTTTGCAGTGTGACGGGATTTAACGGAGCCCGCTACCGGCAACGCCCTGTTCCGGATGTCGTGCGGGAATTCCAGTCGATTCGTGAGAAACGTGTTCTGGTGGTAGACGACAATCTTATCGGCACACGCCCTGAACACATCGCCCGTGCCAAGGACATGTTCCGTGCTATGGCACAAGCGAACCTGCGAAAGGAATGGATTGCCCAAGCCACCATTAACTTCGCGGATGATGAAGAACTTCTGGCGTTGGCCTCAAAGGCTGGGTGCAGAGGTGTCTTCATTGGCTTTGAGTCCCTCTCGCCGGAAGGGCTCCGGGAGGTCGGCAAGACATTTAACCTTCTTAAAGGCCGGGATTTTCGCGCCTCAGTACGGCGCATACAAAGGCACAACATTCTGGTCGTAGGTTCGTTTATCATCGGTTTGGATATAGACAAACCGGGCATCGGTAAACGTATCGCCGAGGTAGCCCGGAAGTACGGTATGGACAATCTCAACGTGCTGTTTTTAACTCCCTTGCCCGGCACACGTTTGTGGGACCAGATGAAATCACAGGACCGCATTGCCCTCGATACGTTCCCACAAGACTGGAAATACTACACACTAACCTTCCCGGTGGCTCGGTATAAGCATTTGTCTCTAGATAGCATTATCGAAGAAATGCTTGCCTGCGACCGGGACTTCTATTCCACGCAGCGCATTCTGGGTAGAGTGTGGGGCAACTTGTGGCATCGCCGCCAGCCGCTGATCAGCTTGGTGGGCAATCTTTCATACAGGAGCAATCTCCGGCTGAACGCTAAGGCATACGCGAACTTCAAGAGTTACTCGGACAACAGGCACAATTGATTTTCGTGGGATTTGATTAAATTTGCTAACAATTGGGTATGGAACGACCATTGGCAAGGGATAGCGGATTTTCTACGCAAGCCGAGAACCGGCTGTCGCGGATCGGTTTGGACTGTTTGGTCTGGTCTGGTTATTGTTTGGCGCGGTTGTTGGGGGGAAAATATGGAACAACCGTTGGCCAGGTAAGGGGGCTTGAAGACCTAAGTAGTCAAGCTACTAATGCTTGATACCACCCATGTTGTGGAGATGGTCCTCCGATTCTGGCTTGGCCCGAGCCTCCCCAATACCTTTGACGCAGTCTGGACATAGAGGCATAAACGCTGCTAAATCACTACAGAATTCCTGTTCACACACAAAACATGACTTGTACCCCACAGCAGTAGGTGTCTCACGGGACCTCAAAAGAGACTTCGCCCGTGTTACTTCTTGTGGTGAAACCGATAAACGCCACGCCCGAAGCCACGTAACTGTAGTCCGAGCAGTGGCACCGCCGTTTTCTTTCGCTCGACTCAACAGCAACCTCCTATGAACATCATCCTCGATCAGAGCGATATTTGATGCAGCAGATACCGATAGCCACCCATCATGAATGGCCATCTTCACATCCGGTGGCCAGTTTAGAATTTCTTCTTGCTCTTTTACCCAAGCAGTCGACCGATGACAAACACTCGCCACCTGCTCACGGTTCATACCGCCCTCCTTGATCAAAGCTACCACGGCCACTGCCATTTCGATCGGGCTCAGGTCTCTTCGGAAAAGGTTTTCCGCGAGAGCGACCTCACATATTTCTCGTTGGTCAGTTCCGGTGACACGGACCGAGACCTCCTTGAGCCCAGCTCTTCTACACGCAGCATACCTCCGGTGGCCGGCGATGAGACGATAACGTTCACCGTCAGGAGCCACCACAAGAGGGTTAATATTTACTGTCTTGAGTAAGGTTGTGCCAGCTTGGATTTATACGGGTGTTACAAAGTTGGTATTTGGAAATTCAAGCATTGACGAGTAAAAACGAAAAGTAAATCAGGACAGCCCATCGGCAATCGTTAAAATGGTGCGGTGAGCGTTAGTTTGTGTGAAAAAACGGCTATTGAAATATATTAGGTTTTGTGGTATTGTAGATTATTCGTATCAAATTGAGTTTCGGAAAAATTCTTTGAAAGGAGACCAAAATGAATGGCAAAACGAAACAATTTAAGACAATCCTTCTCTTAGCAAGTCTCTTGGTGGTCGGGCTGATTGTGCTGAATGGCTGTAAGAAATCTGAGCCTCCCCCGCCTCCTGAGCCCAACGTGACTGCTGCTGCGGCAATCCGGTAGACTACCCGCCCGATAATTGCTCAGCCTGGGGCGGCTTAGGATTGCTGAGAAAACGCAGGGCATTGTAAATCATCAGAAAATGCAATTGGCAAAGGCCGTGAGCATACAGTTCTGATTCCAGTCTGTGGCGCGGTCCTCTTCTGCAGCAGCCCAACGCACGCCAAGAGGAAACACAACAACGGCGCACAGCAGGACGCATACCTGCAATCAACGTGAGTTCGATCGGCTTGGCTTATCTGATATAATCATTTTAAATTTCCTTTCAAGGACTCCGCCACTGTTGATTTCGCTTGCCACCGCGCTGGTTGGCCATTGCCATGCGCGTGTAACCGACATCCTCTATAACTCACAGTCACGTTGATTTTGGCGGAATTCAGACTTCATATGAAGAATATCTGCTTCATATGTGCTATGCACTGGGTACCTCATATTGAGCAAGTGTTTTTCTCAATTCTTCATTTCGTGGAGCCGCAACTCCAGGCGCCGGTCTTTCTCCTTTTAAATAGTAGACAGGCAGGGTCACACCAATATGAAAATCTAATATGCCCTCATCGCAAAGTTCCTTTGCAATACTATGCACTTCTTTATCTAAATGGTCATCAAATCTTAGCACTCCACCAGTCCCCACTTTGGCATCTTTTCCTTCAATATAAGTATAACGGTAATGCTGAGAGTCCAACAATTTCCTGATTATCTTTCTTGCTATTTCATTATTCTTTAGTAGGTCAACGGCTCTTTCACTCAAGTCCATTTTCTATTTCCTTTTTGCTCTTCGAACAGGACTAAATTTCAGCTCTATACGGAGTGGCTCCACGTGAATCGGACAAAAGGCTTTTTCGTCTGATTCCTATTCATACCTTCCTACATTCGGCGGTTCGGCTTTTCGCTGTCAACTCGGGTCTGGATTTGGTCTCCAGGGATTCAATCAGATTCTTATGTCGGAGTCGGCATTTTTAATTCGGGACGATGAGAAACCGTTACTTTTTGATATCAGTCATATTCCAGTCATGAGATTCAACACGGAGACCATAGTATTTGCCGAGGCATTATTAAATCTGAGATGACCTTCGGTTTAGGAAACAGTAACTTATGTTTATCATTCATTGTTGTAAACTACAACGGTTAATTG
>SDBS01006181.1_pt1 | contig 11646 bp, 22 predicted proteins | sample 2277091 | NCBI WGS metagenome assembly SDBS01 (sample SAMN10404972, study PRJNA504765) | marine sediment metagenome | isolation source: marine sediment core GS10_PC15, 163 cmbsf | place: Arctic Ocean: Southern Knipovich Ridge | collected 2010 | reverse complement strand
CGGTCGACCGTCTCATTTTGCCGATTCATCCCTTCCTGCCATGCTGGCGCCAGGGGACGAAACCCAAGCCGGCTGTCGACACTGAAAACGGGACGCTGGAAAAAAAGTGGCGGACCGGGCTGGCCCAGGGCCTCCGAGAGGGGAATTGAGCCTAGATTAGACGGTATTCACATACCATCGAGTTAGATTTGAGCCTACGGGAGGGCCTTCGATGAAAATTTCAGTGTCCCCTCCGGCGCCGCCGGCTAATCATAGGGGGCTACCGATAGGGGCTAGTCGTCGGTATCCTGGGGAGGGAGCTCGGGCGCCGGGGACGTCGTCCCGCTATCTACGACCGGCTGCTGGTAGACCTTGGGGCAGTCTTTACACGCCTGATACTTCCACACCGACCCGTCCGCCTTCGTGTACCGCCTGACGGGACCGAGCCTATGGAATCCTCTTTGTTCGCACGTCTTCATGCTCCTCGAGGGCCTCTGACTCGTCTTTCCTGCCCGCCTCGTATCCGATGCGCCAGGCTTCGACAGCATCCAAAGTAGGGGTGATTCCCTTTTCCTCGAGTTCCTGGATTGCGCGTTCCTGTTGGGCATCCATCAGATTGCCTCGGCGCCGGCGACGTCGGCGGTACTACTAATCATATACCGGAAGTCATATACTGGGTAGTCGGCTACTGGCTAGTCGGCGACCGCGGCGCCGCGATCCCCGCCGGCGGTAATAATTTCTGGCATATCTGCCAGGGCCGTTTCACCTAAGGGCCATATCGTCTCGCCGCGGCGGCGGGGCCGTTTCACCTACCCGGCTGAAATTTCCCCGATATTTCCCTGTGCCTGCGAGTCTGTATGGGGTATTGACAGGGGCCTAACCGCGTGTTAGATTGACCTTTGCTGCCAGGCCCTGCCGGATGAGGCGTCAGAGATCTCCGGCCCCCAGGGGGCGTCAGAGGGGTCCGGTTTCGGCGCCGGTAAGCGGCGTACCCGGTATGGGCTTGGTGGCACCGAGAGACATGAGTCAGAAACCGGCAGAAGAGATTACTGAGTTCGTCAACCAGACGGCGGCTGCCGAGGAGCTGGGTATTCGACGCGAGACCCTGTGGCTGTGGATAAAGGACGACAAGGCCGAGGCAGTCATCGTTGGTGGATTGCGGATGATCCGCCGGACCGAAGTCGACAGGTTGAAGGCTGAAAGAGACAAAGCCGCCAAGTAGGTCGTAGCGGCTGGCGATTATGAGCTACGAAGGCGTGATCAGACTAGCGCAGGAACATCCCCGGTCACCGGGCACTGTTGATGTAGACTGGCTCAAGGTGGTCAGAGGCTGCTATGAGGAAGCTGAGAGCCAAGGGGGCACTAGATTCGCCGGTTCCAGGGTATACAAGAGGCGAGGAACTGGTTGGTTCCCCGGCCTAAGTTCACTAGTGGAGCGTGGCATTCTGAGAAAGGTGGACAAGACCAGCAGATTGACGTTCTATGTGATGCCGGATAGAGAAGGAGTGGCTCGAGCCCTAGGTGAGCTCGGGTATCTTCAATGAGTCAATGGACCGGATATGAACGAAGCCGTCAGATCGAAATCTAGGCCCCTTACAGGGATATCCCGGGGGAAGACACCGGTCGCCCTCAGGCATGGCGGCTTGGAAGGGGCCGCCCCCTTCCCGGTCAGGAAGGGGGCCGGCGAAGTGTGCCCGCACTTCGCTCGCGGGTCCTGTATCCCCCGCCGTAATGGTCGGGGTGGCCGGATTCGAACCGGCGACCACCTGAACCCCATTCAGGTGCGGCCGGCACCGGAAGAGGGCGCACCTGATAGGTATTTAGGTGCGGCCCGCGGCACCCCCGAAAAAGAGCTCTTTTCCGATCCCTTCCTTTCGCCCCAAAAGCCGCCGCAGCATGACCTGAGACGCACCAAAATCGATTTCTGGCGGCCGCGGCGTGCCGTTCGCTGGCCATGTACCCGCCCCCGGTCGGTAAGAGGCTTCTGGCGGCTTCTTAGGCACACCGACTTTGCCTTCCCGAGTGGTGCTTTCCAATCAGCTCTTTCCGTATGCGCGCATGTGCCTCGGCTTCGACAGGCCGACGACCGAGGAGCATGATTGGGCCGGAGGTGTGTCATGAAAATCAGAATGGAAAAAGCGATCGCAAACTTCCTGCTCGACAAGCAAGACCTCTCTCCGAGGACGCTGGAGCAGTATGTCCACGCCCTCGACTATCTCGAGGAGAAGTGCCCGAAGATGCCGGCCAGGCCGGAGGGGGTTCGGCGCGCACTTAGCCAGGTAGCCAGTGAATGGATGAAGCTCGGTTACTGGAATGTGTGGACCGGTTTCTTCCGGTGGTGCCTCCGGGAATACCGCATGCCCGACCCTATGCTGAACGTTCAGAGGCCGAAACCACCGGACGCCGAGATCAGGGCGCTGGAACCCGGGCAGCTGACTCTGCTGCTGGCGGCAGCGCACGAGCTGCGCGACAAGGCGGTGGTGGCGCTGGCTCTCGATTGTGGGATCAGGGCCAGTGAGTTCGGACGCCTCCGGTTCCTTGACCTGGCGATGGATACCATTCGCGTTTGGGGGAAGGGGCGCAAGCAGTTGCGGGTTCCGATTAGCCCGGAGACACATCATCTGCTCCGGCTGACGATGGCAGAAGATGGCCATCGTGGGCCGACGTCGCTGCTTTTCCCCGGCCACAATGGCAAGGGCATCTCGAGATTCGCCGTTTACCGCATCGTGCGGCGGGCCATGGAAAAGGCGGGGATCCCCGGCCCGAAGCAGGGGCCGCACGCACTGCGCCACTCGCTGGGAATGGGCTTCATCGCCGACGGCGGCGACGCCTTCAGCCTCAAGCAGGTGATGCGGCATCGGAACATTGCCACGACGCAAAAGTATGTCAACCTGGCGATGAATATTGTTATCGACCAGCACCACCAGCACTCGCCGCTGCGGAGGGCAATCCACGGTGCCCAGGGCGTCCTCATCAGGCGCGAAGTTGAGGACATTATGCAGGATCACGACCTGGAGGAGCCGGCCGACGACCAAACTGTCAGCCCGCGGGAGACCGGCTAATGGTCACCTGGCGACTGAAAAGCTGCCCGCGCTGTGGGGGCGACATCTTCGTCCACCCTGACGTCGACGGTTGGATCGAGCAGTGCCTCCAATGCTCTCTGAGACGGGAGCTGCCCGGGGTGAGCCGGCAGAAACCGACCGCGAACAAGACGGGCACCAAGGAGTATGCACGATGAACGGAGTAACCATCGATCGCCTCTTGAAACTCGCCAAGGAGCAGGGGAGCGAAGTATACGAGATGTCGTTTCAGGCATGCCAGATAGCGATTCTCTATGGGCTAGTCAGGCTGCTCGCCCAGTACGACCCCGACGAACTCCCCTCGGAGGCAAAGGACTTTTTCACGCAGGCTTCCTGGTGGTGCGAGCAGAAGTTTCGACTATGGGGTCTGACTCCGGAAGAGATCGAATGTTTCAAGCACGCGGCTGACAACGGAGACGGCTTCTGTCCGGAGCCGGAATGATGAAACGAGGCAAGCGAGAGAAGAAGGCCCAGCCATGGAAGCGACGACATAAGGAGAGAAAGCTCCTCAACATGGCGAGGGGGACGGGCTAGCCGGGTGCGGCCACCTCAACAGGGCTGAGTGAGCTCAGATGTGCCGGGCCGAGATCCCGTGTCCCTCGCCTCCAGGAAACCAGAGCGTAGGAACTCCGAGAGAGTAGCGTGGACAATCCCTACCGAGCGCAGTCGAAGGTAAACCCGCAGCGGACTTGGCGCCGGGAGATAGCCACGCCGACCTTCCGGGCGCTCCTGATGGCCGGGCTATCCGCGGCCCAGTACCAGGTGGTTCTCTTCATCATCGAGCGGACCTGGGGCTTCAACCGGAAGAGCCATCAGATCTCCTGGGCCGACTTCACCCAGTGGACCCAGCTTGGCAGAAGGACTGTCGCCCGCGCGATCGCAGAACTCGAGACCCAGCGGGTCATCGTCGTCGGGCGCAATACCACCGGCAGCCAGGTCAGCGAGTACCTCTTCAACAAACATTGGGATACCTGGCTGACTTCTCTAACAATCGATGCCGGCATGGTCCTCGACCCGAGCCAGGCAGCGCCGGAAGCTGAAGGTACTGGTGACAAGAATGGCACCGGTGCCAATGCTGACACCGGTGCCGCAACTGACACCGGTGCCGCGGACGGTACGGACCGGTGCCAAAAAGTGTACCGACCGGTGCCAAAAAGTGTACCGACCGGTGCCACGTCCGCGCCTGAAGCCGAGCCTGTAAAGAAAGATAGAAAGAAAGATAGAAAGAAACAGGATAGAAAAGAGATAGAGAAACAACGGCTCTTCGATCTCTGGAATTCTCTCCAGATCATTCAGCACCGGGAGCTGACGGACCACAGAACGATGGTGATCATGGCAGCACTTCAACACTACACCATCGAGGAACTGTGTGAAGCGGTCGTCAACTACGCGAAGGTGCTCCACGGCGAGGAATTCTTCTGGGACTACCGCTGGACCTTGGAAGAGTTCCTCAACCGGGGTCTCGAGAAGTTCCTGGACAGCGAAGTCGCCGAGGCCAACTACAGGCTTCGTGAACCCGGTGGCATGAGGCCCGGTTCGCACAAGCGAGCGCTCACAGATGGCGGCCCGGAGGACTATGGCATCACCCCGGTGATGACTATCGTGGGACAACGCGCAGCCAAGTATCGCCACGAGCATCACCGGTCCCCGAGCTATAGCGAGATCCAGGAATGGGGCGAGGAAGCGGCGAGAGAGATTGAGGAACAGGAAGAGAAGCAGGCTGCCATGGAAGCCGAGAGCAAGCCCGAGACGGTCGATACCGAGAATGATTGACCCTGCCGTGTCGACCGAAAAGCGGCGCCGGCGTAGCAGCAGAACTGGGGATTGAAAAGGAGGAGACCATGGTAAGCACACTGGAGACTAGAACACCAACCCGAACCGAGACCGCGAAGCCTGATATCAGGCGAACCCTGCGCCTCATCGGCGAGGAGCTGGACATTCCGATAGCTGTCCGGCCCTGGTGGGGCTCGCGCAGAAGGGGGGATCGCAGGCATCACAAGGCCTGCGGCAGCGGCCTCGGCTGGCAAAACCAGTGCTGGCGCTGCGGGACCTTTCTCGGTCCGGAGGACATCGGCATTCGGCATGATCGGCATTACGTGTGCCCTGGTCGATCCAGCTACTACGACATGCGGTGGCCGGAAGTACAGCGACGCGTTGTCGTCGTCTGGGAAGGTGGCTGCGGTATGACACCCGGCCAATCAGGACGGCGCACGCACGTTCACCGGCTCAGCCTCGACGTCCTTGATAGGGGCGCGACCGCCTTTCTACTCCGCGTCACTCTCGGCCCTCGGTCAGTCCATTTCGTCGTGGGCAAGGATGATGGAGCCCCGTTCGTCGCCGGCGTCAGCAAGAAGGCGACCACTCTGGAAGACGCCTTCGGCTGGATGATGCCGGCGGCCGTGCATCGGGCCATCGCCGGCGGGAAGGACGTCAAGCGGCAGGGCGACTGGTTCTTTGTGCCCCTCGGCCGTGAACCACGGCCATCCCGCACAGATTACCAGCCCCGGCGGAACCGGCGACTGGCCGACGCCGGGCCCGGTCTTGGCCGTGAGACGCGGCATGTCGGCGACTGCGTGGCGTTCCTCTCTGTCCTGGACGCCCCCAGCTACGTTTCTCCGGTCGTGAAGGGCACGGTCACTGCGCCGGACCATCCACCCTTGACGCTGGAAGACTGGCACGTGGCGATGCGGCGGCGGGCGCTTCCTGGCCACGACGGATCTGGAAGAGGAGCTGTCGACGACTAGCTGAGGGAAGCATGGAGAAGATCCTGTCATTCGGAGCCGGTCTGCAGACGTCAGCCCTGGCGATCCTGGTCGCTGAGGGTCGCGTCGAGGTCGATGCGGTGATCTTCTCCGACACAGGGGCCGAGAAGCCCGAAACCTACTGGTACATAGAAAACTACATCAAGCCATTGTTCGGCTCTGCCGGCATTGAGTTCATTACGGTCCGTATGCCCGACGAGACCCTGTATGAGTATTGCTGGCGAAGGCAGGATATCCCGTCGATCCGCTGGCGCTGGTGTACGGACCACTTCAAGATTCGGCCGATTCATAAGGTCGCAGGGAAGGCTGTGCAGTTGATAGGTTTCAGCACAGACGAAAGCCACAGGGCTCGGCGCCAGTTTAAGCGGGTAAAGGTAGAACGAGAGTTCCCACTGATTGAGTTGGGCCTGTCGGCAACTGACTGCCGCAGAATCATCGCTAACTTCGGCTGGCCGCTGCCAGTCAAGAGTAGCTGCTTCTTCTGCTCCTTCGCCCGTCTGGCTGACTGGCACTGGTTGAAGTCTCGGCATCCGGATCTCTTCCGGAAGGCACTGGACCTCGAGGATAACTGGTACCAGAAGAGACCACAGAGCAGGGCGAAGGCCGGGTTGCTGCAGGGGCAGTCCCTCAAGCGGCTGGCTGCGGGCGAGCAGCTCTATCTCCCATTTGACGCCGAGTATTCGTGCTTTTCCGGGTACTGCTCACATTGAGGAGACTGACATGGCTATGGACAAGACGGAACTCAGGCAGATCGGCGGCGGCGAGATCAACAGCTACCGGTTCAATGACGTGAACCAGGTCCTCGAGGGAATCGTCGTCGTATGCCGCGACGGGACGAAGCGCATCCTGCGGCCGGACGTCGCTCCTGGTACGGGCCTGACGTTCAAGCTCGAGGAGTACTGGTAGGGCGAATCATGGGAGATCTGAAAGTAGTCGACGACCTGAAATGCCCCGAGTGTGGGGGCGAGGAGTTTCAGCTCGGGCCCCGCGGCGGCGCAGCGCGGAATATCCGCTGTCGTTGCGGCCACCGCCTGAGCGTCACACCCCTACCTGGTCGTCGATGGTGGGTTGAGGACCTCGACTCCGCGGTGCCGGCGCTGCCGGCAGCGGCAACAAAATGAGGCTTTTGTTGCAATGAGTACTTACCCGGGAAGGAGAATCGTCTGCGCTCGAAGCGGAGCGACGCACCTGGAATTACCGGAGGCTCGTCAATTCCAATTCTCCGATTATTCCTGGCCATGCTCGGCCTGCGGCGGGACTCATTGCTCTAATTGCTTCTACGAGACGGACGGTGAGACGGTCACGGTCTACGACTGCGGTCGATTCGATTTGGCGGCAACAAAATGAAGCTGGAGAAACGCCTCGAGGCGGCTCACGACTCCGTTGAGGACGCGCTCCGGAAGGGCGCGATATCCCTGCCGGAGGCGGTGGCGTACACGATCCTGATCGCCTTCGCCGGCGCGTCGACTCGAGCTGCTGGCCGACTCAGGCGGAAGGCAACAAAATGAGTTGGGAACGGGAGTATCGTCGATCGGTGGTCGCTTGGCTGTGGGAGTCGCGCCGCAAGATGTCCCCATTCCGGCGGCGCGTCTTCCTGGTATGGCTCCGTATTTGGAGACTGAGAGCGAGGAGGGCACGGCAATGAACTGGGAGGAATGGCGGGGCTACAGTCCCTACAAGAAGCTATGGAGTCTAATCGGCGGCCGCCCCTGGACCTACATCATCCGAGACCTGTGGCACAAGGCTGAGATCCTCTGGATAATCGGACTCATCGCTGTTGGCGTCTGGATGGGACACAATCTCAACTGGCTGGAAGTTCTGAGGTGGATGGGTGTCTTTGTTGGCGGCTTCATTTTCGGTCACTTCTTCTGGGGCAAGAAGTACATCGCGGGGCAACGAGGGAAACCGGATGACAGTAGCAGCGATAGCGAGAGCAGCCATGCAACTCAGTGACGTAGAGAGGGAGCTGCTCGAGCAGTGTGCCGATGCACGCAGGGGATCATGGAAGCAGATCCCGAGGGAAGCGGATCGGCGGTGTTGTGATCAGCTCGCCCTTCGGGGTCTGCTGATTCCGTGGGGCGCCGTCAGGCACTCGCAGGCGTTTAGTATTTCCAGGTACGGGCAGGCCGCTCTAGGCGAGGCTGTTCAGGTAGCGAGAAATTGGAGGAAACCATGATCAAGTTAGTGACGAAATCGCATCCATCAACCGGAGGCGAGATGGTCGAAGTGTGGGACGATGGCGTCTTCCTCGCCAGCATCTACCCCCACCTGGATGGCATCCGGATCGTCAGCAAGTACCTCGACGGCGTCCGGCACGAACCCGTCCAGCCGCCGGCGGTCGTCATCGCCTTCACCAGGTAGGGGAGACACAGAACATGGCCAGTATTATTCACCTGCAGCTCGACGGCGACGGCGCTTTCCAGGACCTGCGCGACAAGATGGACGGCGTGATCCATCTCACCGGCGATTTCACGATCGCTGTGCTCACCGCCGGCATGGTCTCCGGCCGGCCAAGCCTGGCCCTCCGGTTCGACCTGCCGGACGGCCGGGTGATCATCCAGGAGACGAGCGTCCGCGTCTTCTTGGCGGCCGCCGACGCGATCCGCGCCAAGTTCGGTGACCAACGTGATTGACTGGCTACTCGGAGCAATCGTCGGAGTCATCTTCTTCTTCATCAGACTGCCGGCTTCTGTCCGTAAAAGCCACCGCTGCCGGGACTGCAGATTCTGTGACGAGCAGTGGCTCGTCTCCATCCAGGGCCAGGGGCTCTACGGATTCTGGTACTGCGGGAAACTGGTCTATGACCTCAGGCTCGTCGACGCCGACGTGAAGAGGCGCTGCGTGTCGTTTGACAAGAGAGGCAGTGTGGGGTCATCATGGCAGACGTAAGATGCTGAGAGGTAACCATGGTGAGCGAAGAAACATTCTACACCGACAAGCGTGGCGTCAGAATCACGGCAACACGGGCGATCTTCCCTGGTGCCAAAGCACAAGACGATTCGATAACGTACTCGATGGCCAACCTCTCTTCGGTCAGGACCAGCCGAGACCCTGCGAAACGTGCCCGCGGCATCACGGTCGCAGTGATTGGGTTGGTGGTTCTCTATCTTTGGCTAGGGACGCCGGTTGTCGCTGCTGGCGGAGGGCTTATGCTCGTAGTCGGCGCCCTCATGGCCTACCTGGCCAAGACGACATATCACCTGAAAATTACGTCGGCTTCGGGTGAGCACACGCCAGTCTCTTCGACCGACAGGGCATACATCGAAAAGCTCACGACCGCTCTCAATGACGCCATAATCAGCCGCGGCTGAACCGGGAAATTACCTCAGTACGGTACGCTCTACGGCCAGCTGCCCTAGAAGCGGCGGCCGCCAATGCGCCAGCCGCGCTCCGTCTTCTCGTAGACCCTGTCGCCGGCGAAGACCCTTCGGTGGTCAGGCTGAAGCCATGTTCTCGGCCAGATGGCCCGGGGTGTGATCACATAGAGATAGTCTGCCACCCGGTGCAGTTCCCTAAGGCCGGCGTCCAGGTCCTCGATGTGCTCCAGGACATGGCAGCAGAAGACGGCGCCGAAGTACTTATCCGGGTAGGCAATATCCTGGATGCTGCCGAGGACGAACCGCGGTACGTCCTGCGGGACGATGTCGAGGTTGACGTTGCTTTCGTGTATCGCCCTCGGGAAGCCGCCGATCGGCTTGAGGGCGCCGCAGCCGGCATTGAGCAGGGGTTTTCTGAGCCTTCGGGCCCTGGCGTGGGCCTGGCCAAACACCCTGTCCCGCTCGCCATTCTCGAAGACTGCCTGAACGATCGTCAGGACAACGAGAGGGTTCATCCCTTGCCGGCCTTTCGCTTCGGGGCCAGCGCTACCAGGCCGAGGACCGCCACGCCAACCCACAGCCACGGTGACTCCCACCAATCCTCTTGCTCTTCTTGCTCTTCGACAGGGGCTTCTTCAGTCTCATCGGGATAAATGTCCGCCGGCGTCACGACCGGTGTTGTCACCGGCAGGACAACCGGCTGCTCGGGCGGGATCGGCGCCGGCTGCACCTGAGACCTGGTGACGTAGACGGGAATCCACAGGAAAGCTGTCCGCTCCCAGGCCCCGATCACCGCCGGAGCCCTGGCAGCCAGTACCACCTTCAGGTTCTGGGAATATGTGAGCTTGCCGCAGTCGATGACCTTCAGCTCGGAGGCGTAATCCGTCGCGGTCCACGGCGCTATGTCGTGCATCCCGTAGGCATTACCCAGAATCTTGCCCTGCTCATTCTGGACCTGCTGTCTGGTCTGCCATAGCCCAAACGTCGTCATGGTGGTGCTGTGGAAGGTGACTTCTGTGTGCACCTCGACGACGACCCTGTCGGCAGGGTCATTGAAGGCGTGTATCGGGTTGGCCCGGACTATCTGCCCGGTGAATGTTCCTTCGGCACCCATGAGACTCCCGCTATTTTCTCCTGGCCATGGCCAGTACGGCGACGACGACGAGTGCAGCCAGACCCCAGCGGCCGCCGTCCCCAGCTTCTTCCTCTTCCGCCGCGGCTTCTTCCTCATCACCGGCGAAACCGGCGAAAAGCAATGCCCCATCGTACACATCGAGATCGACGAGACGAGAACCAGCCCGTACCTGAACTTTTATTTTCCACAGGCCGACCTGGTCAAGAATAAAGCTATCCCCGGTGTGGCCCGTCAGGACCCCCCACTTTTGACGGGGTTGGATCTTCGTGGGGCTCTGGTAATCCTGCGCAAAGGCCACTCGGAACTGGGGGTCGGTGACCGTTATCCGCATGGACATGTAGCCTTCCACATTACTGAGCATCATGGTGTTGATTAACACCGTAGCGCGACTGCCAAGCGGTTGGGCAACGTTTGTCGGAAAGACTGTTCGCCTTTGACCGTCAATGAGGAATTCCTGCGCTATAATTTGCGCGGCCCAATCCGGCGAAATCGTTGGTTCCTCATCCGGGGCCGGGGCAGTATCCGGCTCCCAATCAGGCAGAGAAATGCCGCCTACCGGGGTCGGGACAGAAATGACGTCGCCACCACCTATCGGCCAACCGTGATCGTCATAGCCCGGCAAAGGCATGCCATCCGGCCCCATGCCTGCAGGGTTCCACGGCCTATCGTCCACTATTCTGACAAAAACACCACTAGAGGTACTCGTATACCCAACAGGGGGTCTGATCACAGGCGAACCATCGGGAAACCGCTGCACCGTGCCAAGCAAACTTATCCCATAATCCTGCACCACATACCCACTGAGCGTAGCCTCCCGAGCTTCCGCTTCGGTCAGGCCGAGTGCAACCAGTTCAATGAATACACTGTGGTTCCAATCCGAAGTGCATACGAAGTCACTGGTGCTGTCACTGATGCTGCCACTGGTGCCCATAACCCTATCTCCTCTGTTTGCTGAGAACTACTACTGTCAGCACGGCGGCCGCTATCAGCCCGATCGCCAGTGGCACCGCTGGGATCACCTCGGCCACCTCTCTGAAGAGCCGGAAGGCGAGCACCAGTATGATGATCACCAGCATTGTCAGGATCGCGGCCGCTATCGCTGCCAGCCAGGGAAATCCCTTGGTGAAGTAGACCTTGAGGACTGAGCCGGCGCTGACGACCCTGGCATCGGTAACCCCGGCGTGTCGGAGGCGAAACTGAAGCTGCTCCGCCGCGTCGCGGGAAACACCCCACCGCAGATCCAGCTCGAGCAGCGCGCGGTCACCTTCATCCAACCGGCCTTCATAGTCACCGAGGTTCATCAGCTCGAGGGCGCTGCCACTACCAACCAGGTCCACGTTATCCCCCTCCCAACCCAAGGGCCAGGACCACGG
>SDBS01006180.1_pt1 | contig 11648 bp, 7 predicted proteins | sample 2277091 | NCBI WGS metagenome assembly SDBS01 (sample SAMN10404972, study PRJNA504765) | marine sediment metagenome | isolation source: marine sediment core GS10_PC15, 163 cmbsf | place: Arctic Ocean: Southern Knipovich Ridge | collected 2010 | reverse complement strand
AACATCCGCTTCTCGAGAGGCGACAACGGCTTCTGCGTTGAGGATTTCTATTTCTGCCAGCTTCCCGACTTCCACTTCTTTTTTGTTCTTGGCGAGCAGATCCTGGGCCAGTCGGAGTGAATTTTCCGTAACATTATAATTTTCTATTGCGTAAACCAGGTTCCAGTATGCATCCTGCACATTATAAATGGTCTCCATCAATACAGATTCAAACTGCCGCTGGGAGATATCAAGATTGTTTTGGGCGATAAGGATTTCCCTGCGGTTCACTTTATAGCCGAAATCCCTCAAAAGCGGCTGGGAAATATCGAGCTGCAGGGTGTTCCCATACCGCGGATTGATCAGTTGAAACAGCTGGTTCGTGTCGGATTTGTATCCGGTTAAAGAGAGGGACAGATTCCCTCCGGTAGAGATTCGTTTAACCATAGCCACAGAATAATCTGAGGATTTTGTAATGGACGTGTCGCTGGCGTCCAGAAACCAGTATGAGGGACTTTTCGTGCTCCGGGCTCCTAAATTGAGATCAAAACGGGGCATAAATATTTCTTTGGCCCGGGTGATAGACATTTCAGCCAGGCCAGGATTGATCACCTCAACAGCCACACGGAGGTTATTCTCGAGAGCCTTTATGATACAGTCCTCCAACGATAAGGAGAGATCGCCCTCCTCTGCAGACCATACGGAACCGGAAGCCAGCACAATAAAGATAACAAGACACAAACTTGTTTTGAATGTCATTTTACACCTCCAGACACAAACTTTTTAATCAGCGGACAAAATAAGACAAGCTGGGAAGTTATTTTATCACATAAGCTGCCTGTACTTCTCGCCTCGAATATAATATACGTAATTTATACTGGCTTTGTTTTCACGGAGAGTGTTCGAGGCAGATATTGGTAACTCAAGAGTATTGTAATATGAGTCCGATTTAATGAAAAGAATCCCTCTACTCATTATACTTTCTATCCTCTTTTTCTGTTCTTTACTCCTTGCCTACCTGTTTTCTACTCTTGCACAAGCTCACAGCTACACCATCGCAAATCATTCTTTTCGCTTTAATCTTTTCCTTTTTATGCCGGCCGCTGTTTTCGCCTTTTTTATTCTTTTTATAGCCTGGTTGTCTTACTCAAAATTTTTATCTAAGCATTTTGAGCTCAGCTTAGCACGAACACAAAATTTAGATATTTTGAGCTATATCCCTCTTTTTCTACTCCTTCTGCTGCCTCTTGCCAATTCCCACTATGTGGACCACCGTGATTTTTCCGCCAGGGCGACACTTTTTGGATTCGCCGTACTGGCCGGCATTTTCTCCATTAAATTCATGGTCTTCCATAAACTCAAAACAGAAAAACCGGATATCACACAAAATTTCTGGAAAAAGATATCTTCCTTTTCTTTAAGAAAAAAGCTCGCGGTCCTTTTCATTTTGGCTCTTATTGTATTCAACTTCGGGTCTGTGCTGATGAAGAAGGGAGGGATCAGTTTCTCTGGCGATGAACCACATTATCTTCTCATCACCCACAGCCTGCTGCAGGATGGTGATTTTAATCTGTCAAACAACTATACGAATCAAGATTATTCCGCCTATATGCCGGAAGGCGTCAAACTCGACGTGCATCTAGCCCCGGGAACGGACGGATACTCCATGCATTCCCCGGGAGTTTCCATCCTTCTTTTCCCTTTTTATGCGCTGGGAACTCTCTTCTCCAAGAGTGTCCTGTTTTACTTTGTACGATTTGGCATGAGCGTTTTTGGAGCGCTCTTGAGCCTTCAGATTTTTCTCTATGCCCGGCAGGAATGGAAAAACGAAAAAATCGCTTGGGCTCTCTGGTTTGTTTTCCTCAGCACCTCTCCAATCTTTTTTTATTCTCTCCATATTTACCCGGAAATCATTCTGGCCCTCTTTTCTCTGACAATTTTCCGGATGCTCCGATTTACTAGTTCATTCACAACGCCAAAACTCCTCTTTATCGGATTTCTTCTGGGTTCCTTTCTCTGGCTCCATGCTGTCAAGTACATGTTTATTCTCGTTCCATTCTCCCTGTACTGCCTGTGGATTCTGCTCAAAAGACGAAAAGTCGGATGGAATATCTTATATTTTCTGGCAGGACCGATACTTCTTGTCCTTCTACACACTCTCTTTTCTTACACCGCCTATGGATCGCTCTCTCCTTTTGTGGTGTCATTAAAAGGGACCACGACATCAATCGAATCCCTCTCTCTGATAAAAAAGATTTTTTCAGAAGGCTCCATGAAAATCAGACTAGAAACTCTTTTAGGGTATTTCTTCGATCAAAGAGACGGGCTTCTCTTGTATGCACCGGTCTATTGTTTCGGATTTCTTGGAATGATTGAGTTCGGTAAGAGGGATTTTCGAAAACTCCTGACTCTTCTTTTCCTGACCGCTCCCTATGTGCTCGGATTGGCTTTTCTCACACAAAGGGGAGCGTATGCACCCCAAGCCCGGACGCAGGTTGCTGTTTTTTGGGTTATGGGTATTTTCCTGGGGTATTTTCTTGTCCACAATGCAAAAAAAATATTTACCTTTATGTTCTCTGCCGCTCTTGTTTTTGGCTATATTGTTATTTATGCCCTCCTCAAAAATCCCTGGGCCCTGTACCAGTCGACAACATTCGGAGAAACACAGCGGGCAGGACAACTTTTTATCAATTTGAGCAATCTTCATTTTTACCTCCCCCAATTTCTGCCATCTTTTCTCAAGCTAGAAAATCGTGGCTGGCTTCCAAACTATATCTGGATTATGGTCTTGGTTCTGTTTATCACTGGCTATTTGATCGTCAAAAAGCATACGTTCAAGACAAAGCTTTCCGTTCATGTAGGGATAGTCTGTCTGACTTTAGTACTGGTCTTTCTTTTGGCAGTCCTTTTCCCTCATTTCACCCTGCAAGCTCCAATAAATATGACACTACCGACAGGAGAAAAACTGATTTTTTATTCATTGGGAAGAGTCATCAGGATTCCCTCACCAGGACAATTCCATCTTCCCAGAGATAAACGCACCTACGTTTTTTATTATACTTACTGGCGCCCTCTCGATGAATTTTTACTCAACTTCGGATCCTTAGATGGCGAGTTCGATGTGGACATAAAGTACTTTGATTTGAGTCTATTCAAAGGCACGGTCTCTAAAGAGATGAAATCCATACAAGTGTCTCCCTCCGCTTTTTACCGATTTAAGAAACGATATCTCTATCGTTTGAGCATCGAACTTCATAGGACTTCGGGAGTGATCGCCTACACCAACCCCTTCCTCTTCTCTTTAGAATAATTGGGGCCTGGCTTTGATTATGTGAATTATTTTTTGAAATAATTCACATAATCAAAGCCAGGCCCCGACTTGACATATGAAGGGAATTCTATTATTTCTCATGGGGTGAGAATACATTCAAATAAAGCGGGTCCCCTTGTACTTTTCCTTATCTCTCTTGGGCTGACTTTTTTTCTCACCCTCTATTTCCAGATTCCACGCCTTTCTCTGGAAAACCATCGTTATTCCTTCTCTGTCCTTCCCTTTCTTCTCACATTGATTGGAAGTTGTATTGTTCTTTATTTGCTGTGGAAGCTTCTGGCTCTGTGCGACCGCCGGTTTTTTTCTGTAGAAAGTCAAGTGGCCCTCCGGGAAAACATCTTTCCTCTCCTCCCAATGAGTTTTTTCCTGCTCACTCCATTATGCCTTAAGCATTTTATGCTCCAGGAAGACTTGAAAATGCGGTTGAATCAACTGCTGGTATTCGTTTTAGCCGCTGTCTTCCTAATAAAAATCTTCCAGCTGAGTACAAAGGTGAATTTCTCATCCTTGTGGGAAAAGAGCACAGCCCGATTCACCCGCCTCTCCCGGAAGAAAAAACTGATCCTCCTCTTTGTTCTGGCATTCCTGGTCTATCAGATGTGCACCGTAGTTATCGTTTCTACAGAATTCTCTTTTTCAGGTGATGAGCCATGGTATCTCATGACAACACACAGTCTCTACCAGGACCAGGACATCAATGTCGCCAATAATTACGATCAGAAAGACTATTATCACTTCTACCCTAAAACACTCTATCCAAAAATCAAATTGGATATATACGGACGATTCGGCAAGAAAGGCATGGACTGGATTTTCCCCATAAATCAACCGGGTATTTCCGTCCTGATACTGCCATTTTATGCCCTAAGCCAACAATTTAAGGAGAGAGTGCTTATTTTTATCATAAAGGGAAGCCTGTCCATATGGGCGGCCCTATTAGGAGTGCAGCTGTTCCTCCTTGCGAATGATCTATGGAAGAAGGAGAGATTATCACTTGTCCTGTGGTTTTTATTTTCTTTCTCGGCTCCCATCCTCTTTTACGCCTTTCATCTCTATCCAGAAGTTCCCATCGCTCTCTTCTCAGTCTATTTGTTCCGAAAAATTCTGGAGAAAGGTCCCTTCTCCTCGCGACAGTATCTGTTTTTTGGTTTTGTGCTGTCGCTGTTTATCTGGTTTGGATTGAAGTTTACAATGATTTTTTGGCCGCTCCTGTTCGTTTCAGGATATCTTCTTCTTAAGGAGCAAAAAGCCGGAGCAAAAATAGTAGGATTTCTGGCTTTTCCGGTTTTGTCACTCGTTCTTTTCTATCTGTACGTCCATGCCCTTTACGGCACATACAATCCAATTTCACTCTATGAAGGTGTGCTCACTCCGGAAAGAATCGCAGCATTCAAACAAAGCGTTTTAAACATTCCCCTGATGCTCCGCATTGACTCCTTCTTCGACTATTTTCTCGATCAAAGAGACGGCCTTCTTTTGTATTCGCCTCTGTATTTTTTTTCTTTTCTCGGAATCGTGGAGGCTTTCCGGAAAGCTAAAAAAAACTTGGTTATCCTCCTCTTCCTCTCAGCCCCATTCATCCTCAATTATGCGCTCCTTTCCCATAGGCAGGGCTCCAGTCCTCAGGGAAGGGTGCTGACACCCATCACCTGGATTATGATTGTTTTTGTCGGCTATTTCCTTGTCTATAATAAAAAGAAATTTTACTCTATTCTCTTCTGGATCGCATGTATTCTTGGACTGATCACTACAGCTATTCTTCTCTCCTATCCCTCATTCCTCTACCAGCCCACTACGCATGAATACACATTCCGCGGAGGAGAGTTCTTTATCAACCTGAGCAACCTCGGTTTTTACATGCCCAGTGTTCTTCCCTCATTTATAAAGGTCAACAATTTGGGTTACTGGCCCAATTATATTTGGCTTGGGCTTTTTGTTTTGTTCTTTTGGGGATACATCCGGAAAACGCGGCCGCAAAAAACTCTTCGATATCCTCGCCACACCATTTTTGTTATGGCAGGCCTCCTTGTGTTTTTCGTTTGGTTTTCTCTTTTTCCAAAATTCACTTTTCTTCATCCGGTCAACGTCCATTATGAAACAGGAGAAAAAATCACATTCTATTCTTTGGAACACCAACAAACGTTGGGAGAACAGGGCAAGTTTCTCCTTTATAAAGATGTTCACACTTATATATTTAACTTCACATCCTGGAGAGAATTAAAGGATATCACAATTGATATTGGATCTCTCGATGGGACATTCCTGGCTACTCTCAAACTCTTTGACAGCACTCTTTTTGATGGAGAAACATCAAAAGAAATGAAAACATTGAGGATCCCTGCGCCTCCAGCCTATCGTTACAAAAAGACAAATTTCTACAGAATTAGCCTTGAATTGACAAATATGTCTGAATTTTCGGCTGAAGACAAACCCTATTTCTTTTCTATTCAGCCTTCCGATTAGGAATAATCTGATTAATTCATAAAATCCATCGACTCGTGAATAATTCAGGCTAAGCTTTTCTTATTTTCCCGGCTTTTTTTGGATTTGAAGGGTAGGCATTTAAATCGAGTGACAAAGGAAATTCTCCTTCATTTTTGAATTTCTCTAAAGCTAGGCCAGCGACCATTGCGGCGTTATCCGTACAAAATTGTGGAGAGGGGATGAAGCCAGCCAGGTTTTTTTTCTCAGCCAGGTGTTGGAAGGCATGTCTCAGTGCAGAATTCCGGGCTACACCACCGCAGAGAATTACTGATTTAGGAGCCCGTGTCTTTATGACCTCATCGAGTGGGGCAAGAAGAGCGTTGACAACGGCGTTTTGAAAACTTGCCAGAAAATCTTCAAGCTGAGGATGTTCTAAAGTGATCGTTTTGTCCTTAATTATTCTCAAAGCCGCTGTCTTCAAACCGCTGAAGCTGTAGCCCAGGATATTGTCTGTCATACGGGGTAGAGAAAATTGATACTTTTGTGGATTTCCTTTGGCAGCCATCCGGTCGATTATAGCCCCCCCCGGATAACCCAATCCAAGATATTTGGCGATTTTGTCCAGGGCTTCCCCTGCGGCATCATCTCTTGTCTTAGCGAGCCGTTCAAAGGAGAGTTTTTCTCTCAACAGGTAGAGAGCCGTGTGTCCCCCGGAAACAAGAAGCGCTACGGCAGGAAAAGGGATTGTTTTATTTTCAAGAAAGGCAGCATGGATGTGAGATTCCAGATGGTCGACTGGGATCAGAGGTTTTTGAAAATAATAAGCGAGGCCCTTCGCAAATGAGACACCGATAAGAAGAGATCCGATTAATCCTGGCCCCTGAGTCACTGCAAAAGCATCAATCTGCGGAAGCTTTACCCCGGCTTTTTCCAGGCTTTCTCCCAGGACATACTCAATGGCTGTGATGTGCTGTCGCGAAGCCAGCTCGGGAACCACTCCGCCAAAAGGGGCATGGACGTCATCCTGAGACAGAACTATGTTGCTCAGAACGGAATTGTTTTCCTTTAAGACGGCTGCAGCCGTTTCGTCACACGAGGTTTCGATTCCAAGAATATACATTATTTAGTCGTCATCTATGAGTTTGTTTTTTTGCAGAGGAAGGCTTTTGTCGAATGGAGGGCGGGCAATTCCGGCTTCTGTAATGATGGCTGAAATGTATCTGGCCGGAGTGACATCAAAGGCCGGATTGCACACATCAATTTGAGGGAGAGTGATCAAGCGTCCACCGATCTCTCGGACTTCCCGAGGATCCCTTTCCTCAATTGGAATTTGAGAGCCATCAGGAATATCAAAATCAACCGTGCTCAGGGGAGCAGCCACATAGAAGGGAAGACCGTGTTCCTTCGCAAGAACAGCAGTGGTGTAGGTCCCGATTTTGTTGGCTGTGTCTCCGTTAACGGCAATACGATCAGCACCTGTGATTACCAGAGAAATCTTTCCTTTCTGCATGAGAGAACCGGCCATATTGTCTGTGATCAAAACCACAGGGATGTTGTCCTTATCCAGTTCCCAACAAGTCAGCCTGGCTCCCTGAAGGACAGGCCGGGTTTCGTCAGCATAGACTTTTAGAGATTTCCCTTCTTTGAAGGCGGCACGGATGACACCGAGAGCGGTCCCATAACCCGCCGTAGCCAATGCGCCGGCATTGCAGTGAGTGAGGATGGAATCGCCAGATCCTATGAGCTCTCTGCCCCAAGCCCCCATCTTTTTATTTGTTTCGAGATCTTTTTTTTCAATATTCAGGGCTTCCTTCACTAAAACTTGCTGTAAAGAAGAAAGCTCAAGCATCTTGTTTTCCAGGAAAACACTTCGCATCCTCTCCAAGGCCCAGAAAAGATTGCGGGCTGTTGGACGCGTTTTTTCTAAGCGCAAATAAATCCGGTCGAACTCCTCATGCAGTGAAGCATGGTTTTTTATCTGTTGAACACCCAATGCAACTCCAAAAGCCGCGGCAACACCGATAGCAGGAGCTCCACGAATAATCATCTTCTCTATAGCCTGGGCCAACTCCTCATAATCAAAGCATTCGACATAAACTTCTTCCAATGGCAGTTTCCTCTGGTCGATCATAATGACCTTGTTGTCTTCCCATTTTATTGTTGGCAGCATGATATTCTCTTTACAAAAATACTTTGAATGGAATCTATAGTCAATCTGAATTAGCCAGGTTAGTTTTTGATGGGCTTAAATCATTTTACTTTTAGGAGGGCCAGGAAGGCCTCTTGTGGGATTTCCACACGGCCGACTTTTTTCATTCGTTTCTTGCCCCCCTTCTGTTTTTCCAGAAGCTTCATTTTTCGCGTATAGTCTCCTCCGTAAAGTTTAGCAAGGACATCTTTTCTGTAAGGAGCAATGGACTCCTTTGCAATCACTCTTTTTCCCACCACTGCCTGGAGGGAGATTTCAAACTGCTGGCGTGGAATCACGTCTTTCATTTTTTTGACGAGTTTGCGTCCCATTGGATAGGCTCGGCTTTTATGGACAATGAGGGAGAGAGCATCGACGGATTCTCGATTAATAAGAATATCGAGCCTCACAAGTTCAGCTTCTCTGTAACCTGAAAATTCATAGTCCATAGATGCATAGCCTTGAGAGACGGATTTGAGTTGATTGTAAAAGTCAAAGACGATCTCGTTCAGGGGAAGGATGTAGGTGAGCAAGATACGCTGAGAGCTTATGTATTCCATTTTTTTCTGCTCTCCACGGCGATCGTCGAGCAGTTTGAGGACGGCCCCGAGATAGCGGTCGGGAGTGAGAAATAGGGCTTCGATTACAGGCTCTTCGATCTTCTGGATTTCTTGAGGTGGCGGAAGTTGGGATGGGTTGCGAATTTCAATGACCTTTCCATCTATTTTAGTGATGCGGAAACCGACGCTTGGAGCGGTGGAAACAAGGTTTAGATCAAATTCCCGCTCCAGCCTTTCCTGGATGATTTCTCTATGGAGGAGGCCGAGGAATCCGCATCGGTAGCCGATCCCTAGGGAGGGTGAACTTTCAGGCTCATAGTGAAAAGAAAAATCATTGAGTCTTAACTTCTCTATTGCTTTTCTCAAATTTTCGATACTGGTTTCTCCGGCGGGAAACATGCCTGCAAAAACCATGGATTTGGCCTCTTTGAAACCTTCAAGGGGTTGTTTGGTTGGTCTTTTTTTATCCGTTAGAGTCTCCCCAACGCGGGCATGGCCGAGATCTTTAATGCCGGCAATGATATAACCGACCTCACCGGCTGAGAGGCAGTCTGTCTGCTTCATTTTGGGAGTCAAGTATCCCACCTCTTCGACTTCGTAGGAAATCTTTTTGGACATCAGCTCAATTTGAGCCCCTAAGTGGACCTGTCCCTCGAACAGCCGGACAAGGAGAATCACCCCGCGGTAGGAATCAAACCAAGAATCGATAACAAGGGCTTTGAGCGGAGCTTGGATATTCTGTTTCGGAGGTGGAATCCGGTCGATGATACTTTCCAGCACAGCCTCCACACCAGTACCTTTTTTGGCGCTCACAAGAAGCGCTTCATCCCTGTTTATGCCGATGATATTTTCCAGTTGTTCAAGCGCCAACTCAGGATTGGATTGAGACAGGTCGATTTTGTTGATAATGGGAATGAGAGTTAGATCATTTTGAAGGGCCAAGTTGGTGTTGGCTAGAGTTTGAGCTTCGACGCCCTGAGAAGCATCGATGATCAGGAGCGCCCCCTCGCAGGCGGCCAGACTACGTGACACTTCGTAGGAAAAATCCACATGCCCGGGAGTGTCGATCAAATTGAGAATATACTCACCGCGGGATTTGCTCTTGTAGAGGAGGCGGGCCGTTTGAGCTTTGATCGTGATGCCTCTCTCTCGCTCGAGTTCCATTGTGTCTAAAACCTGTTCTTTTAACTCGCGTGGAGGAAGCGCCCCGGTTATTTCTAACAGACGGTCGGCCAGAGTAGACTTACCATGATCAATATGCGCAATAATCGAAAAATTCCTAATCTTCATGATTGGGGCCTGGCTTTGATTATATGAATTATTTTCTTTATCTTCTCAGATAGAATGGGATCATGTATTAATTCGCATTGCAACTTATTAATCATACATGAGACTGAAGATGTATCTTTATTTAAAAAACTTGAAATTTCCACTGTCGTATAACCGGCATATTTTGCAGAGATAAATGCAAATATTCTCCTCGTTTCAGTAATGGTTCGTATTCGACTTTGACCTAAAATACTATCAGCAGACACTTTAGTTTGTTTTGAAACAATTTTCAATATTTCAAAGAGAGTTTTTTTTCTGCGCATAGGAAAATCATTACTTAAATCAATTTCAGGATCATCTGAGTTGCTTTCCATTTTATTCTTGATCTTCTTAACGAATTTCTTATTTCCAATAATCTGCCTGTCCTTGACAGCATCAAAATTAAATCCCTCAAGACTCTGTTGTCCTTTAAGCACAAACTCGTTAAACATCTTTATGGCTTTGGCCTCATCACAGGGAAACATCTCCAAGACAGAATTTTTGTCTAGAAAAGAACAAACTGAAAGATTCAGATAGGCATCGTGACTACACCAAGGATAGTTCTCTGGATTCTCGACTAGATGCGCTTCAATTGGATTTCTATGAATATACCGGACAAGATTTAAAGCAAACTCCTCCTTTTCATAAAGAATCGCTCCGTAAGGACCCTGAAAAAGATGTCCAACTGAACTATATTTTTTGTGTACATACAGAGCATAGCTCTGCTGAATCCCTTGCATAATTTTAGAGAGAGGAATCTCACATGTCTCAATCGCAAAATGAATATGGTTGGACATGAGAGCATACGCATTAAGAATAAACTTATAACGGTTGTGGTATCGTTCAATACAATCCAGATACACTGTGTAATCTTGTTCGTCCTGAAATATTTTTTGCTTATTGTTCCCTCGAGCAAACACATGATAAAAAGCACCTTGAAACTCAATTCGATGTGGTCTTGCCATTTTATCTCTCCTAATAAGAAAGACGTAGAAAACTTATAAAATTCACACTAGAACGCTAATTTTGAAAAATAATTCATATAATCAAAGCCAGGCCCCAAACTCTTGAGCTTGACTTTTTAAGGGGAGTGAAGTAAGTTTTGTACGATAAACGGATGTAGATTCGTCGATTAGTTCTCGAGGAGGTTTAGATGTTTATGTTTGGCCCTGTAGGTCCCATGGAGTTAGCAATCATAGCTCTGATCGTCATCGTTATCTTTGGCGCAAAAAAACTTCCAGAATTGGGAAAATCCATGGGAGAAGGCATCAAGAATTTTAAAAAATCTATCTCTTCAAAGGACAATGACGAAGACAATCCCTCCGATGAGCCTCATCCTCCTAAAAAGGACGAATGAAGCGTACAATTGAAAACCTGACTCAACAGCGCAGGAAGAAAGAAGAAGAGTTCACAAAAAAGCTCAAAACACTTAAGATTAAATCTGAGGATCTCAAAAAACTCAAGCACTCCTTCAATTCCCTAAATATCTCCGCACAAATAACAGAGCTGTCTGCACAACCTGAAAAAAACCGTCTCTTATCATTTTTATCGAAATCCTCAAAAGGGGAAAAGCCCCAAAAACTTCAGGGAGATCAGATCACCACTCTCCTTTCCGGATTCCATCAAACTCTCGAGCAAAACATGATCCTCACCTCCGAACTCGTATCGAATCTCACCGATCTGATGGAAACACATACAGAGCTCATGGATGCCAAGGATAAAGAGTGGGACGCTTTGGGCAGCAATCATGTGGGCCAGATTTTCAAGAGCATGGAATGGCGGGTGAACGATTTGGCCGCCGCATACAAAGACGTGAACCTGCTCATGAAAAAATTTCTTCTTCTCAAAGAAAAACTCA
>SDBS01006179.1_pt1 | contig 11648 bp, 10 predicted proteins | sample 2277091 | NCBI WGS metagenome assembly SDBS01 (sample SAMN10404972, study PRJNA504765) | marine sediment metagenome | isolation source: marine sediment core GS10_PC15, 163 cmbsf | place: Arctic Ocean: Southern Knipovich Ridge | collected 2010 | reverse complement strand
GTTGGTGCAGTTAAAACAGAAACTTTTGATAAGAAAGGGAAACTGGATGCTACAACTCTTCTGACAAAATTTAAGAACTAACAGATTATTTTAAAGCCTTTGCCATGTACGTTGATGATTTCAACTGAGGGATCATTTTTCAGGTATTTACGAAGTTTGGTAATATAAACATCCATGCTCCTGGCGTTAAAATAATTATCGTCATACCAGATTGTCCTTAAGGCAAAATTCCTTTCCAGTACCTTGTTTTTATATATGCATAAAAGCTTCAGTAGTTCTGACTCTTTGGTGGTTAATTTCTGACTGGTTTTTTCTATTGTTAAGGTTTGCTTTTGCGAATCGAAATTATAATTCCCAAGCTGAAACAAGTGTGTTTCAGAATCTTTTCCAGTCCTGGTTCTTCTGAGTATGGCTTCAATTCGAAATAACAATTCCTCCATGCTGAAAGGTTTGGTGATATAATCATCAGCCCCAATTGCAAAACCTTCCAAAACATCTTCTTGAAGTGCTTTTGCTGTAAGAAAAATAATTGGGATATCTTTATTAATCTGCCTTACCTCTGCCGCCAATGTAAACCCATCTTTTAGCGGCATCATAACATCCAGCAGCAGGAGGTCATAATGTTCTTTTATAAAGCCCTTGTATGCTTTATCTCCATCCGGATACAAATCGGTATGGTATCCTTTTAGATATAGATATTCTTTTAGAAGAGATCCAAGGTTTTGGTCGTCTTCCGCAAGCAGTATTCTCGGTTTTTCCATTTGTTACAAGTTTCTAGGGAACAAAATCTTAAACCTGGTTCCCTTGTTTATCTTACTATCAACACGGATGCTGCCGCCATGTTCTTCAACTATCATTTTTACATAATTCAGGCCAAGACCAAAGCCCTTAACATTATGGATATTCCCGGTAGGTACTCTGTAAAACCTGTGGAAAATCCGTTTCAGGTTGTCTTTGGAAATTCCTATTCCATTGTCTTCAATTGTTACGAACAGACCCTTCTTACTATCCTGTGTGGAAATAAGAATATTGGGTTTCAAATTACAATATTTGATAGCATTATCAATTAAATTAGAAAGAATATTGGTAAAATGAATTTCATCGGTTCCAATCAATGGGTTTGCTGCTTTTAAGTCCAGTTTAATTTCTCCATTTTTGTTATTCACCTGGAGTATAAAATTATCTACAACATTGGAGATTAGCTGATGAATGTTTGCTTCCTTAAGATCCAGTTTAAGCTTGCCCCTGTCAAATACAGCCATTTGAAGAACCTTTTCAACCTGGTAACTGAGCCGTTTGCTCTCATCATTAAGTATTTTTGAAATGTGATCCATGTTTCTTTCACCTCTTGCAAGGGTGTCATCCTTAAGCATTTGAGAGGCTAATGATATGCTTGCGATAGGCGTTTTTAATTCGTGAGTCATGTTGTTAACAAAATCAGACTTGATCTCAGAAAGCTGTTTTTGCCTGAAAATAATATAGAGGGTTGCAGAAAAGATCAGGATGATGGTGAGCGTAAGAAGGGTGGAGGAAACTCCCATCCATCCAAGAGATCTAAGCAGGTAGTTTCTGTCTTTTGGGAAATATAAAATAAGAATACTTTTTTCAGGAGTCAGGTCTCCCGGAAAAAGTTGCCATAGAAACACATTTGATTTGGTGAAATGCTCAAAGCCGGGTGTTTTAAAGAATGAAATGTTGTCTGGGTTTCTTATAGAGAATTCAAAATCCAGATAAACCCCTTTTTGATGCAATTCATTTTGTATTTCAAGGTAGAGCTTTAAAGGATCAATTCTTTCTTCAATTTCTAATGGATTGCTTAACATACGATCCATTACTTTTTCAACAATAACATATTTGCGAAGAATCTTTCTCCTTTCTTCCCGTAATTGTAATCGATTCTTCTCCCTGATAATTTCTTCACTGAAATTTTCATCCGGGAGAATAATAGCGGGTAAGGGAGCTCCAAACATGAAAGTTGTATCTGAAATATGAAGTTCATGAGATTCAGAAACACCATTGTACCGGCTGATATAAGAGTAGCTCGAACTGGATCCAATACGAATGATATTCCCCCTATTTGATTTTTGATTGTGAACAGCAAGCTTCATAGGAATAGAATCGATATATGGCTTAATTTCTTTAGTGATTTTAATCGATGCTTCTTTTTCTTCCATCCTGTTGATTACCTCAGTTAAGCCCCGGTTAACAATATGAGAGAATTGCTGCTCCTTTAAATTCACGGCATTTATTATCCATTGAGCCTGAACCAGCAATAAACCCAGTAGTGCCAGGGTCATGATGCCCGTTAAAATCCATATTCCCTTTTTGCTCATAAGGATACAAAAATAGAAGATGATGTGTTAAGAAAGTGAGTATTTAACAATCTTTAACATTAGTTAATGTTTATTAATTCTTTCCTGAAGTACTTTTGAACCGACAAATAATTACAAAATATTTTAAGAGAATACCATGAAAACACTTCGATCATTGATTTTTAGCCTCAGTTTGTTCGGTTTCCTTTTTATGGGAGTAAATGGACAGGAAACTAAAAAAGTACACCTGAAAGTTATTAAAGGAGGAGAAACTACTGTAGACACTGTTTTTTCTGCATCGGGACTGGAGGATGAAGATTTGCACAAGAAAATCTCGAAACTGGCAGGAGTTGATTTTAAAATGATGCACGGAGAAAATATGTCCATGCATGCCAGTCATAAGAAAGGTCACAACTTCACCTATGTTACAGTGGATGATTGTGAAGAATCGGGGGGGAAAGTGAAGAAAAAAATAATTATTAAAAAAGGCGGAGAGGGCGAAGAAGGCTTTGAAAAAGTTATCATCATAAAAGATGGGAAAGAAGTTCACGGCAAAGGAGAACATTATCTGGTAGAGGAACTTGAAAAAGGTCATAAAGAACATGAAGGGCATGAAAAAATAGTAAAAGAAAAAAAAGGTGAGGGAGATTCAGAGGAGATAACAGTAAAGATAATTACTGATAATGAGCTACATATGTCGCATGGGGAAAAAAATCATATGTCGCACGGGGAAAAAGATGGAGTACATATTATTGTATGCGACGATAAAGATGGCACGGAAATTGTGTATAAAAATGTAAAGGTCTTGAAATCGATTGAGGAGGATGGAGAGCTAATAGAGATTACAGTGGAAATTAAAAAGGCAGAAAAGATAGAAATAGAAGTGAAGAAAGAAAAATCGGAAAAAACGAAACAAAAAAAGGATAAAGACCGTACAAAGAAGTAGAGTTTAAGAAAAAACGCAGAAATGCGAATTCTTCATAGTTAGGTTAAATTTTAGGGTTTATTAAGGGAAAAAAGGATGGTTTTTAACCGTCCTTTTTTTTTACCTGTAACTGAAATCGTATTACATAAAAAAGTTGAGGAGTGTATTATTTGAGGTGCAATTATTTTGCCCTGTGATCTTAGAAATCTTTAATGAAATAAAAGTTTTTCAGCTGCTTTTATCTTTTTCGGATCCAGCACAAAACTCGCGTTTATCACTCCGGAATTTCTTAATTTCTCAATGAGCTGATTGAGAAAATCCTGGTTTATTTCTCCAAAAATTTGCAGGAAATAATCGATATTTTTGAGTTCAGGAATCAAATATCCTTGTTCACATTTGTTGGAAATAAGATTATACACCAGCAGAGCGTCCTCGTTTTCATAATTGAATACTGAAAATTCCTGAGATATTTCAGTTCCAGCCTGAAGTATAACGAGGTTTTTTGACTTAATAAGCTCTAGTCCAAGTTTCTGATTGAATGCCCAACTCAGATGATAATCATTTTCATGTGAAGAAATTCCAAGGAGTGTAAATCCGAGTTCCGGTTGATAGTTGAGGGTCAGATTTTTTTTCATCTGCTTAAAGCTTTTTTTGCAGCCTTTTGTTCAGCTTCTTTTTTTGTTTTGCCTATTCCGCTGCTTATAATATGCTGGTCTATCAGCAAGTGGGAAATAAAAGTTAGTTTAGTATCAGTTTCTTCCATATTTGTTTCAAAATGAAGTTCTTTTCTATTCTTTTGTCCCCATTCTACGATAAGACTTTTATAATCTGAAATTTCAGGACTCTTAAAATCAATTTCTGAATGCTGTTCAATTAATTTATTAACAACAAATTTTCTTGCAAACCTGAATCCTCTATCCAGGTATATAGCACCAATCAGGGCCTCCAGAGTATTTCCAAGAAAGTTTTTTCCGTGCTGATTATGATTTACCGGGGGTTTTATGAATTCCTGAAGTCCCAGATGTTTTCCAATGTCGTTAAGATTCTCACGGTTTACAAAAAGAGACCGGGCTTTGGTTAGAAATCCTTCATTTTCATCAGGATATTTCTGAAACAGGTAAGCGGTAATGATTGTTTCCAATACGGCATCTCCAAGATATTCCAGCCGTTCGTTATTTACCATGTTATCTTCAGCGGTTTGGGTTGAAGATCTTGGAATAAGTGCAAGCTTATATAAATCTAACTTATTGGTTCTAAAGCCAATAAGCTTTTTAATTTTTAGTGAAAATCGATTAGATTTTGGGTAAAACTTCAACAAACTATTATTCAGTGAATTTTTTCATAATTACACTGGCGTTATGGCCACCAAATCCAAAAGTATTACTCAGGGCAACATTTACATCTCTTTTTTGAGCTTTGTTGGGAGTAAGGTTAAGCTTTGAATCAATCTCCGGATCGAGATTATTCAGGTTGGTAGTTGGTGGGATCCATCCCTCTTGTATGGCAAAAATGGCTGCCATAGCTTCCAGGGCACCAGCGGCACCTAACAGGTGCCCGGTCATTGATTTAGTAGCACTAATACTCAATTTATAAGCATGATCTCCAAAGACATTTAATATGGCTTTTATTTCAGAGATGTCTCCAAGGGGAGTGGCTGTACCATGAACATTAATATAATCCACCTCCTCAGGTGCCATTTGGGCATCTTCCAGGGCATTTTCCATTACCAGGGAGGCTCCCAGTCCATCGGGATGAGGAGCGGTTAAATGGTAAGCATCGGCAGACATTCCGACTCCAACCAGTTCAACATAAATTTTGGCTCCTCTTTTTTTAGCGTGTTCAAGATCTTCCAGGATCATGGCACCTGCTCCCTCACCTATTACAAAACCATCCCGGCTAATATCAAATGGTCTGGAGGCAGTTTTGTAGTCATCATTTCGGGTAGACATGGCCATCATGGCATTGAATCCGCCAATGCCAATTTCATTGACAGACGCTTCAGATCCTCCTGTTATGATTATATCTGCTTTTCCCAGGCGAATATATGTGGCAGCATCTATAATTGCATTGGTAGATGTGGCACAGGCAGAGACAGTTCCAAAATTTGGTCCACGAAAAGTGTATTTGATGGAAATATGGCCGGCGGCAATATCCGATATCATCTTGGGAATGAAAAACGGACTAAACCTGGGAGTTCCATCACCCCTGGCAAAATCGGCAATTTCAATTGCGATAGAACCAAGACCACCAATTCCTGATCCGAAGATTACACCAGCACGGGCCTTGTTTATTTTTTCCAGATCAATGGCTGAATCTTTCATGGCCTGGTCAGCAGCAACAATTGCAAGCTGGGAATAGCGATCAAGCTTGCGTAACTCTTTCCTTTCAAAATACTCCTTTGGGTCAAATCCCTTCACTTCACAAGCAAACCTGGTCTTGAATTTTTCTGCATTAAACAAAGTAATCAGGTCACTTCCGCTTTTTCCGTTTTTCAGTCCGTCCCAATACTCTGACACAGAGTTTCCTAATGGAGTCAGTGCTCCAAGTCCTGTAACAACAACTCGTTTTAATTCCATAGAAATCAGCCTTATCTATTAAATACTACAACTACCACAGGCCAGCCAGAATAGAAAGCAACAAACCTAAATGTCAGGATGAGAAAGTTTCACCCGAAAAGAAACGATCTGGTGAAACAGCCTTAGTCATATTACTTGGCATTATCTTCCAGATACTTGATGGCTTCTCCTACAGTGCCGATGTTTTCAGCCTGATCATCTGGAATGCCAAGGTTGAATTCTTTTTCAAATTCCATAATCAACTCAACAGTGTCAAGAGAATCTGCTCCCAGGTCATTTGTAAAACTGGCTTCTGCAGTTACTTCATTTTCATCAACACCTAATTTGTCAACAATAATTGCTTTTACTCTTGATGCAATGTCAGACATAATTTTAAATTTTAAATTTAACTTAGATTTATTTGTTTGAAATACGCAGTAAAGAAATGTATTTCAGTACTATTTTTCAAACAAAAGTAATTTATTTTGAGTTTTATTACTGAAAATCCTAATGTTTTTTTGAAATTTGAAAAGAAAATAAGCCTTATTAAACCCATATTTATCAGATTATGAAAACGATAGCAATTTTTGCCTCCGGATCGGGAACAAATGCACAAAACCTTATCGAATATTTTAACAAAAGGGTCGAAAAAAAAGTGGCACTTGTTCTATCCAACAAGAAAGATGCTAAAGTACTGGAGCGTGCTGAGAAGTTAGGAACTCCCACAGAAGTTTTTGACAGGGCTGATTTATATGAAAATGGGCGGGTTTTAGGTATTTTATCAGGGCTTGATCCTGACCTGATTGTACTGGCTGGATTTATGTGGTTGGTGCCTACAGATATTTTAATAAAATTTCCAAATAAAATAGTGAATATCCATCCGGCATTACTTCCCCAATATGGGGGTAAGGGAATGTTTGGAATGAATGTTCACAAGGCTGTTTTGCAAAACCGTGAATCGCAATCAGGGATCAGTATACATTTTGTAAATGAAGAATATGACCGGGGCGATATTATTTTCCAGGCCTATTGTGATATTGAACTTACAGAAACGCCAGAAAGCCTTGCTGAGAAAGTTCACCAGCTTGAATATAAGCATTTCCCTGAAGTGGTAAATGGTTTACTCGACGGTAGCCAGTAGCTGTATCATGGCTGAAGCAACCCTGTTAAATGTTTCCATATTCTCAGGATTTACCGGTTCAACCGGGGGAGCTTTTACTTTTAAAGGATCTATTGGAGTTCCGTTCTTATAAAATCGAAAATCAAGGTGAGGGCCGGTAGAAAGCCCACTGCTTCCGACATAGCCAACGATATCTCCCTGCTTTACATATCTCCCTGTTTTGATCCCCGAACCATATCTGGAAAGGTGCATATAAGCAGTGGTATAGGTGCTGTTGTGTCTGATTTTTACCAGTCTTCCGGCCTGTCCTTTGTATTGGGCTACAATAATTTTCCCATCTCCAATAGCATGAACCGGTGTTCCAACTGGAGAAGCATAATCAATTCCATGATGTGGCCTTCGAATTTTTAAGATTGGATGCATGCGGCTATGAGAGAATTTACTGCTGATCCTGGAAAATCTCAATGGGGCTTTTAAAAATGCCTTTCTCAGGCTATTTCCTTCCTCATCAAAGAAATCTTCTTTCCCGTTCTGCCTGAATGGAATGGCATAAAATTCTTCCCCGGCATGACTGAACCAGGCAGCCATGATCCTGCTTACACCGATAGAAGAGGAATCTACAAATTGTTCTTCGTAGATAAGTTTAAACGAGTCACCTTTTTGGAGGCCGAAGAAATCTATGGTCCAGGCATAGATTTCAGATAATTGATTTGTCAGTTCAGGATTCAAGCCTTCATCTAAAATGGTTTGCCACAAGGAATACTCAATCACACCTGAAACAGTTTTAAACTCAGAGTTTATTTTCTTGGTTCTCATGTAAACCCTGGCGGAGTCACCCAGGTCAAAAACAAAATAATGAACAGGGTCGTCAATATAAACAAAATAACGTGCCAGCTTAGCACTATCAGGTTCATGGAAAACAAAATATGAATTGCCTCTTTTTACCTTCCTGAAATCAAAAATGTTATCTGCACTGTCAATGATCTTTTGGAGGGTTTCATACGGGACATTGAGCTTAGAAAAAATGGAAGCCAGGTTTTGGTTTCGCCGTACCACCCCATTACTTATCTCAAATGAGTCCAGATTTATACCAAATTTGATTTCCGGTTCTTTCAGAATTATGGTATCTGCTTTTTCAGTAACAAAAGATTGTTCCAGGGTATTTTCCTTGCACGAAGTTGACAAAAGCATAACCAGAAAAAGCCAGCCTGGTACCCATATTAAGAGTTTTATTATTAAAAAATATTTTTTCACTATCGGACTACTATATTTACAATTTTCCCGGGAACAACAATGACTTTAACAATTTGTTTCCCTTCAAGCCATTTTTTGGCTTTTTCATCTTTAAGTACTGCTTCCTCAATTGACTTTTTGTCAAGATCTACAGGAAATTCAAGCTTAAACCTCATTTTCCCATTGAAAGAAACAGGGTATTCTATGCTGTCATCTTTAAGATAATGTTCTTCTATTTCCGGAAAAGAAGCCTGGCTGATACTTGAATTGTGTCCAAGTTTTTCCCATAGTTCTTCCGATAGATGCGGGGCAAAGGGAGAAAGTGTAATAAGAAGCTTTTCCAGTATTTCTTTATTGGAAGATTTGAGGTTTGTAAGTTCATTCACACAGATCATAAAACTGCTTACGGCGGTATTAAAAGAAAATCTCTCAATGTCTCTTTTTACCTTGTCAACAGTACGGTATAAGACTTTATTTTCTGCTTCCGAAGGGCTGTCATTTTTTAGTTTCAAGCTTCCATCTTCCGCAATAAACAATCTCCAGAATTTTTTCAGGAAACGTGAAACACCTTCGATCCCATTTGTGTCCCAGGGTTTTGATTGCTCAAGAGGTCCCAGGAACATTTCATACAGACGCAGTGTATCAGCTCCATATTTTTCAATCAGGGCATCAGGATTCTGTACATTATGTTTTGATTTCGACATCTTTTCAATCTCCCAGCCACAAATATATTTCCCATCTTCAAGAATGAATTCGGCATTCCTGAATTCAGGTCTCCAGTTTCTGAATGCCTCCATATCCAGATTATCGTTCTCGACTAAATTAATATCAACATGAAGGGCTGTGGCATTATATTCTTTTTTGAGCCCGGCAGAAACAAACTTATTTGTACCATTTATCCGGTAAACAAAATTTGATCTACCCTGAATTTTCCCCTGGTTGATGAGTTTCTTAAAGGGTTCTTCTTCACAGGCAAGGCCAATATCAAACAAAAATTTGTTCCAGAACCTGGAATACATAAGATGTCCTGTGGCATGTTCATCTCCACCAATATAAAGATCCACATTGCGCCAGTATTCATTGTCTTTTTTTGAAAAGTATTCCTGATCATTTTTAGGATCCATATAACGCAGGTAGTATCCACTCGATCCGGCAAATCCGGGCATGGTATTGTTTTCTATTGGATATCCATCTTTGGTTTTCCAGTTTTCAGCTCGCGCCAGGGGTGGATCTCCGGTTTCTGTAGGCAGATATTTATCCACCGGGGGAAGCTTCAGCGGAAGTTCGCTTTCATCCATTGCATATGGCATTCCTTCCTTATAATAGATGGGGAAGGGTTCTCCCCAATACCTTTGCCGACTGAAAATAGCATCTCTCAACCTGAAATTGATTTTTCCTTCCCCAATTTTCATTTCTTCCAGTTTTTGGATAGTCAGGCTGATTGCTTCTTTCACCTTCATTCTATTCATAAATCCGGAATTGATCATTATTCCCTCTTTTGAATCATATGAATCTTCCCAGTCTGCAGGATCAGAAGGTTTATCATTTTTTCCAACAACCACCTGGATTATAGGAAGCGAGAAATGCCTGGCAAAGGCAAAGTCCCTGCTATCATGACCCGGAACTGCCATTATTGCTCCGGTTCCATAACCCGTAAGTACATAGTCGGCTATCCAGATAGGAATTTTTTCATTGTTCAGGGGATTGATTCCGTAAGATCCGATAAAAACCCCGGTTATCTTCTTAACCTCGGCAATGCGGTCACGCTCTGAACGATTTTTGGAACGCCGGACATATTCCTCCACGTCTTTTTTGTATTCCGTTGAGGTAATATTTTCTACAAGTTCATGCTCCGGGGCAAGAACCATATAAGTAGCTCCGAAAAGAGTATCCGGACGAGTGGTGAAAACTTCAATTTTGTCCTTATGCCCATCAATGGAAAATTGTACACTTGCCCCTTCAGAACGTCCAATCCAGTTCCTTTGCATTTCCTTAAGAGAATCGGTCCAGTCAATGGTATCGAGCCCATCTAAAAGCCTTTGGGCATAGGCTGTTATTTTTAAGGACCACTGCTTCATTAATTTCCGTTCAACCGGATGCCCTCCCCGTTCAGAAAATCCATCTTTAACTTCATCATTGGCAAGAACCGTTCCTAATTCAGGACACCAGTTTACCCAGGTATCAGACAAATAGGCCAGCCTGTAATTCATTAAAACTTCCTGCATTTCTTTTTCAGAAAACTGAGTCCATTGGGCTGCAGTAAATTCGGGATTCTCTATACAATCTGCATCTACTTTTAAAGTTCCATTTTTTTCAAATTCCCGGATCAGGGTATTAAGTGATTCAGCTTTTTGCTGCTTCTTGTTGTACCAGGATTTAAAAAGTTGAATGAAGGTCCATTGTGTCCATTTATAGTAGTCAGGATCACTGGTTTGAACTTCCCTGTCCCAGTCAAAAGAAAATCCCAGTTGATCGAGTTGTTTGCGATATATTAAAATATTTTTTGCAGTGGTTTCAGCCGGATGCGTTCCGGTTTGAATAGCATATTGCTCGGCCGGTAATCCGTAAGCATCAAAACCCATTGGGTGCAATACGTTAAAACCTCTCAAACGTTTGTACCTGGCATAAATATCAGAAGCGATATAACCCAGTGGATGTCCTACATGAAGACCGGCACCTGAAGGGTATGGAAACATATCCAGAACATAAAACTTGGGTGCTTCGGGACGGGTTTCTGCACGGAAAGTTTTATTTTTCTGCCAGTATTCCTGCCATTTCTTTTCTATATCAGACGGGTTGTACTCCATATTCTAATAATCAATCAGGGTTGAAATCATTAAGCTGCGAAATTAGAAAAACTTTATGATAAATTACTTGAATTTAGCAATGTACTTGAATCTTATCTTTTTGCAGCTAGAAATTTCTCAAAGAGCATAGGATTGTTTTGGGCTAGAGCCCAATTATAATTTGGTATTACTAATCTCAAGCTAAAGAAGCTATGTGATTGTGAGATTTTCACTAACCCCGGCATTTATGCCGGGGGGAAGTGTCAAGTCAGCAATGGGCTTCCTGCCTGCCGGCAGGCAAGGTAGCCCTAAATATGAAAAAGTTGGACTAAAGTCCGTAAAATGTAGCATGTTCGCTCTCCGGCATAAATGCCGGAGTTAGTCAGGCAAAAAGATATTATCACCCAGTCACTTAAGCCTGGATTATAGAGATTTTAATTTCTACGGATTTTAGCTCCATACAATATCAAAATCGCCTGGCGGATAGACAAACATTACTACGTAGTAAGCCGGGCCCTTCTTCCATAAAGCTTTATCTATAGGGTATGTGAGAGAATGACTATTAATGCTTGATAGTATAATAGGATTATTTTTGTATTTTTGCAGTGAATTATGGTCCCGTAGTTCAGCTGAATAGAACGTCAGATTCCGGTTCTGAAGGTCGTGGGTTTGAATCCCGCCGGGATCACAAAAGAAAAGCCTCCTTTGGGAGGCTTT
>SDBS01006178.1_pt1 | contig 11649 bp, 8 predicted proteins | sample 2277091 | NCBI WGS metagenome assembly SDBS01 (sample SAMN10404972, study PRJNA504765) | marine sediment metagenome | isolation source: marine sediment core GS10_PC15, 163 cmbsf | place: Arctic Ocean: Southern Knipovich Ridge | collected 2010 | reverse complement strand
TTACACCGCCCAGGAGGTCGCCGCTGCAGAGCACGTCAGCGGAAAACGCCTCGCCAAGACGGTTGTGATAAATTCCAAAAAGGGCTATGCGATGTGCGTCCTGCCGGCTCATCTGAAGCTTGACATGGACAAGGCGGCCAGGCTGCTCAATACGTCGGGAATTACGCTTGCCGATGAAAAGGAGATGGCCAGGCTGTTTGTCGATGCCGAAGTTGGGGCCGAGCCACCATTCGGCGGGCTTTACGATCTGCCGACGCTGATCGATCAGCAACTTACGAGCTGTGAGGATATCGTCTTCCAGGCCGGCGATCACAGGCACACGATCCGGCTGAGCTATGAAGACTACTCGCATTTGGCCCGCCCGATTGTGGGCGACCTTGTCGTGCAGTTGTAGCGTTGCGGTGGGGGCTGCTTATACGAGCGTGCGTGCGAGGGCTGCCGACTCGCCGATGGTCTGGATGATCTTCAGATCGTAGGGGCATTTGGTTTCGCACTGGCCGCACTCGACGCAGCGTGAGACGCTTTCGATTACGCTCGCCGCTGCTTTTTTAGCACGCTCGGCCGACATCCTGCGGATGATGCCCGAAAAGATCATCGCCTGCGTGGTTTTGACGCCCTGCGGGCAGGGCTGGCAGTACAGGCATCGACGGCAGAAGACCTTGCCGAGTCTTGCTACGATTTCGTTAGCCTCGGCCTTCTCGACCCCGGCGAGAACCTCGCCCGATTCGACGATCTCGACGATTTCCTCGATCTCCGCCGGCGTTTCAATACCGGGGATCGGCACGATATCCGGGAAGCCGTTCAGGTATTTAAAGGCTAATCGGGCGTTATCGTACTGGCCGCCGCAAAGGGGCTTCATCACGATAAAGCCGACGCCAGCGGCGCGGGCCTTGGGTATAAGTTCGTCGGCCGGCTCTGAGGTAACGAGATTGAACGGGAATTGGATCGTTTCGATTTCGGGGATTTCGACCAGCTTGAGGGCCATATCCAAACTGTGGCTGGACGCTCCGATGTGTGCGATTTTGCCCTGGGCTTTCGCTACTAGCAGGCCTTCGATCGCACCGCCGGGTGCTTGGATCGCTTCGAGTGCATCGGGTTTGGAGACGCCGTGCATCTGCATCAGGTCGATCCGGTCGATCCCCAACGCGTCCCTCGCCTTGTCGACTTCGGCCAGTATAGCTTCGCCCGTTCGTTGATGGCCCTTGGTTGCGATTACCAGCCCGTCGCGGCGGCCCTTGAGGGCGGCGCCGATCTTTTCCTGGCTGTCGGTGTAGGCCATTGCGGTATCGATAAAATTAACGCCCAGGTCGAGTGCCTTGTGGATTGCTTTGGTAGCTTCATCGGGCGTGACACGCTGGATGGGAATTCCGCCGAAGCCGACGGCCGAGACTTTCAGGCCGGTCTTACCGAGTGTTACAAATCGCATTGGAGTTCCTTTGGAAGAAGGGGGGCTAATTGGACAAATCGTCAGAATCCATCATAGCAATTTGTATAGGGGGTAGGCAAGGGAGCCGGTCCTTATCGAGATAATCACCTGCGCAAAAAGCGGGCGAGCCATTATGATTGGCCCGCCCGTGATTATTCACTCTTAATTATTTGGTTCTACTTCCGACGTCTCAAAACCGCAAAGCTACCCACTGCCAGCAGCGATAGCGTCGCCGGTTCGGGAATTGGCGTGGCGTTGATGACAAGCACAACATCGGTCAGGTTGTAGCTCGGCCGGCCGGCGACCAGGTCGGACAGGGAGAAACCGCCCCCGTCAAACGAGGCTAGTACGGAGTTGGATATGGTCAGGTCAGTAATACCATCGGCCAGGAAGGACCAATCACTGCCCCCGCCGGAACGGTGTAACGAGAGAGTGGTCGTGAACGCGCCATCCGCGTCGGCCTGGAAACCGCCTCCCCACTGGTCGGGGTAACTGCTGGCCGAATCCATCGCTACATCTAACAATCCGCTCTTCCATGTGTCAGGCATTAATAGACCGCCTGACCAAAATCCCTGTGCGTTGATTCCCACCAACTCCAGTTCGATACTCTCAAGTGCTATCAAAGTGGTACCGAGATCGACCGTCACTGGGCCGTCGGATTGGGTGTAGGAGTAGAATCCCTCCAATGCCGTCAGATCAATACGGTATTCAACGGCCTGGGCTGCGGTCACACAGATCAAAAGCGTCAAACTTGCGGCCACAACGGTAACCAGAAAAGATGCCCTCATTTTTTGCTCCCTAACAGCATAACTGTACTCTCAATCAGGTAGGTGCGAATAATAGACTGGTGCCTACAAAGACCGCAGGCAAAATCCAACTCGCATACCCTCTCTCTTAAGAACTCGCCGGCTCAGACGAGCTTTGTCCTGACCTCCGCTTCCCCAAGCGAAGGTCACAACTAGTGATACTACCACAGATCTATTTTTCGTCAAGAGCCGATTTATCTAATCTCGCTAATTTTTAGCACATTGTCTGTCTGTACGTTCCCACGTCGTTACCCTCTTGCCAACCCTACGGGATTATCTACGTGGTTGTTTCGCTTCCGCTCACCAAGCCACGGCACCGGGCATACCTAACCCACTTGATTTTTGTTATCCTATTGCCAGTTCGATCTAATTGCTAAGGAGCACCATATGGCAAATATGACATATCAACAGCAAGCAACTTTCGTGATCGACACATTAGAAGAAATGGGATTGCCCACAGCAGATACTCGACTAGATACCATGTACAAAGTCTTGGAAAAAGGGTACATCCCTACAGATGATCCTGATTTCCCCATTGCCCTAGAGGCTCTGCTTGACTTTTCGATGATTGCATTCGTTCTCAACCAACTGAAAGAATTTCCCCAGAGGGAATTGAAGGCGAAGCTAAAATTGCTCGTGAAAGATAGTCCGTTGCTGGGACCAACTCAGGGGGATTCCCATGGCCGCAACACACAATCAGAACTTTATATTGCAGCTGTATGTAAGAACGCTGGAATGCAAGTCGAACTCGACGAGCCGGATGTCATCGCGGAACTGGGTGGTCAGCGATATGCCCTTGCTATTAAGCGTCTTAAAAGCAAATCACAATTTGGGAAACGTTTTAGAGATGCTGCCAACCAAATTGAAAAATGGGGTTTCCCAGGCTTTATTGTGCTTGATGTCAGACAGGCCTTTAATCCTGAAAACATAAAAGTTCAGGCAACGGATGATGAACTCCAGGCTGCTTTCAGGCTGAAATGGCAACGCTTCAGGGACGATAATTATCGCAAAATGAAGGAATGGCAGCGCGAGCGTGAAATACGTGGTGTCCTCTTAGTGGATCATATCTTTAACTATAACCGAGAACGCTGGGTACCTAACACCCTAACGTACGGCGTCAATCTGTATCTTGATGATCCGGAAAGAACAAGGGAGTTTGACGAATTCTGGCAAGCTTTTGCAACGGGCTTACCCAATTTAGTTAGCAAGTAGGGCCGGCAAATAGTTACCGGCCCCACCTTTGTTATCAAACTAACAGCCGATTTTATTGCAATCGTTTGCGGAGCGATTTTCTCCCGGCCAGGAAAGCTGCGCCAACTCCAAGCAGGGCCAGGGCAGACGGTTCGGGTATTTCAAAGCTGGCGGCAGTGCCGTCGTAGTCGTAGTAGGTAGCTAGGATAGTCAGGTCGGACAGAGATACAGTGCCCGAGCCGTTGAAGTCTCCCTCCGCCCAGCCGACTGAAGTTTTGTTGTAGTTGCTGGCCAGTGTCGTCAGGTCATCCAGGCCAACTGTCAGGTCCAGATCGGCATCTCCTGGAATGCCAAGCAGCGGCATGATCGAATCGAGCCACTCCAGATACGGGTAGACCAGCATCCCGCCAATTCCCGAGCCGAAAAACGGGAAAGACGGGCCGGTGGCGGTTCTAAAGCCCAGCGTGTTGTTGCCGGCTATGTAGTACTCGCCGCCGGAGGTAACGAAGCTTGGCCCGCCGGAATCGCCACGGCCCAGGCCTGTCTCGACATCGTTGCCCAGCGTCGGCCCGCCGAGAAAACCGTTACTGCCGTCGGGGTTGTCGAAGTCGGCCAGCCAGACTTCGGCTACGCCGTTGCCGGCGGGCTGGTCGTCATCCTCGAAGGCGTCGTCGAAGGAGTTGGCACCGAAGCGTTTGACGTCAATCGTAGCAGATATCGTCTCGCCGGAAATCCCGTCGCCGCTGCCTCCGTAGCCTACCTGCAGCACGCTCTGGCCGGCGCCCACTTCGGATCGCCAAAGCGGATAATCCGGGATCGACGCGGGAGCCTCCTCAACGAGTGTCAGGATGGCAAGGTCGTCGTTGACGAATGGGTTGTTAAAGCCGGTGAAGTCCGGATGCAGCCTGACGAAACTAACCGCCAGTTCCGTCGGGTTCGGGCCGTCATTGACGTAGAACTTCATGTCAGATGGATCAAAGTCGATGATCCCGTCGTTGTTGAAATCGAGCATATGCCCGGCCGTCAGAACGTGCCGCCTGGAGATAAGCGCACCCGAGCCGAGGATTCCGCTGGTGGGCGAGAACCAGCCGACAACGCTGCCGACGCCGGCAAAGGTCGAACTGGGAACGTTCGGGTCTACATGCAGGCCTGGGCTATCTGGCGGAGTCCCGGCCGGATCGCCGACGAGAATAAGTGGCGTGGCAGTGATATCCTCAGGTGACAGCGACATCTCTTGCGGTGTTAAGGTCTCCGTAATAACAGTTTGGCCGACGGCCGGTGATAGAAATACAAACAGAGCCACAACTGCGAACATGGTCTTGGCAAACATCGAAAATCTCCTTTGTCTTCCCCCCTGGCCGAATCTTTACAGGCCTCGCTGCCCGTCACTTAAGCCGACTCAGGATTTGTCCATTCTACACCCGGCGATAACGCTCCAAGCATTAGTTCGCACCGGAAATCGCCTTACCCGAAGCGCCGTAAGGCAATATAAAAGATTACGTTTTTCCGGCAAGTAGCTGCGCGGCGACGTGAGCGGCGAGGTGCATAAAAGTCAATAATAGCAGCGTGAAACGGCTCTGTTCTGTGGTAATTTGCGAGCAAAAAGTAAGCCCGGGGCTTTGGGTATCCCAGGCATAGAAACGGGCGAGCCCTTTTCTATAGAGCCCGCCCGAGATTAATCATTCATAACTGCTGGATGCTACTTGCGCCTACGTCGAATCAGTGCCAGTCCGCCAATTGCCAGCAGCGACAGCGACGCAGGTTCGGGGACTTCGTACTTGACCAGGAAGGCGTCAGTGCCGCCAGCATTGGTTCCGCCGAGGTCGCCTAAGGTCACGCCGCTGATATATGCATTGCCGAGGGCGTCGACGGCAACGGAATAGCTGAAGTCGTTACTCCCTGTACCGATCTGCTGCGTCCAGACCTCATCGCCAAGGCTGTCGAATTTGGTAAGGAAGGCGTCATACCCGCCTGCGCTCGAGTCGCCGAGAACTCCAAAGGTCTGGCCGCTGATATATGCATTGCCGGAAGCGTCCACGGCAACGGAAAAGCTTCGGTCGTAACTCGCCGTGCCGATCTGGCTCGACCAGACCTCATTGCCAAGTGAGTCGAATTTTGTAAGGAAGGCGTCCTCGGCGCCTGAGCTCGAGTCGCCTAGAACGCCACTAGTATAGCCGCTGATATAGCTATTGCCGGAACCATCCACGGCTACGGATTGGCTGAAGTCGTTACTCGACGAGCCGATCTGCTGCGTCCAGACCTCATCGCCAAGTGAGTCGAATTTGGTAAGGAATGCGTCCTCGCCGCCTGCGCTCGAGTCGCCGAGAACGCCAGTGGTCCGGCCGCTGATATATGCATTGCCGGAAGCGTCCACGGCCACGGAGTAGCTGATGTCCCAAGTTGACGTGCCGATCTGTTGCGTCCAGACCTCATCGCCTGAGCTGTCGAATTTAGTAAGGAATGCGTCCCAACTTCCTGCGCTCGAGTCGCCGAGAACGCCATAGGTATAGCCGCTGATATAGCTATTGCCGGAACCGTCCACGGCCACGGAGTTGCTTCGGTCTTCACTCGTCGTGCCGATCTGGGTAGTCCAGACCTCATTGCCAAGTGAGTCGAATTTTGTAAGGAAGGCGTCCCGTCCGCCTGCGCTCGAACTGCCGAGAACGCCTTCGGTGTAGCCGCTGATATAGCTATTGCCGGAAGCGTCCACGGCCACGGACTCGCTGTAGTCATAACCCGACGAGCCGATCTGAGACGTCCAGACCTCATTGCCAAGGCTGTCGAATTTGCTAAGGTATGCGTCATAGCCGCCTGCGCTCGAACTGCCGAGAGCGCCAGAGGTGAAGCCGCTGATATATGAATTGCCGGAAGCGTCCACGGCCACGGAGCGGCTGTAGTCGTTACCCGACGTGCCGATCTGGGCCGTCCAGGCGACCTGGTAAGGAGCCTCAGCCACAGCAGGCGAAGTAAAAACCAACACCAAAATCATCCCAACGAAAACTGTCTTGCTTACTGCATTCATCAGCCCTGCTCCTTTATCGAAGTGCGCGTTCGCTTAGTTGTTACATAACTATGAGCGTGCCCAGAACTACCAGGGCATAGAGCACAAACTCTCTGAGCGTGAGACAAGGGCGACTCTTACTTCCGACGCCTGCGCATGAGGCCTAACGACCCGATCGCCAGCAGAGACAGCGTCGCAGGTTCGGGGACTTCGTACTTGACCAGGAAGGCGTCTCGCCCGCCAGCATTGGTTCCGCCTAGGTCGCCAGAGGTCTCGCCGCTGATATATGCATTGCCCAGGGCATCGACGGCCACGGAGTAGCTGTGGTCGCCACTCGACGTGCCGATCTGCTGCGTCCAAAGTTCACTGCCCGAGCTGTCGATTTTTGTCAGGAAGGCGTCAGATAATCCTGCGCTCGAGTCGCCGAGAACGCCCCAGGTATCGCCGCTGATATATACATTGCCGGAACCATCTACGGCCACGGAATAGCTTCGGTCGTAACTCGCCGTGCCGAGCTGCTGCGTCCAGACCTCATCGCCTGAGCTGTCGAATTTGGTAAGGAATGCGTCTTCATAGCCTGCACTCGAGTCTCCGAGAACGCCTTCGGTATAGCCGCTGATATAAGCATTTCCGGCACCGTCCACGGCCACGGAACAGCTGTAGTCGTAACCCGACGAGCCGATCTGGCTAGACCAAACCTCATCGCCAAGGCTGTCGAATTTGGTAAGGAAGGCGTCCCGTCCGCCTGCGCTCGAGTCGCCGAGAACGCCGTCGGTGTAGCCGCTGATATATGCATTGCCGGCAGCGTCGACGGCAACGGAGAAGCTTGCGTCCGGACTCGACGTACCGATCTGGCTAGTCCAGACCTCATTGCCAAGGGTGTCGAATTTGGTAAGGAAGGCGTCACCGCCGGTCGCGCCGCTGATATATGCATTGCCGGAACCGTCCACGGCCACGGATCGGCTAAAGTCCGTACCCGCCGTCCCGAGCTGCTGCGACCAGAGTTCGTCGCCCGAGCTGTCGTACTTGATAAGGAAGGCGTCGTAGCCCCCCGCATTGGTTCCGCCCAGGTCGCCAGAGGTATAGCCGCTGATATATGCATTGCCGAGGGCATCGATGGCAACGGAATTGCTTTGGTCCCAAGCTGACGTGCCGATCTGTATTTCGACCGACCAGATAAACCCGCCAAGGATAGTGGAGATAAAACTTCCGTTTCATCGAGAAAACGGAAGTAAATCGGGAACACACGGTGAACACTCGCATGTGTTCGGAGCTGGTCATCCACTATCAGTCGAGGTTGCCACCGTCCGAAGGACGAAAGCAGACGGCTTCTCGGCGTCTGTGATTGCTCACCACCCTGGGATCAGCCGCCCTAGAACGCCCTTGCACGTCAGGTTGCATGACGGCGACGACGAAGGATCGCCAGGCTGCCGAGGATGAACAGGGACAGAGTGGCAGGTTCTGGCACCACCATGGCTGCGTCGTCGAACTGAGCGTTGGCGGCGCCGCCGGTTTTGGTGGCTTTGAGGAACAGGGTGATCGACGAGGACTGGGCGGCGGTTTGTTTGGAAATTTGTGTCCAGCCGCTGGTGCCGACCGATGAACTGGACCAGTCGACGTTGGCGGACGACGGATTGGTGCCGCCGGTCGGGTCGAGGCCGATCCAGAACGTGATGCCGCTGCCTTTGATCCAGGTCGAGCCGGTGTAGAGGCTATTGATGTGGGTGTTGGCGACGGTCTGGTAAATGCCTGAGGTGAAGGTTCCTTCCCAGAAGTCCTGGACGTAGACGGGAGAATGGGCGGCGCCGCCGAGCCAGGTAACGTCGGATTTGGAGTAGCCCGAGAGCGTGAACTGTGACCAGCTATCGCCGGTGCGATGGTCGCCGTCGGGATCGTTGTAGCCGCCGCCTTCGAAGTTGCCGTTGGCCAGGCCTGCGTCGGTCACTGCAGCCGTCGCGGCCGGTGTAAAAACCAACACCAAAACCATCGCAACGAAAACTGTCTTGCTTAGTTTACTCATCTGTCCCGCTCCTTTATTGACGTGCGCGTTCGCTTAGTTGTTACATAACCATGAGCGTGCCCAGAACTACCAGGGCAAAGAGCACAAAACCTCCGAGCGTGAGACAATGGCGATAAACCGCCGCATCGGCCTCCACGATGATGTGTTGCTGCAGATCCGCAGGCCATGCGAAACGCAACAATTACGATACTACGCCGGATTCGGGTTTTGTCAAGGCTTTTGTGGCCGGCGCAATAAAGCGGGCGAGCCGTTTTTGATTGGCCCGCCCGGGATTTATCATTCGTTATGTCGGTAACCGGTGGTGAACTTATAGTCCGGTCGGGCCGCGCATCGCTGGTAGGTCGACGACGATCGTGGCCGGGTGTTTGGTCTCGGGGTCGAAGCTGATTACGTCGGTCCCCTCGGAATCTTCGATTTTCACCGTCAGGTCATCCAGCCGAGTTATCGTCGGGGCAGCGTCGCCGGGCTTGATCGGATAAATCACGGTGAAGAAGTTGAACTGCTCGGCCGCTTCTTTATTAGTGAACCACATGTTGTGCCGCGGGATAAATTTCGACCATCTCGGATCGGTCAGGTGCTTGGCGGTGTGCTTGTTCTTGCGGAAGTCTTCGCCGGTTACCGGATTGCGAAGCCCTTCGAGATCCTGAAGGTTCTGGTATTCGATTTCCCCCGGCCGGGAGATGTGCTGGAGGACTACCGTTACGTCACCGGCAGGGTATGTTGCCCGGGCGAGCTTGGCGTCATATTTTGCCTCGCCTTGTTGCAATACATGCCAGAGCCAGTTGAACTTGGCTGGCTTGCCTTTTTCCGTGGCGAGATCGTCGAAAACCAAAACGTACTTGTCTCGGATGAACAGCACGTGTCGGCGGAACCGCTTGAGATATGGCACCGCACGCTTGCCGTAAATTTCCGGGTCGAACCGGACGACCCAGCTTTTAACTCGCGCCGGCGTTCGCGGATAGCACATCGTCGCATCGCCCATCCAGTAGACGTAGTCCTCTCCGGCAGCCTCGGCCATCATCACGCCGCGATAGCCTATGTCCCAGCGGTCGCGCCCGACAGGCGCCTGGCCGATGCCGTCGACGAGGATCGTGTTGTGGCTCATCGTGTGGAAGCCGTGCGGCTCTGCTCCGCCAGTACCTCCACCGAAGTTGATAAGCTCGCCATATGCGTAAAACTGGAAGGCTGACTCGTTGTAATATACCGCTCCGCCGGCCGATGGTGCAGGATAACAGCGGAAGATTACGCCCGCGCCGTCGGTGAAGGCCTTCGGGTCCGTCGGCGGATATTTATGTGCCATCGCGTAACCGGTAAGCGGGAACATATACCGCGTCTGCGTGCCGGTTTGGGGTACAAGCGTGCCGGAAAAATGCAGCGGGGCCGCTACATGCACCCACGGCCGCCAGTTGAAGTAGTTGCCCCCGCCGGCGTTCATCCAATTCTGCAGCAGGATGGGGTCGCCGGTGATATAAGCCAGCAGCCGGAACACTTCCTTGCGGTGCGAGACGCCGGAACCCTGAGAGTCGATCCTGCCCCAGGGCGCAGACGGCAGGCCTATCGGAACGAGAGCGGTAAAATACTCGCCGACCTGCTTGTAGTAGGGGTTCTTGAAAATCTGTAACTCGGGCAGGGCCGCGTTTACGTACATCGTCTGGTAGAGCATCCACTTGAGATGACTCTGGCCGTAGGAGCAGCCGAGGTTATAACCGCCGAATTGCGAGTTGATCTCGCCGATACCGATCATGTAGTTGACGGTGATATGGAAGAACCGCCTGGCCAGTTCGCTCTTTTCGTACATCGCAATCGCAGCCGGCAGGGAAGCCATCGTCCCTTCCCACGAGTGGCCGCCACCTGAGATGAACATGGAGGACATGTTGGCGATCGGGCCGGTGTAGTGGTCAGTTTCGACCATGTTGTAGAACGTCCCGCCCCACTGATATTCGTTAAGCCACTTTTCAAGCCGCCATTCGAACGAATCTTCAAACGCTTTTCGCTGGTCGGGGGTGTAATCGTCATAGAACCATTCGTAAGCAAGTGCGAGGTATTCGGTAAGGGAGGTCGAATCCTCGCTTCGGTCGCCGCCCATGCCTTCGGGGCTGGATTTGCCGCCGGGGGGATAGGTCGCAATCATCGCGAAAATATCGACTACGTTTTTGTATTTTGGGTCGCCGGTGATCTTGTAGGCCATCGCCGCTCGGGTCAGATCCTTGGCGACTGTATAATAGCTGGTTACCCGGTCGTCGGTGTCGGTCTCAGGCCAGTTGTTCCACTGCGGGTGTTTGGTGATCTCGTCGGCCTGGCCGAGAATTGATTCGGCGAAAATGACTTTCGTGGCCGGGTCGGTTTCGATCATCTTGCGAAGGGTCTCGACCTGGTCCTTGGCGAACGGCATGCGCGGATGCGGCCCGAACTTCGGTGCAATCAGTGCAGTTCGATCCCACTTGGGCGTACCGGCTGCGATATTGAAACTTCTCACCGTAGACCATTGGCCGGGCTGGGTTTCCAGGAGGATCTGCGCGGTTTCAGCATCTTCTACGCCGTTTGGTGCAAGCACCTGGCACATGTAACCGATCCGCCAGTAGTAAGTCCCGCCCTCGGGTAGGGGGGCGAGTTCGTTGTAGCAGTTGAATTCGGTATCGACACTGACGAGCGGTTTTTTGAACGTGGGCTCATCGGCGATCTGGAAGCGGAAGTTGTATAGTACCTGTAGATCCTTCGGCGCAGGGTCGGCGAGCATTATCTTCTGCATATCGGGCACATAGGCCCACCTGAATCTTGGCGGGTTCACGTCGGCTTGGACCTTATCGCCGGGCGCGCGATTGATGGCCGCTCCCCAGAGCATCTGATTATCGGGGGCGAGCAGAGCTTCAGACGAAATCTCAACACGGCGGGCCTCGCCATTACAGCCTGCGGCGGAAATTAGCGCGACGATAATCATGGCAACAAGAGGCTTGGGGTTGCTGTGGGACATTTGCTTACCTTTCAGCGGATTCCGCTAGTGTGGTTCTTAGAGCAAGCTATGATACAAAAGACAGCCCCTGCCCGAAAGGCCCGCCGGTAATCAATTGCCAGTAAATGCGTTTGCTGCCGGCGAGACCTTCGGTACAATAAAGCCACCTATGAGATACGCCAAAGCGAAGTCTACCGCAGAGACGATCCTGAGTTTCGCGATCTTGCTAGCCCTGGCAGCAATCGCTGCAGCCGT
>SDBS01006176.1_pt1 | contig 11651 bp, 13 predicted proteins | sample 2277091 | NCBI WGS metagenome assembly SDBS01 (sample SAMN10404972, study PRJNA504765) | marine sediment metagenome | isolation source: marine sediment core GS10_PC15, 163 cmbsf | place: Arctic Ocean: Southern Knipovich Ridge | collected 2010 | reverse complement strand
CCACATCTAGACCTTCCAGGGTTGCCGTGCTATACTTTACTTCGGCAAAGAAGTGCTCCCCCAGAGTGAATCCCCCCTGAGCATGATATCCAATACCTGAGTTGTCTACGCTCAGACCAAAAATGGGGATGCCGAAGACCGTTTCATCCCATGTAAGCCGCGCCATATAATACCCTATGCCGGCCCCGACATAAGGAGAGAATCCCCCTGTTCCGGGAATGAAGTAAAGGAGCGTCCCCGTGATAGGTACAACGCTCCACTCGATCGTGTCCGTTACGGGAAAGACGGTCATGTCTACCACTCTAGAGAAATACTCTACCCCGAAAGCAATTCCATAAGGAGGGAAGGCATAAAGGTAATCTACCCCATAAGTGACACCGTTCCCCCAAGTGTCCTTAACATCCTGATCTCCGGGCATAAACATGCCCCCTTTTACCCCAAATCCTGTTTTTGGCTGAGCCTGAGCAGCACTCATCAAACCCAAGATTAACCCCACTATCAACAGCATCAGCGTCAGTTTCTTATATTTTCTTAGATTCATTCTGTTTTCTCCTTTCTTTATGGTGACTAGAGTTATTTGGTAGTCCTTTTACTCTCAGTACGTAAACCTTCCTCACCTCCTTTTTCCTAAAATACTCTCTACCCCACAACTGAACTGACAAAACTAACATTATCATATGACTAGATCTAATGCGTATTTCTATCTTCGTCACAATAGAACTGGCACTAATAGCTGATCGTAGTGATAGCTTATGTAATTAGCATTAATAAAGCATTCTATTATTATGGTAATAGGAATATTATTGATAATGGATTATAGTGATAGCTTCTATAATTAGCTTGTATCAAGCTTTTTCTCTTAATCAAAGAATATCGGCTTTCCTCCTTCCTTGAACGGGAGTCCCCCTTCTCTATTTCACCCTATCCACATCATAGATCTCATCATCTATGATAAGTTTATAGAAGAAGATAGACTCATTATAGGGTAAAACCAAAATAATTACCGTTGGTCTATAAGAATATGAGTAGTTGTATTCGTTGAATCGGAAAATCATTCCGTTATCTAATTCCACTAGTTCATCATAGTCAGCCCCCTCAAAAGAGCCACTGACTTGTGAACTGGCAAAAATATAATATCCGATGCAATCTTCAAGGTCATCTGCGTCCAGTGCATATACTAAACTTGAAAAGCAGGCTAATAGAACACAGACCAATCCCACTACGATTAGTTTCTTTGCTCTCATTTTATCTCGCCTCCCTTGAGTTCTGTAAATTCAGTACATCCTGTAAGCCAAGATTATCTGATATTTTCAGGTCTCATTTGGGTGAGTGAGCACTAAGAATAGATCTATTTTCTCTTTTTGATGAGGTCAGAAACCCTACCCAATGATTGCGCTATAAAACCTATTATTGTTCCTAATATCGCACCCTTCCCAACAATATATCCATCAAATCCACTCCCCTTGAAAACAGAGAAAACAGCAACTATAAGCCCTATGATAATACCCAGTGTTAGACCGCCCCAAATAGCATTTCGTCTCCCCCAAAAGACTATTAACAAAATAGCAGCTATTATTCCAAGGATTATCCAGGTCATCTTAGACGCTACTACTCATAAATCCCCCTACCCCACAACTGGCTTGATAAAATGAGCTTGATATAGAAACTCTAATCTTACCCAGGTATATACGTTATCTTATCTGAAGAGAGTGCCTATATGAGGCTCTATGAGGGTATTCTTTCTTGCGGATAAGCATAAAACCTTGATTTAACCTGATTTTGAGTACTCCAGATAGTTTTCTCAGGTCACTTCTCTTGTTTGCCTTTGGCTTCTATGGCGAAAATATTTAGACCTGCTGCAAGGGCAATCATGTTTGCCGTAGCAGACGCAAAAGCAGCAATTGAGAGAAGTAGCCAATTTGTTGCCCCTATACCTAAAGCAATATCTGCAGCACCAGCAATGACCCCTACTACAGCGAATATGACACCGAGAAGCCAACAAATTCGACACGTCCATCCATGCCCACCAAGGCCAGTCGTTACATGTTCACGTTCTTCCTCATATCCCATCAATATCACCTCCTTGATCAATACTCTTTCACACTAGTTGATTTACCTTGAGTTTTCAAAAATTGTCATATCGTGTCTGTCAGCTTTATCTATTTGTTTCATCCTCTCCCGGGCACTGCTCCCCCCGGGTCAACCTATCTCATTATAAGCCCTATCTATCTTATCAATGAGCTTCTTAAACTTAATCCAATTATTGTAAAATGGATAAAACCTCATTTCTTTCTTGATGAGAGAGACAATATGTATAATGTATTGCCTATAATTTTTCTCATTAGAAACACCCAACTCAAGTTGCCACTTTCTTCACTGTAAATAAATTTTGGCTGTCATTCTCTTATTTAATGCCTTATTACAGCCTAATTATTTTTTGGTAAAACTGCAGGTTCTTTCCAGTTGATTGAGTTGTTGTGTATTACCTAAAATTAGATTAGTCCAATCAGGTTTTCCATTTAGAATTATTATTCTGACTATCTTTTCTGCAAGAGCACGATATTCGGGAAATTTCTCACGTACTTTCTTGATTTTTTCTATATTATTAGCGCAAAGTATACCGCTATGAGCCACTTGGCTACGATATTTATAAATATCACGAAGTAAACAATAAGCAATCTTTCTTGATTTTAGGTCAGATTCTAATAGCCAACTTCCTCTTAATCGGAATGACAACGAAAGTTGATCGTTATTTTTATTGTCATCTAGTAAAACCATCTCAAGCGCTATTCCCAAATCAAGCAATTTATCTTCAATCTGTGATCTGCGTTTTGATTGCGAGAGCCTTGAAAGAACTCTAAGTAATCTATTCTTGTCCATATCAGAGAGTTTGCCAAAAGCCTCCATTAATGATTCAATTTCATCTTTTGCGTTTAATGAAAGTTCAGAATTCTTATAACCAAGAACATCATATATATTGTATCCACCACCTGAAGCTCCAAATAAACCGAGTGGCATATCTCGGTCAACATACGAAGTAGCATAGCAAGGTATGCATGAAATTCCGTCAAGTGCATTTAAGAGAAAGGCTATTTCCTTCAATCTTTTTGATGAATTCCAAAAATCTTTGTCTTTGTCTCTTGAGAATTGTTCATCGCCAGACCTAGTCTTGACAACATTGCATTTGTACACAATTGCAGCCTTTGGATTATGTAATCCTCGTGCTGCATTGTGCATATCAAATGTCATATAAAGTTCCTTGTCTCTAGAATCAGGCATTTCACTTGTAGGAATAATTCCATAGCCATTTCCTAGTTGTATAGATTGTTTTACTTCAATACCAAGCACCCAAAGTGTATTGATTACTGGTATGTGGTCTGAGTTCAGAAACTCATTAAGTAATTGCTCTGCATTCTTTTGTCCATGCTTATTAGCGGCCCACAAAAACCACATAGCAAGTTTCTTAATATCAAATGTGTATGCACCACAGCCATTGGATATCATTTTATTTTGAAGATTCTTTATGCATGGATCAGAGTTAAGACAGGAAAGGAGAGTTTTGCCAAGCTCATTTTTTTCTATGATATCTGCATAGAGAAGATATGATCGCGTTTGTATATCATAAACGAATGAGAATCTGTCAATTTCAAGCTTTGGTATATTTAGTTTTCCTAATTTCATGTTTTTTTGCATAACGTGCTAATATACAAGACTCCACAAGACAAATATATTCTTCAATACTCTGTTGAAATCAGGACGAGACAAGGAGGAAATGTCAATATGAGATCCAAAAATCGTTTTCTCTATTTCTTGTTTAAGAGCCAACTTACTGTTGAGAACTTCCTCAGCAAAGCGGTATGAGAATCTTTGTGGTCGTAAGTTCATTTCCACCCTCCAGGTTTGGGCATTTCTCACCCATTATTGGTCGTCCCTCGGCTTATTTTCACAAATCGCTCTTAGACCTATCTTCTCACTATCTATAACTAAACAACAAGATTATGATTATCGGATAACTTAATTCTTCCCATTTATTCGCCACAAAAAGATACTTTATATCAACTCAAAGATAATCTATTGTATTACTATAAATAAGAGTATTGAATTCTATTATTGACTCATGTTCGGTATTATTAGTTTGATGGGAAAGCAAGGTGATATGATTTAGTTTGGAAGGAATTAAGGTCTCGTATTGATTGCCCATAAGCTACTCCATTGTAGCTACTACCAATCTAAGAAAACCTTTGTATAGTTGTATATATATCGTAAATTGGGTATTTGTCAAATTTGGGGGATTTTCATATAGAAATTCTTTTTTGACAAATACTCTCTTTTATGCTAGGTATCAATTAGTAGGAAGTTTAGGAGAAGAATATGGAGGTATACGAGAATGGCGCAGAAAACTGTGGTTACAAATAGAACGAGGAGCGAGGATTACAGGGAGATATTCGTCTACGGAGTCTTTGGTGGGGAAAACGCGGACTATTTTGAGGCAATTATTCAAAGCTATAGTCTGGATGCTGCTGAAAGCCAAAAGGGTGCCCCAGAAGGTGAGACTCAGAACCCGGACAAGATTGTTACAGAGGTTAGGGACGAAGTTTGTCTAAAGATGACTCCCCGCGTCGCTAGAATCATATACGAATGGCTTGGTGCTCACATAGAGACATATGAGGAAGCGTATGGCAAAATACCGCCGGAAAACCAACTAGTCCAATCTGTGAGAAAAGAATGAGTCAAAGGTAGAAGTTGGCGGGGACTGAGCTGTGAGGGTTTATAAAATGCAAGAAGAGACCGAAAAGATGGATCAAGGTACCAGTGGTGCAGGCCAAGATCCTTGGATACGACTTGACACGGCAAAGGTTGTTTTGTCCGAAAGCCACTCACGCACTTGGTGGAACCAACTTTGCTTTGCATTCGCAATGATTTTTTTCGGTGTTTGGATTCAATCAATCCTAGAAGGCAGGCATCGTTGGCCCTTTCTAGCAATTTTCTTGGTGCTGTTTTTTGTGTATCTCTTGTTGGTTTTCGTCTTGGTAATTCCTCGAGGAAAAAGAAATCTAGAAAACCAAACTAAGTGTTATCCTAAAAGAATAGAACAAGCCAATATAGTAATGGAGAATATCACAGGTCTTCTTAAGAGTCCCTCTGGAGCAAAACTGTCAGAAACAGGTTTCAATATTAGTTTTGTGATGGGGGATTTGAAAATAAATGCGTCCAGTGGGGGTGCCACGCAGAATAGTCAGATATCTTGATACTCTTTGATGGGGTGATTCATGTAGTGTGTGTGAGGTTATATATATCAGTTCATTGCGGTTTTGGCACTGCCCCCCCTGTACTTCCCAGCCCCTGATGGCGGGGGGCCTTCTATTAGTTCTCTCCAATTTAGTGTTTTGTTCAGCAGGTGCACATTCTAAAACATTGATTGGATCAAGTATATCCCGTATTTGTCTTTTGTTTCTTTACCTTTAACGAATGCGTAAAATTCCTTCTAGGCCTAGCATTAACCGTATTAAATGCTCTTCTTCTATTATGAGTAATAGAATGTATTCTCTTTATCTAGCACCCATAGAGAGATTGCCTTATTACAGGTAGATAAAATCCTTTCTTAAGACCACTAGATCAGGCAATTGTTCTTAATTTATCAGCGGTCTTTTGATACATAATTATCTATAATTCCCTAAAGATATGATTTAGAGCTAATCTCCGGAAATTACCAATTTGATCCCTAATATGTTAGCGAGCTAATTACAATATCTTCTGCCCCGGGGGGCTTTTTCTCTCCAACTCAACATATCTCATCATAAGCCTTATCTATTTTATTAATAAGCTTCTTAAACTCAATCCAATTGTTATCAAAGAGATAGAATCTGAAGCCTCTCTTTGTCGCTCCTGTATATCTGTCACTCTTAACAAAGATCCTCAGGTCTAGTTTCTCATTATCCATAAGCGAAGCAACAAGGTCCTGGCTATCGGATAGCCTAATCCTCCCTATTTCTTTTTGTTCAGTTTGGTTTGCTTTCATTGCCACTATCTTATTCAACGCCTTACTTCATAAAACATAATGCGCTTAGTGATTTCTTCGTAAAATCTCCTTCTGGAATAAGCTACTAGACTATGTTCTATTTCTAGTCAAAGCCAGGAGGATACATTCTGACGGGTACCGTCGCCCTCATGTAATCGCGAAACAATCCCATACGTGTGAATAGAAATCCCAGCCAAGAGGTGAGTGACGAATGATCCTGGTCAAGACACATAGCTACCGTATTTTTGGTCAATTCGGCCCTTTCGGTATAAATGACTCAGCACGTCGAAGAACAGAGATACGCAATAAGACCTTCTGTACCTATCTTTGATACCTTTCTTGTTATCTTCTGAGAGGCGAGAGTAACGTATCCTATTCTAACCCCAATGACGGATTATTTCCTTCATCTTCTTCTTAATCTTTTTCTTGAGGGCTTTACCGTCTCTTTGTAGATCCGCCAGTTTCTTTATTTCACAGACTTTTTGTACGTAGTTCATTGCCGTTCTGACTGTCCTAGAGTCTTTCTTTATATTACACTTCTTTTTCACACGAATTCTCTCCTGAATCCGCGTGAGGTCTTCGACTTTCTGAGCAAGAAGCTTCTGTTTCTTGCGTAACTCGTTCTTTTTCATGACACCCGTTCTTTCTATTGCTTCCCACGCACTATAAGTTTCCTCATACAGTTTCCAGAATTTGTCCATTACCTTCTTGAGAACTTCAATCTCATTTTGGGGAACTTCAATAATCTCTGGTGACTTGCGATCTTCTGTAGGGGACCCTCTTACCATGTCTTTCACTCCTCTTCCAACATCTTCTATTTGCCGCTCCAGTCTTTTTTGGCCTTCAACAAGGTTATCATGGCCATCCATCAATGTTGAATGGTCCTTTTGCAGCTCGTTTGCAGCTTCTTCTATGTGTTCAAATATCTGTTGCCGGGTCTCGGCTGACGTCTTCTCACAGAAGTTTCTGAGTTCCCTAATAATCCCTGCTTCAACTTTGGTCTTTTTCGCCACCAGTTTTATCTCTCTGTCACTAAGCTTGCCCATTACAGCAGTTACATCCTGCTTTCTGTCTTGACGCCGTTTCAAGGCATTATGCAGGGCCCAGATTGCTTCGCCTGCGTCAGTAGCTCCAGGAGGTAGTGGCGCCTTCGCCACAATTCTCGAAAAGTTTGGTTTCCTATACTTCCTCGCGGCCTTGTGCGATTCTTTTCTGGCGGCCTTCAACTCCGGATATAAGTCTTTTCTCAAAAAAGGAACGATTTCAGCTGTGTTCTTCATTTATAGGACCATCCTCCTTCCTAAACCTTCGACAACCACATAATGCTCGAAACTGAAATCCTCTATAGACCAAACTATTTGGCTCCAGACTCTCCTTTGTCTTGTCCCAAATTCTCAAAGGTTGCTTCCATAAAAGGATTCTAGAAGATGTTGGTTTGCCCTCCAATGGTTGAACATCGTCATATCAATCTCGATTAGCTCAGAAGTTTTTCCCCAAGGTCAACTCATCTCGTCATAAACCTCATATGCTCTACCAATGCTTCATTAGTACCGTGTAGTCTTGTCATTTCGATGTGTTCCTATTGAATGATTCCAGAATGACATCGGATGAACCATATGAAAATAAACAGAGAAACTTCTAGTTGCTCGATAGATGGATACTGCATTCTATATTCTGTGTGAGTCCATTATTCTTGGTTGGATTATGTGTGATAGGAAAATATTCTGGTATGAATAAATAGAAATATTCGATTGGATTTCTCATGAAACAATACCTCTGGATAAAGATAATGCTCTGGCGAAACAGTGAGAAATCATCTATTATTGGCAATACTATGACATAGTACCTATATCTTGTCAAGTTTGAATATCTTTGATATGATGATAACGGTCTCCGAATTCAGATTAATGAGTGGCAAGATTTGAGTTAGTGTTGTACGAATAGGCGAACTGGGGTTTCCGCCATGAGTGACGCACAAGAAAAAGACGTTACCGATAGCTGTTTTGAGCTAGGTTCAGTTCCATGAGTAGGTATAAGTATAGATTTTTGGCACCACTTGCGAACTATGAAAGTGAAAGTTCTGAAATCAGATTGACAAGCGACATAGGAATTAAAAGAGCTTCTGATTCAGAAAGGCAAGATATTAAAAGACTGCTGAAAAACTGGTCCACCATTGCTCTCGGGGGTTTCGTTTTGGAATGCATAATCACCAAAGAAACTCCCGAACCAAAACCGGCTGAATACTTGGAGAAGGAGGGAAGGCCTAGGATTGAAAAGGCCTTAACGATACTCAGACCATATAGAGAGAATGTCCTGATCATCAATCTGATTGTACAACCCTTAGCTGAGACAGATCCCCATGGCCTAACTGCGATTTTTGTGAGGTATTATCAATTATGGTGAGACTCTGCCGAAATACTGGCTAGACAGAAGTATTAGATTACCAAGGGGGAAGAAAACGCCTTAAGGAAGTTCTTTTGCGAATTCAATATTCACGACTTTGAACAGTTTAGTTTGGCAATAGATTATTTCAACAAAAGCTATACTGGGCCTTACGCTCCGAGAGATTCATTTCTCGACTTAATAATTTCCCTTGAGAATCTATATCTTGAAGGAGAGACCCTTGAATTGGGATACAAATTGAGAATGAGGATGGCTTGCGTTCTAGCGAAAGAATTATGCGTGAGAAAGAGGATAGGGGAAGACATGAAAAAAGCGTATAAGTATCGGGGATGGATTGTTCACGGAGAGCAAGGGGATATCCGCAGTCTAGATTACAGATTCCTTCTCAAAATCAGGGCATATACCAGACAATCCCTTAAGATATCCTTCAGGAACCCTACTCTCAGAAATGATTTGGATGATACTATCCTGAAGAGAAACTAGGCATGGCAGATGGACGAATAATGGAAATGGCGCTTTTGCCTAAGTTCATGCGAAATAGAAGGAGGTCTAAAAATGAGGATTATTGACAGATTGAAATATGACGGACCAAATGACGTTCTGGCTTGGAAACATCCCGCCGAAGACATACGAATTGGAACAAAACTAATTGTGAATATGTCACAGGAGGCGGTATTCTTGAAGGGTGGTAGTGTGTGTGACTGTTTTGGCCCAGGCGCACATACCCTGACAACGAAGAATCTGCCTCTATTGGACAAACTGATCAACTTACCTTTCGGTGGTAAAACTCCCTTTTCGGCAGAGGTGATTTACGTAAACAAAGCAACAAATCTGGCACTAAAGTGGGGTACGCCAGACCCAATAAGACTAACAGATCCATTCTATAATGTCATACTGAAAGCTAGTGGAAATGGTACATTTGGAATAAGAGTGAGTGATCCAGTCAGATTTCTCAAGCACCTTGTAGGCACAGCTAATTCGTGGAATTCGGATGATATAAAAAGGTATTTTAAAGGTGAAATAATCCAGCGTTCAAAAAGCGTCATCGCTCAAGTGGTTATTAAAGAGCGTGTCTCCTTAACGGAGATAAATGCACACCTAGATGATATTGCGAACAAGTGCCATCAAAGAATCTCAGGTGAATTTGAAAAATATGGATTGAACCTTGCGACTTTCCGAATCCTATCATTAAGTATTCCTGACGAATCTATTAAGGAATTAGAATCTATCATGATAGAAAAGGCGAGGATTCAACAACTAGGTAAGGATTATGATAAGAAGAGAAGCTATGATGTCTTAGAAAAGACTGCGGAAAACCCATCAAAAGGAGGCGTGGGCCTTTCTAACGGTCTCGGTCTTGGCCTAGGTCTTGGAGCAGGGGTGAAAGTTGGCTCACAGCTTGGACAGAATATCTCTGAAGGTATCAATAATGCCACAAAAGAGAAACAAAAACTAGGAACAAAATGTGCATGTGGATATGACCTTGCTCCGAACACAAAGTTTTGTAGTAATTGTGGCAAGCCTGTGCAAAAACAACGATTCTGTCACGATTGCGGTGCCGAATTGGTGGATGCGGATGCTCAGTTTTGTTCAGAATGTGGGAAGCAACTATAAAAGATGCCGATAGCAAAGAAGTCAACGATGGCTAACATAATGGCTTGGTTCAATAATGAAAAAGGCAGATTGGTTCTGGACTTTGTGAATTCTGTGGTCTATTTTGGAAAGCCGAAGCTCTTATCGACAGATGTGCCTCCAACATCTATACAGTTCTCAATTCCACTAGAGGACGTCGAGAGTGCTCATTTATTCGATGATGGAAGTTTGATAATGAAAAAGTACTATCTTCAAATAAGAATCAGACGTAACCTACTTGACACATATGATGAATGGATTGAAAATGGTGTATTATCTGAAGACGGTGCACTGATTATCTGGACCTCGAGACGTGATGGGGAAACGTTTTCATGGGCCTATAATAGGTTCCTATCAGATGTTAAAACTGAGGTACAGGAGGACGAGGACATCGCAAAGAATATAGAAGTCAATATACTTAGTCCATTCAAAGCTTCAACAAGAGTTGATCTTGTGGAATTCACAGAAGCTAATAGGGATCGTATCCGAGAATACATTTCCCGTCCAGATGATGATGATTTATCTCAAGCACTGTTAGACACTGATGAATTAGAATTGCTCAAGGTAATCGTAAGGTCTTTAATTAGTCATAATAAACTGAATGGTGTGATTGACGAAAAGACCAACGAGTACATTGACAGAGATTTCATAGAAAAAACGCAAAAGATAGTGAACGTGAATGTCGAACTGAATTTTGACGCTCTACTGAAGCAGCTCGGGAACAAAGGGATAAACCTTACTGCTTTTCAGTGTCCACAATGTCATGCTAATTGCACCGTTCCTCCAAGTGGTACAAGCTTTCAATGCCAATCCTGCGATGCAGTAATCAAGATAACGGATATTTTTGAGAAATTCAAACACTTCTTGATATAAAAACACTTTCTATCAGATAACTTCTTCCGAGCAGAAACCCTCCAGCATCCCACTCAATACATTAGTCCCTTCCAAAGAGGTAGACCAGTGGCATCCCTACAGAACCATCTCACCGAAGAATTCCATGGACGTATGGACCACATGACGGGAATGATATTACTCGGCCTTTTTCGTAATGAACATGCCTTACCAACCTCATGTGGCTCGCCAGCAGTTCTACCCTGCCAGGCTAGTTTTCGACTGGTTTTGCCCTTCACGTTGGAAGGTGCAGGGGTCTTCTCCAAAGTTTTCAAAATATGTTATATAGTGTGAGTGAGGTTTTATAGATTGTCTCATGGTGATTTGGGCACTGGTCCCCCCCTGTCATACCTTAAGAAAATTAGTAGCTACGGTGTGAGATTCTTGGTGTCCATATGGTGTCTATATGAGGGGCAAAATGAGGCAAATTCAGGCAAATTGGTAGGCAAAGGCAAACCTGTGAAAGCCCTATTTATGATGGTTTTCCTGCTCTTTATCTTGTTCTTGGGATTTGTCTGCTTCGGCTCCGGAGGCCGACGTTCTATCCACTGAACCACAGGCGCCTAATTTATCCAAATTCTCAAAAATTACTTACACGCTTTCTTTAAAAGTTGCACGGCATATTCTAAGAAAACTTTGATTCCCTCATGTCAAGCGTAAAAACGCCTCATTTCAAACTAATATTTACCATATTTCTTAACCAGCT
>SDBS01006175.1_pt1 | contig 11653 bp, 12 predicted proteins | sample 2277091 | NCBI WGS metagenome assembly SDBS01 (sample SAMN10404972, study PRJNA504765) | marine sediment metagenome | isolation source: marine sediment core GS10_PC15, 163 cmbsf | place: Arctic Ocean: Southern Knipovich Ridge | collected 2010 | reverse complement strand
TGTCTGCGCCTGTGGCTTAAAGAACAGAATGTCAAAAGCAAGAATATCACAAGAGAAGAACTGGAACAGAAGGTTGACAGTATAAGTTTTGAAAGAAACCTGCCATCACCAATCACGGGCAAGGTTATACTGCGTGATGGTCGTACCGGTGAGCCATTTGACCAGCCGATAACGGTGGGCAACATCTATATGATGAAGCTAAATCATCTGGTTGAGGACAAGGTTCATGCCCGCTCTACAGGTCCTTATTCGCTTATTTCACAACAGCCTCTGGGCGGCAAAGCCCAGTTCGGTGGCCAGCGCTTCGGTGAAATGGAGGTATGGTCACTGGAGGCTTATGGTGCGGCTCACAACCTGCAGGAAGTACTGACCATAAAGTCTGATGATGTTACCGGGCGGGCAAAGGCCTATGAAGCCATAGTTAAGGGTGAAGATATTATGCCACCTGGTGTACCGGAGTCTTTTAAGGTACTGGTTAAAGAGCTGCAAAGCCTAGTATTGGCGGTTGAGGTGATTAACGAAGAGGAAAAGGCAATCCATGCTGAAAAAACAAGCGACACGCCTGAGATAGAAAGTGAGCTTGAGGTTATCAAGGTAACTTCCATTGAAGATAATGATTCAGACGAAGAAACAGAAACGGAAAAGACAAGCGATACACCTGGGATGGAAAATGAAGCTGAGTCTATTAAGCTATTGCCAGATATTAAGAATGATTCAGAAGAAGGAGTAGCAGAAGATAGTGCTTGAAGTCAATAATTTTGATGCTGTTCGTATCTCGCTGGCATCACCGGAGCAGATTCTAAGCTGGTCCTACGGTGAGGTAACCAAACCAGAGACATTCAATTACCGCACGCTGAAACCGGAAAGAGACGGGCTTTTTTGCGAAAGGATTTTTGGTCCGACAAAGGACTTTGAGTGCTCCTGTGGTAAATACAAACGGATACGGTTTAAGGGAATAATCTGTGATAAGTGTGGTGTTGAAATAGCCCGTTCAAAGGTACGCCGGGAGCGAATGGGACATATTGAACTGGCGTGTCCGGTAAGCCACATCTGGTTTTCCAGGGGGATACCCAGCCGGATAGGGCTACTGCTTGACCTGTCGGCACGAAGCCTGGAGCGGGTTATCTACTTCTCTCATTATATAGTTACCTCTGTGGATGAGAAAGCACGAAATGAGGCAATCAAGCAACTGGAGGATAGCTTTACCCAGCAGATAACCGAGCAAGAGGCAGCCCTGGAGAATAAAGTAGCTGAAATAGAGCAGCAACAGGCAACTGTAGAAGAAGTAAACAAAATCAGACGAGATTTTGAAGAAGCAAGAAGACAGCTTGAAGATGAGCTGATAGTTAAAATAGAACAGCTGAAGGAACTGAATAAAGTCGTACTGCTTACCGAAAATCAGTATCATGAACTAAAGCAGAATTATTCTCATATCTTTGAAGCCGGAATGGGGGCTGAAGCTATCCTGAAGCTGCTGAAGGAAATTGACCTTGATGAAATGCGCAGCCACTTGCTTCAAGAAACGCATTCCTCTTCAGGGCAGCGCCGCCGCAAGGCATCAAAACAGTTGCAGCTGGTAGAGGCATTTCGGCGCAGCAGCAACAAGACGGAGTGGATGATTTTAACAGTATTACCGGTGCTGCCTCCAGACCTGCGTCCGATGGTTCAGCTGGATGGAGGCCGGTTTGCCACCAGCGACCTTAATGACCTTTATCGGCGGGTTATCAACCGCAATAACCGATTGCGTCACCTGATTGAAATAGGGGCACCTGAAATTATAATCCGCAATGAGAAGCGGATGCTTCAGGAGGCAGTTGATTCACTGATTGATAATGGCCGCCGCGGAAGAGCTATTTCGGTTAGTGGAGACCATAAAGCTAAATCGCTTTCGGATATGCTGCGGGGGAAGCAGGGACGCTTCCGCCAGAACCTGCTGGGCAAGCGGGTTGACTATAGCGGACGCTCGGTTATTATTGTTGGTCCGGAACTAAAGCTGCATCAGTGCGGTTTACCCAGACGGATGGCACTGGAACTGTTTAAGCCCTTTATTATGCATAATCTGGTTGTGAAGGGGCTTGCCTCTAACATCAAGAGTGCCCGCCGGCTGGTGGAGAGGGCTAAACCGGAGGTCTATGACATCCTCGAGGAAGTGGTCAAAGAACGGCCGGTTCTGCTCAATCGAGCGCCTACCTTACACCGGCTTAGCATACAGGCTTTTGAACCGGTGCTTATTGATGGTAGTGCCATCCAGATACACCCACTGGTTTGCTCTGCCTTTAATGCCGATTTTGATGGCGACCAGATGGCGGTGCATGTACCCCTTTCCAAAGCGGCGGTAAAGGAAGCCAGAGAGATGATGCTCAGCACCCACAATATGCTGCTACCCAGCTGTGGTGAACCGGTAGTAGTGCCGACGCTGGATATGGTCTTCGGCTGCTATTACCTGACTATAATCAAACCCGGAGCTGAGGCTATAAGCACGACCTTCGGTAGTATTGAAGAAGCCAAACTGGGCTATGACCTGGGTATTATTGACCTCAGGGATGAGATTGAAGTCAGGTTTAAAGATAAGCAAAGGGTTAAGACCAGCGTCGGGCGTATCATCTTTAACGAGGTATTGCCTGAAGAAATAGGCTTTATTAACAAGCCGATTGATAAATCAAAATTGAAGCAAATAGTAACGGATTGCTATAAGCTGCTCGGTGATAATGAGAAGATGGAAGCGGTGCTTGATGGCTTAAAGCAACTCGGTTTCAAATATGCTACGAAATCGGGAATATCTATTGCTATGGATGATATACGGGTTCCGGCGAAGAAGGCGAAGATACTGGAAGAAGCCGATGAGAGGATGGCTATCATTGAAAACCAGTACCAACGCGGTTTGATTACAGAGGATGAAAGGTATAATAGCATTATTGAGGTATGGATGGGGACTACCGACCGGCTTACCAGCGCCATTAACGAGTCCCTTGATAAAAACGGAAGTATCTATATGATGGCGACCTCGGGAGCAAAAGGTAACATTTCGCAAATCAGGCAGCTGATAGGCATGCGGGGATTGATGACCAACCCGGCCGGTAAGATTATAGATTTCCCTATAAAATCGAGCCTTCGTGAAGGGCTCAGTGCCATGGAGTACTTTATCTCAACTCACGGTGCACGCAAGGGTCTGGCGGACACGGCACTACGGACATCAGGTAGCGGTTATCTTACCCGGCGTCTGGTTGATGTAACTCAGGATGTGATCGTTCTCGAAGAGGATTGTAGCACTACGGAAGGAACATGGATTTATGAAACTCGGGAAAAGGGGTTGTTGCCGCTATTTACCGATAGAATAACAGGCCGGATGGCGGCCAGTAAGATAGTTAATCCAGACAACGGTGAAATTATAGTAGAGCGCAATGAGGAGGTTGATGAACACAAGGCGGCTGAAATAATTGCTGCCGGTATAACCAGGGTCCAGGTCAGGTCACCACTTAGCTGTCAGTCTACGCAGGGTGTATGCCAGATGTGCTATGGCCGAGACCTTGCCCGCGGGCATCTGGTTGAATTGAGCACTGCGGTGGGTATAATCGCCGCTCAGAGTATCGGTGAGCCAGGTACACAGCTAACACTGCGAACATTCCATACCGGTGGCGTGGTCGGGCTTGATATCACCAGCGGTCTGCCCAGGGTGGAGGAGCTGTTTGAAGCCAGGCCACCCAAGAATAAAGCTATAATATCGGAAATAGATGGCGTAGCCGATGTGATTGATAATGAGAATGGGAGGTGGGTTAAGGTTGCCAGCCATGATACATTCCATGATGAGTATCAGTTACCGCCTGACTGGCAGTTGATGGTAAAAGATGGTCAAGTGGTGGATATAGGTACTGTTCTGGCAAGTCCACCTGCTGAAGGCAATGAAGCATCGACATCTACGGCACTGGCTGAGCCTATTGTAGCCCGTGTGTCCGGAGAGGTTTATATTGAAGATGGCAGACTATCAATAAAATATGAAGAAACTGAGGAGCAGGAATACAGTGTTGCCGCGACTACCTATATACGGGTTCAATCCGGGGATTTGATAAAAGCCGGCCAGCAACTGACCGATGGCTCCATAAATCCGCATGATATACTGGTTGTATTGGGTAAAGACGCTGTTCATCGGTATCTGGTGGAAGAGGTACAGAAGGTTTACTGCTCCCAGGGAGTGCATATAAATGATAAGCACGTTGAGGTTATAGTACGCCAGATGCTGTCCAAGGTACGTATTGACTCACCCGGTGATACTAACCTGATAACCAGAGAACTGGTGGATAGATTCCGTTACGAGGAAGTCAATGCCAAGGTGCTGGCTGAAGGCGGTGAGCCGGCTACAGCACATACCGTGCTGATGGGTATAACCCGGTCCAGCTTGAGCACTGAGAGCTGGCTGGCGGCCGCCTCCTTCCAGGAGACCAACAGGGTGCTCACCGAGGCGGCAATCTATGGCAAGGTGGACAGGTTAACCGGGCTTAAAGAGAATGTTATTATCGGCAAGCTAATCCCAGCCCGTTGCCGCGCCTGCAAGGAGGCATCCGAGGAAGCAGCCAGGCAACTGGAAATGGAAGAGGAAAAAGCAGAGCTGGGGTTGAGCGGTGAATTACCGTTGCTGGCGGCTACGGAAGATGGTCCAGCTATTCAGCCATTGTAATACAAACTAAAACCGTAAATAGAGCCACCTCGGCAAGGCTGGGGTGGCTCTATTTATTGCTGGACCAAACACTATTACAAAATAAAGATATGGTATAATGGCTGAGGAATTGGTTTGACCAAGAACCTGTCTTATTTACATAATATCTTGGGGGTGGATTAGAATAGAGCGTATTATCTCAGGTAAGCCCGACGCCGAGGACATTCCACTTGATACCAGCCTCAGGCCTCGATCGCTTGACGATTTTATCGGACAATCCAGGATTAAAGAGAATCTGGGTATTGCTATTGCTGCCGCCAAGGGCAGGGGAGAATCGCTGGACCATATACTACTGTATGGCCCGCCTGGCCTGGGTAAGACAACACTGGCTTATATAATAGCCAATGAGATGGGTGTCAACATCAGGATTACCTCCGGGCCGGCAATAGAACGCACCGGGGAACTGGCAGCTATATTGACCAATCTGCGCAGCCAGGATGTCCTCTTTATTGATGAAATACATCGTCTCAACCGGGCAGTGGAGGAAGTGCTCTATCCGGCTATGGAGGACAGGGCGCTGGATATTGTAATTGGCAAGGGTCCCGGTGCCAGAAGCCTGAGGCTTAATCTGCCAGCCTTTACCCTGATTGGTGCCACCACAAGATTTGCCCAGTTGAGCCCGCCTCTCAGAGACCGCTTTGGTGCCATCTACCGCCTTGATTTCTACGACCAGGCGTCAATAGAAACCATCCTGAAGCGTTCTGCCAGCATCATCGGCGTAGAAGCCGAAGCCGAGGGGTTGGGTGAGATTGCCTGCCGGGCAAGAGGTACACCGAGAGTATCCAACCGGCTGCTGAGGCGGGTCAGGGATTATGCCCAGGTAATGTTAGATGGCGTCGTCAACCAGAAAGCGGCGGTTGCAGCCCTATCCAGGCTTGAGATTGATGCTATAGGACTGGACGAGATAGACCACAAGGTGTTGCGCACTATTATTGAGAAATTCAATGGCGGTCCCGTTGGCCTGGATACCATAGCCGCCTCCATCAGCGAAGAGGCGGATACCATTATGGATGTCTATGAACCCTATCTACTGCAGCTGGGCTTCCTGGAGCGTACTCCTCGCGGTCGCCTGGTTACACCACTGGCATACCGGCACCTTGGAATCCCCGATAAAAGAGAAAAACCGCCCCAGCCTACACTTTTATAGTTAAGCCTAGGCTATGGAAAATAATTCTGTTCTTATTCATTGCTGCTGCGCTCATTGCACCGCCTATACCATAGATTACTGGCGGCGACAGGGCTATGAGCTGAGTGCGCTGTGGTATAACCCCAACATCCACCCCTATATGGAACACCAGCATCGCCTTGAGGCAATGCAATCCCTGGCTAAGAAACTTGATTTTCCACTGATTACAGCCGATAACTACGACATAGTGGAATACTTCAACAGGGTAACCGGGCATGAAAGCCAGCGTTGCCGATATTGTTTTCAACTACGCCTGCAAAAGACGGCTGAAACCGCCCGTGAGCTTGGTTTTAGAAGCTTTACATCAAGCCTGCTTATCAGCCCCCACCAGAAGCATGAGCTGCTGCTGGAAATTGGAAACAGTCTGGCTGAAAAGATGGAAATACGGTTCCTGTATGCCGACCTGAGGAAGCACTACTCGGATAGCCGGCACATTACGAAACCACTGGCTCTTTACCGCCAGCAGTACTGTGGCTGCGTTTACAGCGAATGGGAACGCTATGCAGATATCAAGATTGAATAAGTAGCATATAGGGCGAATTATGGAGGTAAAAACTTGTCCTGCTGTATACGTCTGATGCGCCACGAGGACATTAGTCAGGTGGATGAAATTGACCGCCAAGCCTTTAAGACAACGATGCCACCGACCAGCTATCAACGCGAGTTGTACAATCAGCTAGCCCACTACATTGTAGCCTACGATGACCAGGGAGCAATAGCTGAAAATGATACCGGAGAGGATTCGCCGTCACGACAATATATATTCGGCTTGGCTGGCTTCTGGCTGCTGGCTGGCGAGGCGCATATAGTCAACCTTGTGATAAGGCAACCCTATCGCCATCGGGGAATAGGGGAGCTATTGCTCATAAACCTTGCCCTGGAGAAAGAAGCCTCTCTTATTATACTTAAAGTACGGGCTTCAAATAATGCTGCCCGGAGCCTTTATAAAAAGTACGGCTTTAGCATAAAGAGGCTACGACGGGGTTACTATCTGGATAACAGGGAGAACGCCGTCATTATGACCGCTGAAGATATCGGTTTGGCTTCATTTAAGAAGAAGCTGAACCGATTAAGGGAGGAGCATTCTAGAAAATGGGCTATAGCCCCGCATCAAGTAGTGCAATAGCACTTACTATATTTACTATTTATAGGTGATACTAGGGTTCTTCAGAAGCGAGCTTGCCACCGGTTGCCCAGTTAGACTTAGGGTTATCCTTAAAGATGATGTGAACCTGTTCTTTGGGGACACCAATTTTAGCAAACTGGTCGGTAATACCCTTCGCCAGCTGCCTCTTCTGCGAAAGTGTGCGTCCCTGCCACATCTCAACAATAACTACCGGCATAATGCCTCCTTGATTTGATTTCAAATACTTTTATAGCCAATCTCTATTCAATCTTTTCCATGTCCTGGCCGCAGCAAACAAGGGTGCCGCCGCCGACCCTGGTTACTGTTACTTCGTTGCCGCAGATACTGCACCGGTACTTCTCGCCGACCTTTTTAACACTCATTCTGGTATCCCTTCTGTTTAGTCACGCCGGTACTTGTTCTTCAGGGCTTCAATTTCCTGTAGCTTATCAAACTCTTCCTGGCTTAAGGGTTCGCAACTCTGAATGCCACCGTTCTTCAGCTTGATAGCGAATAGCTGGCGGCACTTCCAGCACTTATATGGACCCTCATAGCTTGTATCTGTCAGGGTAATAGTGCCTTCAATGGTACATTCAGGGCATTTTATCTTGAATAGCATAATTATTAAATCCTCCTTATAGTCCTATACAACATTTACCTTGGAAAAGAAGAGGTTGGCTATCAACCCGGCCAGTATGGGGAATATAAAGGTACAGGCAAGGCGGATGGCGGTGAACTTCCAGCCCATAAGTCCTACCTCAAGTGGCAACCGGGCGAATGCCCATAATGACCACCCCGTCATAAAGGCAACCATGGTACCGATACCGGCACCAGCCTGCAGCAGCCCGGCGGCAATAGGTAATGCAACTATGGGACCACCCGGCATGAGACCACCAACGGTAGTGCCAATAAGAATGCCTCGAAAACCGGATTCGGCACCAACCCACCTGGCCATCATTTCATTAGGGATAAGGATAGGGATTATACCGGCTATAATAAATACAAATATCAGTAACGGCATAACCTGTAGCATTATATTACCGGCCGACTTCAAACCCAGGATATGCTCGCCGCCTCCTTTTTGATAGGCAATGATAAGAAGCGCAACGGCGATGACGCCCATAATTATGGTTGGGATAAGCATCTGGCGGAACCTCCCGTTTTTATTCGTCTTGTTATTCATATAATCCAATCCATTATAGCTCTACTGGATAATACTATCAGTATGGCTTTTGATAGGCAAATCAGCTGTTCTAACCAACCTTCCTGACCACCAGGCAGATGTTTCTTGAGAATAGCTTTATCGGGAAGCGGTAGGAGCTTTCGGGGAAGGATTTGATAACCTGAAAACCAGCTTTCCGGGCAAGCTTCTCCAGTTCGGTATAGGAAAAAAGGTAGTAGTAGCGATATAGGGTCTTATCCTTCTTATGCCAGGGTATATATACCTCTTTGGGCTTGAGCCAGAAGCCGGGTTGCCACCGGTTCCAGACTGTGATAAAGGCTTCACCACCAGGCTTTAGAACCCGTCTCAGTTCGTTTAATGCTGTTAGCCTTTCATGCTCGCCCTCTATATGGTGGTAGGTAGCCACCGATATCGCCCAGTCAAAGACATTATCGGTATAGGGTAATTGCCTGACGTCGGCCAATGATAGCTCAGCATAGAAATTGAATTTCAGGGAATACCTTCGGGCAAGTTTGAGCATCTCAAGTGAAAAGTCAATACCGTAAAGCTCAAAGCTGTCTATAAAGGGTAAAAAATCGGGTCCATGGGCGCAACCGAGATTAAGCAACCTGCCCTTCTGCCAGCGCTTAGCCAGTGTCTTTAACTCATTGCCAAAGATAGACCAGTGCCGGAAGTTATACCAACCAGATGCTATCTGGTTGAAAACACTATCCTGGTTATTAACCAATTAAATCATCCTTTATGGTATCGCCATCCGCTATAAGATTGGGTTGTTGCTCAGGTTAAAAACTGATAGACTGATTATTACCCCTTTCAGGGAGTATACAATGAGGAAACTATCGAGGACAATATCCGGTGTAACACCGGTGGCGGTAATGACGCAGCCCATGGAGTGCCCGGGACAGTGTATTTACTGCCCCACCTATACTGAGACACCCCAGAGCTATACACCGGAGTCGCCGGCGGTGCTGCGTGCTATAAAGTGCGACTATGATGCCAGAAGACAGGTGGAGCTCAGGCTGAAGGTTCTAACCGAGATGGAGCACCCCACGGATAAGGTGGAGATGATAGTAATGGGCGGCACCTTCCTTGCCTGCCCGGTGGACTATCAATATAAATTTATAAAGGACTGCTTTGATGCCCTGAATGGTGCAGACTCAGCCAGTCTGGAGGAGGCTCAGCGGCGCAATGAAACCGCCAGGCACCGCTGTGTCGGGCTGTGTATTGAAACCAGGCCTGATTGGTGCCGCCAGCAGGATATAGAGCGGATGCTTGAGTTCGGCACCACCAGGGTGGAACTGGGGGTTCAGACGCTTGATGATAAAATCTACCAGTTGGTAGGGCGTGGCCACCGGGTTAAGGATGTGGTTATTGCCACTGCACTGCTCAAGCAGTATGGCTTTAAGGTGCACTATCACTGGATGCCGGGGCTACCCGGCTCAACCCCGGAGCATGACCTGGAGCTATCGTTGATGATGTTTGATGACGCCCGCTTCAGGCCGGACGGCTTGAAGCTGTACCCGACCATGGTAGTTGCCGGCACCGGGCTGGAGAGGTGGTACCGGGAGGGGCGCTATAAGCCCTATGATGATGATACTATGGTCAACCTGGTGGCTGATATAAAGGCTATTGTTCCGAGGTATGTCAGGATATCGCGGGTGCTGCGTGATATTCCGGCGAAGTTTATTGTCGCCGGCCTGAAAGACTCGCTGCGGGGTGTGGTAAAACATAAAATGGAACAGCAGGGGATTTACTGTAAGTGCATCCGCTGCCGTGAGTATGGACACCGGCTAAAGGATGGCTGGCAAAGCGGCGAACCAAGATTAACAAGGATGGACTATGATGCTTCACAGGGGAAGGAGATATTCCTTTCCTTTGAAGATGAACAGGAAACACTCTTTGGTTCGCTGCGACTGAGGATTCAGGAAAAGCATCTGCCAAGATTGAGGCAGGCCGCTAGCAGCCTGGCATTGGTAAGGGAACTGCACGTCTATGGGCCTGAGCTGGCTCTTGGAAAGCGAAGCATAGCCGCCGCCCAACATAAGGGGCTGGGCAGATTACTGCTGCTAGAGGCAGAGAGGATAGCTGCTCAAGAGTTTGGCGCGCCATTGATTGCCGTCTTGAGTGGGGTTGGCGCTCGTGCGTATTACCGCTCTGATTTGGGCTATAGATTTAAAGCAGGCTATATGGTTAAAAAGCTTGAGGTTTGTGTAAAGACACCCTCGTCTTTGCCGGTGGCAGAGTGAAGGCAGTGAGTTTTATATTAATTCTCTTCCTGGCTCCAGCTCTGCATAATCTCCTTTATCTGCTGGGAAAGCCTGGGGCTGGAACGCAGTCGTTCAATAAGGACGGGGCAGCCCTCCAGCAGTGAGTTCTGGGCGGCGGTAGCCATGCTGGAGATAAGGTTCTGTATACCCAGGTCAGCCTGCTGTGAAATATCGGCACCGGGTGTTGCTGCCAGCTGGCGGCGGATATCCTCGGCGGTAAACCTCATCGGCATTATGCACGTTTTATACCACGGGCATTCCTTGCACTGCATTATACTGTAGGCTTCATCTAAGACATCGCCCATTTTTTAGTCTCCCGTTCACTATTTAATACCCGTTATCAGGGCATTATTCTATCCAGGTAATCTTCTATTTCGGCACTATTATTAAAGGAACCGAGTCTTATTGCTTGAATTATACCATTTTTATCAATGAAGAATGTAATCGGTATACCAGAGACTCCGTAGTCAAGGGAAACATTACCATCAGTATCAAGCAGTGCCGGGAAGGAAAGGTTGTTATATATCATAACCTCTGCCGCCTTTGCCGGTGCCTCCCTGATATTGATGGCTAACAACACCAGAGGTGGTGATTTTGTCTGATGAATCTCCTGCAGGTAGGGAAACTCCCTAATACAGTAAGTTCAGCCGCTCCTCCAGAAGTTGAGTATTACCGGGCTGCCCCTCAGGCTGCTTAAGGTAATGGTATTGCCTTCAAGGTCCTGGAGCTGGAAGTCGGGTGCCAGTTTGCCTGTTTCTGATCCGCCATTGGATGATAAATTACATCCATTTATTAGAATCACGAGCAACAGAAAAATTATTAAGAATAGCCTTATTATGATCTTCATAGCTATAGTGTCCCCTAATACCAAAGACTAAAAAAGCCAGCTAATAGTTCTAGTTTCAATATCTCTAACACACAGGCAACCTAATGGTTAACCATTCAGATTCTAGCATTAACCAAACAAACGCTAGGACTATAATTATTATGAACCAAATAGGCATCACCTCTATATATAGTACTCCTAGGTTACTAGTCAGTATAAGTATTCCCACCAGCACCAGAATGAGCCCACTGATAATATATATTATTTTAGAATAGCGGTAGGACCGTTTCAAGAGCGGGGTAATGGAGCTAAAGGTGGCTCCGAGTATTAAAAATGGCAGCCCCAGTCCGAGGG
>SDBS01006173.1_pt1 | contig 11655 bp, 9 predicted proteins | sample 2277091 | NCBI WGS metagenome assembly SDBS01 (sample SAMN10404972, study PRJNA504765) | marine sediment metagenome | isolation source: marine sediment core GS10_PC15, 163 cmbsf | place: Arctic Ocean: Southern Knipovich Ridge | collected 2010 | reverse complement strand
AATCGATATTCAGGGAAAAACTCAAGACATTACGATTCGCAACACAAGATTAGAAAATACAGCGGGCAAAAACCAGAAAATAGGCATTCGTATCAGCGATGAGGCTGAGCGGATCATTCTCCAGGGAAATACTTTTGATAATTGTCCAGTGAATATAAAAGATCTGCGTTCCAAAAAAGCTGAGCCGGGTTGATCACATAAGGTGTGCTATGCTTGTCTACATTGTTTGTCCGGATATGAAGTATAATATGATGAATCGGCGAAAATTTCTGAGATACACCGCTATGGGCATCGCCGGTACTATATCGCCAGGGTGTCAGAAGTACAGAAGTCTTGGAGTGCCATATTTCTCAACAGGAAATAAAAAGCCAAATTTCATCATCATATTATGCGATAACTTAGGTTATGGAGATGTGGGTTGCTTTGGCTCGACCATACATCCTACGCCACATATTGATCGGCTGGCCAAAGAAGGTATGAGTCTGACGAGCTTTTATGTCTCAAGCGGAGTATGTACTCCTTCTCGTGCAAGTCTGCTCACTGGGTGTTATGCCCAAAGGATCGATATGCATATTTCGGATAAAGGCGGTTGGGTTCTAAGGCCAGTTGCAGCCAAAGGATTAAATCCCCACGAGATTACAATTGCGGAGGTTTTACAGAAACAGGATTATGCCACGGCCTGTATCGGGAAATGGCATTTGGGGGATCAGCCGAAATTCTTACCCCGAAATCACGGCTTTGATTATTTCTATGGAATTCCTTATAGTGAAGATATGGTGCCTTCCCATACTCCGGTGTGGCCGCCGCTACCTTTGATACGCAATGAAGTAGTAGTAGAGGCTCCCGTCGATTTGACCAGCACAAGCAGGCGATACATCAAAGAAGCGACCGAGTTCATAAGTGAGAATCGGGATAAGCCCTTTTTTCTTTATTTTGCCCCTCACCTGCCAGGCAGCAAAAAGGCACCTGATGTGGATCCACGGTTTTCAGGCCGATCCGCTAACGGCCCATACGGTGACAGCATAGAAGAAATCGACTGGTCTGTGGGACGAATCATAAATATCTTGGGAGAACTTAATCTTGACAAGCAAACGCTGCTGATATTCACCTCGGATAATGGAACACCCCGAGGGCATGGCGGAAGCAATGAGCCCTTGTCAGGCTGGGGCTACAGCACGATGGAAGGAGGTATGCGGGTTCCATGTGTTGTTCGCTGGCCGGGTAAGATCCCAGCAGGAACTGTATGCGATGAATTATGTACAACTATGGATTTGCTACCTACATTTGCCCAACTGGCCCTGGCAAAGCTGCCCACGGATCGTATAATCGATGGCAAGAGTATTTGGTGCCTTTGGAGCGGTGAGCCGGATGTCAAGTCGCCTCACAATGTGTTTTATTACTACATGATGGATCAACTCCAGGCAATAAGGTCAGGCAAATGGAAGCTGCACTTGCCACTGGAAAGAGCACGCGGTAAACGAACCGGCAGCCCATTAAAATTAGTTGATTTGAATAAGGATATCAAAGAGACAAGCGACCTCTCTGGACAGCATCCAGAAGTAGTCAATAGGCTTATAGCTCTTGCAGATAGAGCCCGTCAAGAGCTTGGCGACCTTGGCTGCAAAGGCAGAGGTCAACGTCCGGCGGGTTCTGTTTCCCAATCAACTCCAATATTACCCAGGAAATGATATATGTCACAGTCAATGCCAAATCCATCTGACCGAAAAAATGATTTTGTATGGAAAAACCAAAATTTTAAGGCCGAATATGTACACATACATGAATGTTTTAGAAACGATAACAATCCCGATTTATCGGGATGGCCAGAATCAAAGGAGATGAAATATGCAGCAGATACCAAGTCGACGCAGTTTCCTAAAAGTGATTGGAGCCGGGTTTGCCTCCGCTGGGCTACAAAAGCTTAAAGGTCAATCGAAATCTGGAACACCAACGTCGGAAAAGGAAATCCCTTCAAAGTCATTTGTGGATTTCCTGAAGAAATATGGAGATGAGCATCAGCCCGGCATGATATACCGTGACGGGCAAGATTTTCGGGCCTGGCAGCAAGCTTTTCGTCGAAAGCTCGAATCCCTGCGTGGGGCTTTACCTAAACGCCTCAAGCCTGAGGTGGAAATCTTAGAGACGACTGAATTGCCCGACCACACCCGCCGGCTAATTCGTTTTCCGGTTACAAAATCTTCCGAGCTCATCGCCTATTTGCTGGTTCCCAAAAATATCAAAAAGGGTGAGAAACGGGCAGGCATTATTGCCCTGCATGGCCATCATTCCCACGGGATCAAGACTATTTGTGGTGTACAAAAGACGGATTATCCCCCTTATGCACTGCAGGCTGTGCGTTCCGGCTATGTAGTGCTGGCGCCTGCCTGGTGGGGCTGGCCGGGAAGAGACGGTCATCTTGACAGGATAGGAGATCGTGATAAATGCAATGTTATCCAGATGGCTGCATCCATGTATGGTATTAATGTTTTGGATCTGCATATTCAAGATGGCCAGGCTGCGATTGACATCTTGTGCTCACGTGCTGAAGTAGATGCGAAAAAGATCGGCTGTATAGGAAATTCTTATGGCGGCCGAACTACAATGTGGCTTACGATTTTTGATGATCGAATCAAAGCCTGTGTTCCAAGTGGATGTATGAACATCTTCCGTGAGCGTTCTTTGAAACTGTCTTCATGTGCAATCCAGTATTTGCCGGGAGTACTTCAATATGGGGATGTTCCGGAATTGTTCAGCTTGATTGCACCGCGTCCAATGCAGTTGCAAGCGGGTGAAGGAGATAATCTAATCACTTCTTCAGACCGAGACCAAATAAAGCAGGTCGTGGAAAAGGCATATCATATTCTTGGAGCAGAGAAAAACTTTGAGTATATACTGCATTCGAGAGGGCATGTTTTTGCCTGGGACCTTGCTGCCCCATTCTTCCGGAGGCATCTGAAAATAGATAGATAGGGAGTTCCCATGGAAAGGCGTGATTTCTTAAAAAAGACAGTTGGAATAGGAGCGGCATCCTTCGCAGCAGCAAACCTTATTAACACGAGCCGGGCAGCGGTAACAAAAAGAAATAGCCAGAACATTATACTTATCATGACCGACAACCATGGTGCCTGGACTCTGGGCTGTTACGGAAATCTGGACATTAAGACACCGAATATCGATCGCCTGTCAAAGGAAGGCATCCGCTTCACTAAGGCATTTAGTTCAAATGCAGTGTGCTCACCGACACGTGCCACATATCTGACGGGACTTATACCCTCACAACACGGAGTTCATTGTTATTTGAACCGTAATGAAGCTCAAATGGGAGCCAGGGCATATAGCACAATTGAGGAGTTTCGCACTCTGCCTGAAATCCTTGCGGAACAGGGATATACCTGCGGACTTGTCGGCAAGTGGCATCTCGGTAAGAACATGTATCCACAGGAAGGATTCAGCTACTGGATTACTATGCCGCATGGAGGCACGCGTACTTTCTATGATGCGGAAGTTATCGAAAATGGTAAAGTCCGCACTGAGCCGGACTATTTGACCGACCTTTGGACAAAGCATGGAGCAAGGTTTATTGAACAGAATAAAAATCGTCCATTTTTCCTGTTTTTGTCTTACAACGGACCGTATGGCCTCGGTTCTTCCCTCAATAAGCCCGCCCGCAACCGTCACGCAGCATATTATGCTGACAAGGAATTACTGTCTTTTCCCCGTGAATCGATGCACCCCTGGCTCTACAATAACAAACAATTCCTAAACAATGTGCATGCCATGCGGCGGTACGCCTGCGAAGTGAGCGCAATCGACGATGGTGTGGGTGAAATGATTCGTACATTGAAGAAGCTGGGGCTGGACGAGGACACGCTGGTCATCTTCACAGCAGATCAGGGATGGGCTGGTGGTCAAAATGGTCTTTGGGGGATGGGTGATCATACTCGCCCGTTGCATGCATTCGACTACACAATGCACATTCCTTTGATATTCCGGCACCCTGGTACAATCCCTTCTGGCAATGAGTCAGATTTAATGGTCAGCAACTATGATTTGCTTCCTACTGTTCTAAGTTATCTTGGTTTGTCCGGGGAGATGCCAAATAATCCGAAGCCGCCTGGCCGGGATTATTCAACGGTACTGAAGGGAAAAAGCCTGGAATGGGACGATACTGTCTTTTACGAATTCGAGAATGTTCGGGCTATCCGGACTGTTGAATGGAAATATATCGAGCGGTACTCGGACGGCCCACATGAATTGTACAATCTGAATAACGACCCGAACGAGCGGTTCAATCTTTACGGCCAGCCGAAACAGGCTGATATTCAAAAGAAACTCCACACAAGGCTCTATCAATTCTTCAACCGTTACGCTGATCCAAAGTACGATTTGTGGCACGGTGGCCAATCCAAGACAAACCTGCTTAGCGCCGAAGGGGCCAGAATGCTTGGATCAGCTCAAGCGTCGAAAAGATAGTTGGTAACACAAGCTGTTAAGATCGTTGCCGGACGGCCTTATAAGTTAACGCAAGTTCAGTATTTGGCCATCGGCAAGTAAACGAGCTCGTAGTTTGGAATAATCAACATCCTGCACACTTATATTGTCGTCTATGGCGAAGACTGCGGCTGTGGCGGCAGACTGACCGAGGATCATAAAGACAGGCTCCATTCGAATTGAACCGTAAGCGATATGTGACGAAGAAACACAAACGGGCACGAGCAGATTTGTACACTGAGATGTCTTAGGTACGATCGCATCATACGAGATTAGGTAAGGTCCACCGGGATTGACCTGGATATCGCCCTCATTGCGGGCATGGCCGTTGTCATCGACATAGCGCTGGACGTTGTGCGAATCCATATTGTAGGAGCCAATGCCTATAGGCTTTGGTGTCGGTTTTATCTGTCGCAGGTGTAGTTCGGTCGTGACGAAATCTCCAATCATTCTCCTTGCCTCACGGACATAGATTTGGTGGGGCCAGTGACCATTGTCTGTGAATTCGTCCTTTGCCAAACCCCATTGGCTCATTTTCTCGCGTACATCCACAGGGGTACGCGGATCGTAAGCGAGAAACCACATTAGTCCTTTCTGGTAGTCCTCGTGTTTTTTGATGATCTCCCTTCGTCGCTTGTAGGTAGTATCAGGATAGTCATAATTCATTCCGATATTGTCAGTTGAGAAGGCACCATGGTTATTGGTATCGGTCTTCCAGTTCGGTGCAGGGTCAAACTTTGCAAATATGGCTCGCCAGCCTTGGTCGAGGTACCGAGCAAGGAGTTCGTACTGCATTGGGTCATAATTGTCCGGTTTGAGAAAGGGCACGCGATTTTCGTGCACTTTAGTCAGACACATCCGAAAGGTGTATGCTTGAATTTTGCTGTCGCCGCTGCCGTCTTTTCCAGGGCTGTCAGAATGGATTAGTGGTAATAATCCACTATCCGGATCACCGGGTTTAATGTACGGATCGACCGGCTTTTCAAATTGGTGTTTTGTAGCGTTGCGAGTTTGGATGCCGTTGAGAGTCTCGCTATATGTGTCATTTCCCTCGCGGCCAACATGGTAACTCACACCAGCGGCGGCCATCAGATCGCCCTCATAGGTTGCGTCGATGAACATCGTACCATAGTAAGTTTTGCCGCCGAGCATAGTGATAGAGACAATGCGTGAACCTTCTTTCTTAACACCCCCTCTGCGTTTTAGCCACTCGTTTCGGCAGACTGGAATCTTGTACTCTGCCACAAGTTCCTCGAAGACTTGCTCTGCTACGTGCGGTTCGAAGACCCAAATGGCGTCATCGTTCGGGCGATACCGAGAATACTCTTCGGGCTTTTGATAGGTCCAGGCCTCGGACTTATCATAATGCTTCTTAATGCGGCAGTAGAACTCCCGTGAAATACCGCCAATGGCTTCTTTACGACCAGAGTCGGTCCAGCCAAGCCCGCCGGAGGAGAGCCCGCCCAGATGTTTGTCAGGACAGGCGATGATCACGGTCTTGCCCATACGTTTGACCTGTATTGCCGCTGCCACTCCCGCTGAGGTACCCCCGTAGATGACCGTATCGTAAGTCTCTGAAGAGTCCGTTGGGGATGTTGCGGATTGAGCCTTTGATGTGATTGCAAAGACAACAACTGTCCCTAACAAAGCGAATCTTAATGACTTTCTCATATGTTTCCCTTTCGTTTGCTTAGAATAGCAAAACCTAATATAGCCAACAAAACTACAGCCGATATGTATTTAACAACATTTGGCAGCATCCAGCCTGGTCGAGTAGCTATTTCAATGTTAATGCCGGCAGCAATATTGTCAAGCAAGATGCCGCCCAACAGGGCACACCCTGCCACCGTAGCCAGATATGTAATTGCTGTTGTCCTGCCTAAAGCTTTCCAAATGGTTAAAAATGATGCAGCGTTGGTGGCTGGGCCGGTCATAAGAAAAACCAACGCTGCGCCGGGCGTTAGGCCTTTCAATATGAGCGCTGCCGCTACGGGCACTGAGGCCGTTGCGCACACATAAACCGGTATGCCCAGAAGCATCATAACCACCATAGCAAAAATCCCGGTGCCAAGTTTTTCTGCGAAGTAACCTTCCGGCACCAGGGTTGAGATAAGAGCTGCGATAGCCAGTCCTACCAGCATTGCCTTGCCAATATCCCTCGGCAGCGTAACAAAGCCGTATTTTAATCCTTTGACAATTCTGATAGTCTTTTTGTCATCAGTGCAGCACTCATCCGAACATTCTTTCGGTGAGAGGTTCGCATCTTCCTGGTTTTGGTTAAATACATTAACCAGACCGCCTCCAATAAGGCCGGTGACCAGTGCCGCCAATGGCCTGAAAACAGCGAAGACCGGGCCGAGAAGGCTAAAGGTTACGAAGATACTGTCTATACCGGTTTGAGGCGTGGACAGTAAAAAAGATACCGTGGCTCCTTTGCTTGCTCCATGCTTGTGAAGTGACATTGAAACAGGAATAACACCGCATGAACACAGAGGCAGCGGTACACCGAAAAGTGAAGCCTTTAACAAGGGCCATACCCCCCTGCCGCCCAGATGTTTTTCTACGAGGCGCTGTGATACGAATGCCGAAAGAATACCTGCTACGAAAAAGCCAAACAGAAGATAGGGTGACATCTCGGCTACGGTATTCCAAAAATCTACGATTATCGTCTTGGTATAATCAATCATTATTCACCCCCGTTTTTAAATGAGCTGCTAACTTCCTATTGTCTCAGTTGTACTGACGTTACCTTTCAAATTTATTGTAACATCTTCGAAACTCATTTCAATTTTATTTTTGGCAATAGCCTGTCGTGCAATCTGAGTAAGCCCTGAGCAGCACGGCACCTCCATGTGGATGACCGTTAAACTGTTCAACTTGTTAGCTTTTAGTATTGCCGCCAGCTTCTCAACGTAAAACTCGGCATCATCCAGTTTCGGACAGCCCACAGCAATACTGTTGTCTTTCAAAAACCTGCTGTGAAAATCACCCATTGCAAACGGCACACAATCCGCAACTAACAGCAAATCGGCATTGGCAAAATATGGGGCAGACGGCGAGACCAGCTTTAACTGTACCGGCCATTGGCTAAGCTGGGAAGGAACCTCGGCTGTAGAGTTTGTGGTCTGGCCTTTCTCCCGCAGTTTTTGAGCCATCATACCCGGGCACACAAAGTCAGCTTGCTTCTGGCTCTCTTGTTCTTTAGCTAAGTGTTCTTTGGTCGCTTCTTCATCAAACTCGGCAGCTTCTTGCTTTACAATGGTTATAGCGTCCTCTGGACAATGCCCGATACAAGCCCCAAGACCATCGCAATAAATTTCACTAACCAGCTTGGCTTTGCCGTCAACTATCTCTATAGCACCTTCAGCACAGGCATCTACGCACTGACCGCACGCATTACATTTTTCCTCATCGATCTTTACAATATCTCGTAACATTACATCATTACTCCTGATACTAAGCCGCTAACTTCACGGCATCCTTGACAATCTTATGGTTATAGAGCGGGGCTATTTACCGTGGGTCGGAACGGTCGTATCGCCCGTTGCACCTTTAACCTCGAATACTTTGGCAGGCTTGCCGGTCTTGAGTAGCTGCTCAGCGAGTTCCTCTATGGCCATGCACCTCTTTTTGCATTCGTAGAATCCGTGCCACCACGCGTAATCCGGAGCCATCATTGCCGCCCCGAATCGGGCCCGTCGGCCCTCGTGATGCCACAGCTCATACATTTCGATTTCGATTGTTTCATCCAGGGCCTTGTCTTTGCTCAGCAGTTTCTTTTCATACAGCTCATCCACAAGCTTCTTCATCGGCTTGTAATAGACGTCGTTGTAATTTGCAACAGCCGCATCGAAGTTGGTAAAATGCCCTTTCGTCCAGTTCTCGGAATGACATGCCAGGCAGACTTTTTCCATTTTCTGGCGCTCAATTTTCCAGTCATTCTTTGCGGGGAACGGCTTGAATTCACTCGGTCTGATTGTAAGAGGTGCCTGGGTTTCCCATGCAAGGCGTTCGGTAACATCGTGTGAGGTCGGCAAGCCGTTGATTCCTGACATATGACAGACCGAGCAGGTAGGCGCACGGTAGTCAACGCCGGGCGTCCACATGCCCGGGGCGGCGTTCCAGTTCCAGCTTTGGCCTTCGGCGTGGTAAATCGCGCCATGCTTGGACTCTTCGTATATTTCAATTTGTGGATGGTCCGGCCCCAAATGGCACTGACCGCAGGCTTCGGGTTTTCTCGCCTCGGCCACGGAGAACTTATGCCTGGTATGACAACTGGAGCAGCTACCCTTGCTGCCGTCAGGATTTATTCTGCCGATTCCTACATTGGGCCAGGTACTTTTATCAAACTGTCCATTCTTGATCTTGACCTCTGTCCCGTGGCAATAATAGCAGCCGGTTATCCGTTCAATGTCGCTGTTTAGCCCCTGTTGGAGCCAGGGATCGAGCTTCCACATAATCTCACGTGTGTTGGCATGTTTGCTCCGGGCAAACTCGGCAGCTTCGCTCGGGTGACATCTGGAGCAGTCCTTCGGCGAGACAATGGCGCTAATTGCGGTTTTATCGTATTCAAAGTGGTCCTTGCTGACATCGATATCAGCGGGGCCGGAGGCATGACAGTCGAGACAGGTAACGTTAGCATGGGCGTGTCTGCTGGACGCCCAGTCGGCAACGATGCCCCTGCTTTCTTTAGTGTGGCATTCGATACACTCCATGGCATCTTCTGAAATACCCCGTTCGATGCGGTATTCTTTTAGCTGCGGAGGGACCATCTCCGAGGCTGGCTGCGCAAAAGCAGACGGCGCAATTACCACGCTGGCAGTGACGGTGAATAGTAGGACCACTGCACCTGTAGATTTCCGTGATTTCATACTTTAGCCCTTTCCTTATTTACGGTGAAAATAGTTTCTTTTGACGCTGATGGCCGGCGTCTTCATGGCAGGAGACACATCTGTTCTCCTTTGCATCGGGTTGACTTAGTGCGGCAAGGTGAGCCTTTCTTGCAGCGGAGCTGCCGGGTTTGGTCAACAGGCTGTCATGGCAGTGCTTACACCTTTTGTTCGGCATATGTTTCAGGGTTTTTTCGCGGGCCTTTTCGATGTCGTACTCACCGATGAGGTAATGTATCAAGACGTCTTTACCTCCCTGGTATGCCTTGAAGAAGACATGGGCGAAATATTGATCTTCCTTTGAAGGTAGATGGCAATCCACGCATTCGGTGCGGAAGCCGAATTTATTGGCGCCATGCGCCGAAAGTTCCCAGCTCCTGTAAGCGGTCCTCATTTCGTGGCACTGACTGCCGCAAAACTCCGGCTTTGATGTAGGTTTCATTGCAGCATTGATTCCAATAAAGCAGAGTATGGCAAAGACGAACGCGACAACAAATGTCAAACCTCGCTTCTTTATAACCTTAAAAACCCAACGAAACATTACGGCTCCAATTTAAATTAGTAAAACTACCAACATGTTTGGTTAGAACTTGTACTCGATCTGGGCATAAAACAAATCGGGCGAATCACTGGTTCCGGTTCTTTCGATGAAACCGCCGGGCCAGAAGTGCGCCCAGCCGACCAAAGCCGTCGTATGCTTGTCAATCGCATACTTCATTGTCAAGTCAAGCTCATGGCCAAACTTATGTGAACCGCTTTCACTCGGGCTTCTGATAGCACTGCCGCCGGCAGAATACAACGCATCACGGTCCTGGTCGGCAAAGAAAGTATGAAAATCAGCCCAGGCTGTAATTTTGTTGCTCGGCTTGACTTTAAGCTGGGCCTTTATCGCATGGATATTACTGCGTCCTACTCTATCAAGATAACCAAGCCAGGCATGACCAAGTGGAAAATGCTGGTTAAATGTGCTGTGCACGCCGTCGCTCGGATTCCTGTCGCCGCTTGCATAGTCATAGAGCAGCCCAACTCTCGGCTTCCACGCGGCATCGGCGAAGGTGTAACCTCCTCCAGCTGTTGCCATCCATGCGCGGACACGGTCGCCGGCAAAGGTACCGAACTGAGTCGCCACCTCAGTTTCATAATCCCAATTGCTCCGTTTGCCGTAAAGCCGATTGCCAATGGTGTACACTGTTCGTCTGCCGGTATTATTGTTGGAATTTGGCACGAGGTTATTGTCTTTGAGCAACAGAAAATAGAAATCCGTCGCCAAAGCCTTAGTGCCTTTCCATGTGCTGTAAACACCGTAGAAATCAATATTTTCATTTTCGTCATCCAGATTTCTTCTGTCATTTACAACAGGTCGAACAGCAAATGCATCCAGCCGCCAGTCGGGCAGATCAGCAAAAACTTTTAAACCGTCGAATGTCCGGCGCGTATTGCCCCAATCCAGCGGAGAAATCAATCGCTCTGCTCCGTACTGCAATTCCTGACGGCCAAGTCTCAAGGTCAGAGGTGTCGCTGTGATTGCCATGGGAATATCTGCAAAAGCCTGATGAAAATCAGCGTGATCTTCCAGACCTGCCCAGCCACCTTTGTCACGAAAGTTTGCGTGCGCGAATTTGCCCTGTAGGAAAAAACGCAGCCCATCAGCGTGTTTTAGATCAGTGTGGATAAAATATCGCTGCAAAAGAAAAGCATCCTGGGAAGGTCCTGTGCCGCTGCCAAAGCTTTTGTCCGTTTCGGATTCAAACCGCAGCCTTGCCTGGCCTCCAAGCGTCAGGTGCCAGTCATCGCCGATTGGTATCCACTTGATAGAATCCCAGGGATCCTTAACGTATGAACCATCAGTACCGCCGAGATAACTGAAGTCCTCATCATAACGCAGATTGAGATACTTAGGCCCCGCTTTGGCCGGCTCTGCTGCTCTGGCATCGAACGCATCGACCGCCACAAATACAAAAAACGGCAGTATAAATAATATACAACGCATTCTCATTGCTATCATTCCTTCTGTCTTTTTGTTAGAAATTCTTAATGTGTTTTTAGCAATTGGGGCTACTTATTAAGCATTTCGGCCAAATCTTCATCGACATTGCCAACTGGCTTGATGCTGAACTTCTCTACGAGCACATTCAGAACATTCGGACTGATAAACGCCGGCAGACTCGGACCAAGTCTTATGTTCTTTATCCCCAAATGCAGCAGCGTCAGCAGAATCGCTACCGCTTTCTGTTCGTACCATGAGACTACGAGTGAAAGAGGCAAATCGTTTACA
>SDBS01006172.1_pt1 | contig 11661 bp, 9 predicted proteins | sample 2277091 | NCBI WGS metagenome assembly SDBS01 (sample SAMN10404972, study PRJNA504765) | marine sediment metagenome | isolation source: marine sediment core GS10_PC15, 163 cmbsf | place: Arctic Ocean: Southern Knipovich Ridge | collected 2010 | reverse complement strand
CATCTATAATGCCTTTCATCACTACAAGGACCACAAACTTGTTCTTTTGCTCAGTTTTTTTCTTTCGATGGCAGTTCATCTGGTTTTGGCCATGATGGTTTACTTTATCGCTTCGGGGCTGGGATTATCTACTCCGTTCAGGAGATATCTCATCATAGTCTCGTTGGTGAACTTCGTCGGCTCGGTACCGATTTCACCCTTGGGAACTATGGGGACGCTGGACGGAGCATATATCTATTTTTCCCACAGCGAGGCGACGGGAGACTCCGGTATTCCGGGCGCGCTGGCGCTGCTTATTAGTCTGATTTACGCGTTTTGGGGATTTGTTGGCCTGTTTTTGTGGCTTTTTCTGAGGTCGCAGATGGGGCTGGACGGGCCGGCCGAAACCGCGGGTCAGGAACTTGAAGAAACAACGATGGATGAGGTGAGAAATGATTGACGGCGTTAAGGTGAAGAAGCTAAGATTCATTCCCGACGAACGCGGAAGGCTGATGGAGATTCTGCGTTGCGACGACGAGTTGTTTGAGAAGTTCGGGCAGGCATACCTGACGGTGGGCTACCCTGGTGTTGTCAAGGCCTGGCACTATCACAAGAAACAGGTAGACCATTTTTGCGCGATATACGGTATGGTTAAGGTCGTCCTTTACGATGCACGTGAAGACTCGCCCACAAAGGGGGAGATAAACGAGTTTTTTATGGGGGTCCACAACGAGATCCTTTTGAGGGTTCCGAAGCTGGTGTACCACGGCTTCAAGGCGATCGGCCCGACTGCAGGGATGATCCTCAACTTCCCAACAGAGCCGTATGATCGCGACAACCCCGACGAGTACCGGATTGATCCATTTGATAACGATATACCTTACGACTGGAACATTAAGGAAGGATAGAGATGAAGGGCGTTATTCTCGCAGGCGGCCTGGGGACACGTCTGTTCCCGTTGACGAAGATTACGAACAAGCACCTGCTGCCGGTGTACAGCAAGCCGATGATTTACTACCCGATTCAGATACTTGCTGAAGCGGGTATCGACGACATCATGATAGTCACCGGCGGGAACCACGCGGGCGAGTTCCTTCGTTTGCTCGGCAACGGCAGCGAATTCGGCCTGAAGGAGCTCCACTACACTTACCAGGAAGGCGAGGGCGGAATTGCCGATGCGCTGGGTCTTACAGAGGATTTCGTCGACAAGGATAAAGTGGTTGTCATGCTCGGTGACAACATCGTTGAGGATTCCATGAAGGGAGCTGTTGCCGATTTCGAGAAACAGGAAAGCGGCGCCAAAATCATGCTTAAGGAGGTGCCTAATCCGGAGGCATTTGGAGTTCCCGAGATCAGGAATGATAAGATAATCGCGATCGAGGAGAAACCCAAGAAGCCGAAATCGAAGTATGCTGTGATCGGTATATACATGTATGACGGCACGGTTTTCGACATCGTCAAGGCCCTCAAGCCGTCTGATCGTGGCGAGCTTGAGATCACCGACGTGAACAACGTCTATATTCACAAGGGAAACATGACCTACGAAATCCTCAAGGGGTGGTGGGCTGATGCGGGTGAATCGCCCGATTCACTGCTGGAAGCGTCGAAAATCATAGCAGCACAGGAGCGGAAGCAACGAGAGGCCTGATGCCGATGGTGGTCGTATGAAGAAGTACTTTGTTACCGGCGGAGCTGGTTTTATCGGCTCTAACTTTGTAAAATACCTGCTCGAGAAATATGACGATATTCAAGTCACCAACCTCGATAAGCTGACGTACGCGGGCAACCTCGAGAACCTTGCCGAGGTGGAGAAGAATCCTCGCTATACCTTCGTGAAAGGCGATATCGTCGACGACAAAGTGGTAAAAAGTATAATGGCGGAAGGCGTGGATTACCTCATCAACTTCGCGGCGGAAACCCATGTTGACCGTTCGATAGGCGATCCGGCCGATTTCATCAAGACAGACGTGCTCGGGACATATGTTCTGCTTGAGAACGCAAAGGAACATGGCACAGAGCGTTTCATCCAGATATCCACTGACGAGGTTTACGGCAGCATTGCCGAAGGGTATGCGACCGAGGAGGGCCCGCTTATGCCGTCCAACCCATACTCTGCGAGCAAAGCCGGGGCCGACAGATTGGCGTATTCCTACTTCGCCACCTATGATTTGCCGGTAATAATCACACGCGCGTCCAACAACTTCGGACCAAACCAGTATCCCGAGAAGCTCATACCGCTGTTTGTCACAAACGCGCTTGAGGATATTTCCCTCCCGCTGTACGGTGATGGAAAGAACGTGCGGGACTGGCTTTACGTCCGGGACCATTGTGATGCGATAGACTACCTCCTCGATAAAGGAGTGAATGGCGAGGTGTACAATGTGGCCGGTGGTAATGAGAAAACGAATATCGAGATAACGAAGTTTATCGTCGATTACCTGGGGAAACCGGAGTCAATAATAAAGCCCGTCAAGGACAGGACGGGGCACGACAGAAGGTATGCGCTGAGCGGTGAGAAGCTGCGGAAGCTTGGTTGGGAGCCCGGCGGCGATTTCGACGGCAGAATGCGCGAGACAATTGACTGGTACGTTAATAACCCGCAATGGTGGAAGAAAATCAAGAGCGGCGAATTCAAGAAATACTATATGGAGCAGTATGAGAATAGATAGGGTCCTCATAATAGGCGCGGACGGGATGCTCGGCAGGGATATGCTGAATCACATATCGACGGACTATTCTGTCATCGGAGCCGACATCGACGAGGTTGACATCGCGGTCCAGGCTCAGGTCGACGAGTTCGTCACCTCTCAGAAACCTGATCTTGTCGTGAATTGTGCGGCAGTGAGCAGCGCCGACGAGTGCGAGAAAGATACCGAGCGTGCTTTTCAGGTTAACACCGACGGGGCCGTCAACCTCGCAAAGGCCTGCAAAAGGCTCGGCATCCCACTTGTGCATATGAGCAGTGATTTCATCTTCGACGGCACGAAAGAAACGCCTTACCGAGAGGATGATTCGCCCAACCCCCTGATGATATACGGGGAGACGAAACTCGCATCGGAGACGGAGATAGCCAAGGTCTTCGACGAGTTTATAATAATGCGACCGAGATGGCTGTTCGGCTTCAATGACAAATCATTTACCCGGTTCGTTCTGCGCAAGGTTGCTGAGGGTGGACCCGTCCCGATCTATCATGTCGAGCTGGCATGCTCTGCATACACTCTCGACCTGGCTGACGGCATAATGAACCTCGTCGAGAAGCGCGCGCGGGGGATATACCACTTCTCCAATTACGGCTATTGCGACAGGCTTGAATTTGCGAGAGAGATATTTGATATAATGGGCTATGACAAATCGCGTCTGCAAAAGGTGCGGAACAAACCGGCCAGCTGGTTAGCTGAAAGACCGAAGACAATAATCTTAAGCACTGAGAAGTAGACTCGTGACACAGGCAAAACCCCGAGGCCGTGGCAGGAGGCGCTCACGGGCGATCTCGCGCGTCCCGGCACGAACTACTACGAAAAGGTCATCTGCACCAAATAACACAAGTAAACAATCGTGCAATCCCAGCGGTTGCAAAGAGGTAACTAATATGAAAACACTGCAATTAATTCTGGTCATCACCTTGGCTTCGCTGGCCTTGGCGGGCTGTAGAAACGAAGCCGCACCCCCGATCCACATGACCGACAATCCCTTCCTGGCCGATGGACGGATCCAGTTCGAAGGTTGGTTCGCCATGAATGACGCGGAAATCAACCGCGTGGATACCAAGCGGCTGCCCAGCGGCCACCTGCAACTGTATGTCGATATCCGCAACCACCATCCTGATACTCTGTTCGCTGAAATTCGAACGACCTTCCTCGACGAGTCCCGGCATGTATTGGATCAAACAAACTGGCAGAAGGTCCAGTTGGATCCGCAGACTGTCACGCAGTACAGCTGCACGTCAATGAGTCCCAAGGCGGCGGACTATCAGGTTATTATCCGCAAGCCGGACAAAACCTCTTACACGAGACCTTGAGAGAGTGAGAACCATGATGAGAATAACTATAATCGGATTGTCTCTGGTTGTGCTGGCCTCGGCGAGCTATCTCGTTGGATGCAATTCTCCAACCCCAGCCGCCCAGGAATTTGTGGTTAAGGCCCCGGCGCCACCGCCCATTGAGCAGTCGCCTGCCAAGCGGACGTACGACTACTCCCACAGTGTTATCAAGTCGGAGGCCAAGCACACGAACCAGCACTGGCCCGTCGCACTGCTGCGATTTACCGACACGACAGAAATCGAGGGGATTCCCTTCGGGAAAAAGAAGGAACCGACCTCGCAGGCCGGCGATAGCGAAGTTAAAGTCGAGATCAAGATCGGATCCGACAATAAGACTGATATCGGCGAACTTATTGAACGCCAGCGGAACGAGAATCAGTTTAGCAAGCGGTCCAGAGAGATTCTCAAGCACGAGCTTGTCAGAACAAGGGCATATACTGTCATCGAGCGTGAGCGGATTGAAGAAATTATCCGCGAGGTGAAATTCGGTGAGACCGATTCCGTCGACGCCCAGACCGCTCCCGAAAAGGGCAAGTTGATGTGCGCTCGGTATATTCTCGAAGGCTCGTTAGGCCTCAACGAGGATATGACCCTAAAGGGTGAGCTGATGGACAGGCCGACCCCTCCGCCGATAGAGTCATCTGGCTGGGGCAAACTAGCCCGAGGCAAGCAGCAGGAGCGACTCCGGCAGATGGAAGAGTTTCGTCGCCAAAGGCTCCAGCGAAATAAAAAGCTTAGGGAAAAAAGAATTGCCTGCTACATCAGCGCCTATGCGACCCACACCGGTGAGGTAAAAACCTCCGTGGTGGGCTTGGGTATAAACCGCTTGGAGGCTATCCAGGATGCCGTCAATGAGCTGACTATTGCACTGAGCGAGGTTGACGATGGTATTCGCGTTGCCGGAGTTAGTGGCAATAAAATATTCCTCGACATAGGCTCCAATGGCGATGTCGAAGTTGGCCAGCGGTTACAGTTGGTGCATCTTGGCGATGAGATCCGCAACCATAACGGTATTGTTATCGGCCAGGATGAAAGCGAAGTCGCTGAGGTCGAGATTATCGAAGTTCGCGAAATGATGAGCGTGGCCAGGTTGGTCACCGAAGGTGCGACGGTCCAGCAGGGCGATTTGGCCCGGCCGGCCCAGCATTAGTTCACCTGAAGTCCGCGACTTCAATGCCATGTGAGTATCTAATGAGTCTGCATTCAGGGATATCCTCTGGGTGCAGGCTCATTAACTTTCCGCTTGGACCAATCGCAAGCGGCCTCTTGCCGGAATCTAAAGGGGTAGGCTGTTTTATTTAGGGATAAGCGTTACGGTCGTATTTGTCCTGGCGTTATCCCTGTTTTTCAAGCTGAGTGTCACTTGTTCACCTTGTCCGTATGTGCTCAGTACAGCTCGAAGCTGTCTCAGCGAACTTACTGGGTAGCCCTCGACTGCCGTCAGCATGCAGTGGGTGCCCATCTTCCTTGCCAGCTCGGTTCCAGGATTGGCTTGGAGCTTAACACCCATATTGGTCTCGGAAACCAGCAGTGGAAGTTTTCCCGGCTTCTGAAGAACACGGCAGTACTGTCGCAGTAGATCAGGTAGTGAAATAAGGTCGCTCTCTTGACTGAAGGGTTTGTCAAGCAGCTCTATCATAAATTCCGCCTGGGTGGCTCCAGTCGGGTAGGCGAACAGATAGTTTATGGCATTTTCGATGGCCTGGTCCTGATCTCGGGCGGCGTTTGCTCTTTTGGCCATAACCAGAAACCGGTGGCCGTGCTTTTGCGCAGCCCGTTCGATAGCATCTTCCAGTTCACTAATGGAGCTCATGACGGCTTTGTCCCGCATGAATTGCTCATCAGGCAAATCAAGTGGATCTTCCGGCACGTTCCGTTGCGGGTCGCCCTTGATGTATCTGTCGGACTCCCTGTAGATTCCTCCCGGTGCTTCGGCCAGCAACACGCTTCCTGTCAGTGAGTCTAACACCTTCAGGGAAGAACTCAGTTTTGCCGTTGCCACAACCGTGTTTATTGGATACTGATGAGTTTGTATGTTGGGTACTTGGATTTGCTGCGGGGTCCCTGACAGTGTCATCTGGGCTGATTGGAGCCTTGCCCGTGCCGATGCGACATTCTGCCGGGCTACTTGGGCGCTCATAGACGACATGACGCCAACTAGATTAGCAAAATTACTCCTTCCAGCGCCGCCAAGGACTCTACCGGCGTTGGCGGTGCCCAAATCACGTTGGGCTGCCTGGAGCTGCTGCATTGCAGCATTCACTTCCTGTGACGCCTTGTCGTAGTGTGGGTTATGCACGTATTTCATTCCCCATTGATACTTGCTATTCCCCCACGCGGTGGATTGATTCTTCATGACGTCGCAGGAGATGATCTGGCCAATGATCAGTGCGTCAACGCCCTTGAGTTGGCCGGGGCGTATTCTAAAACGCTGTTCGACCAGATCGGTCAAGCCCATATCCTGCTCTTGCAGTACCTTTTTAAGGTCGGCCCTGTCCATGATGGAGACGTTCTGGGGTTTGATCAGAAGCAGGTGCTGGAGAGCGGCCGATTCGAACCTGGATGCCATCGCTTTGTTTCGCTCGGATGACTGGAAGGGCACAAGGCCGATATTGTAACGAATTTGTCTTCTGATCACCGAAGAGCACCTGTCGATAGCTATCTGGACATTTTCGTTGTCAGGTTCATAGCTGGCGGCGGCCAGAAGATGTAGCAGAGCATTTGAGGGCAGGTTATCGTTGAGGTTTTTGTTGGCCATGTCCAAGTGCCCAGCCGCCAACCCCTGGCGAACCCGGCTTATCTGAGATGCAACGCCACCGTAGCCGGCAAGAAGTGTTTGGCTCTTAATGAGGAGTCTAAGCGAAGTAAGTCGGTCCCCCTGCGAAGCACAGGCCGCAGCTTTGGCTAGGTATCCGTCACAAATCCCCCCCTTTGCCCTTACGATCAAAGAAGGCAGATCAGCTCGTCTCTCGTGTAGCTCATACGCCTGGGTCAAGCTCGTTAGAGCTTCTTGATACTTCTCAGATTCGAGGAGAGTCTTCCCCTTTTCGATGAGTTGGTCTGCCTTACGGCGGTTTGCAATTTCATCGAGGACATCTTTTGCACCGGGATTGTCAACGTAGGACAGAGATCTGCGGGCCTCATCTGCGGCCTTGTCCCACATATCCGCTGAGAGTTCTCTGCGGGAAATTTGCAGATGCCAGTTTGAGGCGCCTTCCATCAGCCTGCGACAGTCAGCTTCTCCGCGCGGCATTGTTCGGTACTGAGATAGGGCTTTACGTATTTGTGTGACGGCTTGGTCCCATTGGTTTGCTTGTGCCAGTAAAATCGACTTGTCGCGATCAGTTTCGGCCTTGTCTATGCATCGTCGGATCTCTGCCAGGAATGGATTGCATTCGGAAAGAGAGGGGTTGTATTCAATGCCTTTTAGCAGATGATCCTCAGCCAAGCCCAAGTCGGTATTTTGTTTGTAATTTCTGGCCTCTGCGAGATGCCAGGACGCACCTTCCCGCTTTGCTCGTGCAAGCGATTCAAAATACTCATCCTTGCCGCCCATAAACGCCGGCCGCAACTCGATTGCCTCTGTGATTTTGGACACGGCATCATCGTATTGGCCTTGCTCCAGTTGGCGCAGGCCGAGGGAGTATGCTCGTCTTGAGGCGCAGCCACTGCAGATTAATAGAAAAAGAAGCGAGGAGAGGGCCATTAACTTTGGAATGGTCGCCAGGGGGTTCCTGCGGTTTATCGATGGCATCATAGCTCTCCTCAAGATTAGATACAAACCTCTTTCACCGACGGATGCCTTCAAAAACTCAGCGTAAACATCAGCCGCATTGGACCCAGAACAGGTCTAACTGGTGCTGACAGGTGCGGAAGACCTTTGGGGTAGCATTACAAAACGCATCGAAAATAAATTATAATCGTAATTGTCGAATATGCAAGGGAATGGGTTGGTTTTTGCGTTGTCGTGGATGCGAAATAAAACGTGCGCAAGATGCGGCGTTGGGTTGCGTAAATGGTTATACAGGGCCGGATTGACCGGCCTGTCGAGAATCGACCATATCGGCGAATTTGGCCTTTGCAGCAGGCTCGCAGGTGTGGTAAAGAATAAAAGTTCCGAGTCTTGCCTCTTTCGCCCACTTTCGGGCAAGCGGGCGGCCTTCAAGAGAAAGGTAATAAACATGTCTATGACCAAAAAGGCTATCTATGTGGTGGTATTCAGTTTGATAGTTCTGTCCGTGCCAGCACTTTGTATGGGCCAGGCGGCCAATATTCCCTGGGGCAAAGAGACCCAAACAATCGACGAAAGACCTGCGATTTGGCAGGCAGCGGAGGGTAAGTATATTCTCTCGGCCGAGGAAGTGGCACGTAACGACGCATACCGCAAGTTGCTGAGCCGCATTTATGGCCTGCAGATCGATGCCTATACCGACATTCTTGACCTGGTCCTCGAAGACCAGCAAGTGGCGGCGGTTGTTTCCGGCAAGCTCAAGGGCATGAAGGAACTCGGATGGAAGTTCTACGACGACGGCCGATGCGAAGTGGCCATGCAGGTGAAGATTCGCGAGATCATTGAAGTCGTCCTCGCAACGTACAATAAGAACAACATAGCCGACCCGTCCAGGCCCAAGAATCAGTTGATTCGTGACATCAAAACCCAGAACAAGGAAACTAAGGTTGTTGTCGTAGGCAACGGCGCCCTGGCCGAGACGCTCGGCATGAAGCGCATTCGCGCCCGCCGGGTGGCTGAACTGGACGCCTATCGCAAGCTGGCCCAGAAGATATCGGGCCTTCAAATTGACAGCGTTTCAACTGTAAGAGATTTCGTCATGGACTTTGACCTTATCCAGACGAAGCTCATCAATTTCATCAAGAGCGTGCAGTTTACAGACGTCCGTTACGCCGAAAAGTGGGCTGAGACCGACGGCGAGATTACGATTCGGCAGGTAAGCTCATTCCTGAACCGCTGTAAGAAGCGTTATCGCTCGGGTGGCAAGTGGAACACGATCGAATTCACAAAGAAGGATATGAAGAACCGCGACAAGGTGCTGAAAGTTACCGGCAAGGGCGCAATCACCGACGAGGTCGGACCGTTCTACGATGATTTTGATTCAGAGATTCTCGAGGTAATCGTCATCATTCGGGAAGTAGGCGTCCTGGACTGATACTGCCCCGACAGCCGCGCACCCTCCAAGGTGATTTATATGAACCAAACAGATATACGAATGCGAATGGCCATGTGTCTTGTGGGCTTAGTGGCGGTGACAATCTTCGCCTGCCCAGTAATGGGCGATGAATCCGAAACTGTCCATGTCCGCAGCGCGATTGGCAAGTCTACACATTCTTACGAGAATGCCACCGAACTGGCCGTGCGAGAGGCCGTCCGGCGAGCCGCCGGCGTCTGGATCGACAGCCAGTCCAAGACGGAGAACTTCGAGCTGCTTCGCGACAGCATTTACACGCGAGCGAGGGGCTACATTACCCGCTATGACGTGACGAAGAAGTGGTCCGACGATAAATTCTTTTACGTGCAGATATCAGCCGACGTTGCAGTGGGGCAGATAAAAGGTACCGATTGGCTGGCCGTCCAGAACCTTATAGAGCTGGTGGGTAGGCCTGATTTCATTGTAGTCGTCGAGGCTTCCGGCCAGGCAGACGCACAACAGGTAGCCACCTGGATTCGCGGCCAGATCAATGATCGGATAGAAAATCTGGGTCTGCGGGTGATTTACCCGCCGGTCGAACAGCAGGTTCAGATGATCGACTATGTCAGGGCGATTAACCAGAACGATACCGCCCGCGCCAAGAGCCTCAAGACGAAGCTGGGAGCGGCTTACGGCGTTTACGTTACGGCCTTCAGCGAAACGAATCCGAGTGAGGTTTACGGGATTTCGCTGCAGAAGGCCTCGGTCAATCTCCAGGGAACGGTGGTCTCTCGCAGCACGGCAGGTGTCCTGGCAAGCAAGCAGGCCAACTCGGTGTCGGCAGATCGAAACACTACCACGGCCGTGCAGAAAGCCTGTAAGGCAGCGGCAGATGAGCTGTTCCAGGCATGCCTCGATCGGATCATCCGCAACTGGTCCGAGCAGATAGATAAGGGCGTGAAAGTGGAACTGGAAGCTACCGCCTTGTCATATCGCCAGGTAAGAGATCTGCGGGTGTTTCTATCTGAAGTGAAACATGTCAAGACCGTGCGTGTCATCCAGAACGACCCGTCTGGAATAAGCGTTATAGAGATTCGCGGCCTGGTCGATGATGGCGTTATCGCCGATGCTTTGCTTGAATACGACGGCCTGGACTTAGAACCGCAGATACTCGGCCCCCAGCGAGTCGCCTGCAACATTGCTCAGTAGGCATCGTGCAGGCCAGGTCTGAGAATGCCGTTTATCTGTGAGATAGAGTAACTTTCTGCACCACCGTCGCATGGCCCATTACAACCTGATCCAACGCTTCGGTCTCTCGTGCGAGCAATCCATCCATGCCGATATCGACAACGCCTCCGACTCCACGTTTGTTGATGGTGTAGCCTCCAGGGAGAAACCGTGAACCCGTTTCAAAGCTCATTCCCCTGGTTACTACTTCCTCGATCTCATCCCTGGCAGCCAGTGCTAGATGTCTGCTGCCGCTTTCCTGCATCTTGGCCAGCAATCCGTCCAGATTCTCCAAGGGTGTGTAGCTGGCAACAATGTAGAACGTTTCCGTTCCGGGGTTGCTATCGAACCAATACCACTTGCTTGATTGTGGGATCTCATAACTGACCGAACCGCGTATCAAGTTCGACATGTCAATATTGGAGTGCGGGAACAGGACGCTCGCCTGGTCTTGACTGTCGTAAAGCAGAACGTACAGATGGCAGTCGCTGTTTGGCTGGATGCGAATCTTAAATCGCTGCCCGCTCAGGACTCTCGCCCCGTCAGCCAGGCGCACTTCGCCACGGTTTGTTTGACCGACCAACTCGTATCGCAGCGACAATGGCGGCAGTTGGCCGGTGGACGACGTTGCCTTTGACCGACGCACATACCACATTAACTCATCCAGCGAACTGCCGGGCAGCGATTGTAGCGGTGAAACGGCGAGAATCTCACTCGTGTGAACGTCGACAGCCTTGGCTGACAGCAGAACTGCATCGCCGACCTGGCTTATTCTGCCCAAAACGATTGTGTCGGCACCGGATATTCTGCCCAGTTCGTCTACTGCTTTTCCTTCATCCTGGCTTGCCAGTTGCACATCGGCTTCTGCGAGCAGGGCGTTCATGTTCTGGCGGTCAACTATGCGGTGGCCCATGGCTAGTAGTTTCTGCTGGATCAGTTCGGCGGCCACTACTCCGATGCGTCTGACCGCGCCGTCAGTGTCAGTTAGGGGCATTACCGCGGTGGCTGAATTTGCCGGCAGGGCACCGGCGAGCGTATCGGCAATCCTCTGGCAAGCTGTGTCGATCTGGACGTGGATTGAAACCACCTCGGGCACTGGCTCGGGCGCAGTCTCAGCCATGGCCTGTTCGGCTGGGGCCTGTGCGATAACGACATTGGTTTCTACGAGAGGTTCGCTTGGCCGTTGGGCCTCGCAGCCTACTGCAACAAGGCAAGCCACAGCTATCAATGATTTACAAATCGGATGATCCACTCTACTCATATCTGCCCGCC
>SDBS01006171.1_pt1 | contig 11662 bp, 14 predicted proteins | sample 2277091 | NCBI WGS metagenome assembly SDBS01 (sample SAMN10404972, study PRJNA504765) | marine sediment metagenome | isolation source: marine sediment core GS10_PC15, 163 cmbsf | place: Arctic Ocean: Southern Knipovich Ridge | collected 2010 | reverse complement strand
TCCCCCAGTCGTTCTGTCCACTATGTGTCGGTCTTTTGGGCTGTGTGCCAAGAGCACACTTACACTCCTTTGGAGCTCGCCCAAAAACCCGACCACCCCTCAGCTCGCCGCTGGTTTTCCCCGCCAGTCTGCTCCGCAGACAGCGGGTCCCCTAGAAAACCACGGTTCCCTCAGGGGCTACGCCCCTTCGGCGATCGCTGCATCCCGATTGGCATCGGGCCTTCGCTTCTTAGGGGTGGTCGGCTTACGCCGACACATCGCCGCTGGCCGGTTTCCCTCTTGACTCCCTCCGGCCAGCGGTTAGCGGTAGGGCTCGCCAGCTCGCCCCTTTATCTAGAACTGATACGCGTGGCGGCCGGGGTGTGTGCATGGTGGCAACGGGAGTATGAACCAGGCTGTGACATAATCGCTCATGGCGACTGTCTGAGACTAACCTATTGACTTTTGCCTTTTAATCTGCTTTAATTGGTAAAGCGTTATGAGGGAATTCTGCAGACCGAGTGAGGTGGCTTTGGTGGTTTCATCTCCGGAACAGCTCTTGACTCCACTCAAGGTCGATGTGGACACCAGCCGGGAACTGTATCTCTCTGAGGTCGACCAGCTCCCTCAACCCTTCTCAGCACTGGGCAGAGCACATTACTTAAGCCGCGTTGCTGAGGCGCACGGGCGGCCAATACTGGGTGAGTACGGGCCGTGGATCATTGGTGATTCCCTGGGCTCGCCCCGCGATGCGATCAAGTTGACTACTGTCCCTTGGCTGTTTCTATATCATCAAGTTCTAGCCATCGATGATATGGTCGACCGGCCGGCAGCCTTCGATACTAAGCAGATGATCCTCAGCCATTTGTTGCTTGAGCGGGCCATGTCCGGCTTTCGAAGAGAATTTGGCTCAGACGAGGTCTTCTGGGGCGCGTTCCGAAGGTATTTCGAGTCCACTGCGACAGCCGGTGCCCATGAAGCGGAGACCTTCCACAACCCGGAACGGGTGTTCTCTTCTGAGGAGCATCTGCTGATGGGGAGAAAGAACTCTTTAAGTAAGCTCTTTGCAACAGCCCTCTCACTGAAGACCAAGGGGCGCGCCTTGAATGATGGCGAGGACGACGCGATTGATGCGCTCTGCACAGGCTTCCAACTCTACGATGACCTTACTGACTGGGGAGAGGACCTCGAGAGCCATAACTACACGTATCCTTTGACCAACGCGCTTTCCTGGATAGCAGATCTGCGGGCGGTCCCGGCTACAACTCTGACCGATGTAACTCGTGACGAAGTGTTCGCTAGTCTGATCCTCTCAGGTTCTGCTGTTGGCACAGTTGAGAAAATACACGAATCGTTGACCCAGGGAGCAGCGGCTTTGCAGAATGGTGGAGGCTCGCTTATACAGAGGTACGTCAACGCGTTAGTGCAAAGGAACTCCTCCTTGTTGCAGGATATAGACCATACCATTTCATCTGCTCCACCAGCGCACATCGAAGCGGTGGTAGAGGCGCTCCAAGCGGGGTCGGGGTTCGTCCTTCCATCAGATCGCATCTGGCACCGGCTACAATCGATCTTCCGCGTCCTGGCTGGGGCTTCAACTTAGTCATCAGAGAAGCGGTAACCGGTTATTCTCGGAATGGGGGCGGGTTGAGGAACGGGTATGATTGGGAACGCTTCCTCGTTGGTTTGTTGCTCGCAGTGCTCACCCTCCTGGCGCCCATAATCGTCGCCGGTGTGCTGGGAGATTCTGTGGATCCCAACATACGACGTATCCTTGATCCAAACCTGATACCCGACATCCAGCGTAGCGTTGAGTCTCTTAACGACTTGCTGATCCAGATGTACACCATGAACGTTGCCCTCGTGGGCGTCCTGACCCAGTCCCTCTATTTTGCTTTCAAGCAGAGCCAAGGACGAACTGCCAAACTATGTTTCCTGGGATCTATAGTGGTCTCCTTTACTCTGTTATTTTTCATGTTCGCGGCAGGATGGGCACGCAACGAGGTAAGTCTAGCGCCGTATTTGTTAGGCAACCGCTCCACGTTTTTGGGAGGCCTCTACTTTCCACCGACGGATTCTCCAATAACATGGTTACGGCTCATCATCGCTATTTGGGCTTTGCTGCTCGGCGTCGCAGCCGGGTTTTGGAGCGAACGCAATCATGGGGAATCACTGCGTGAGGCGCGCACTGAGGCTGGACAGAGCCTCTTGCAGACAAGCGAGGATCCCTGTACCGAACATACACCAGAAAAAGAATAAGAACACCAGAGGGACCACCAACCAACTACTTAACACCATGATAACTGTGGAACCAAGCCAGTAGACCGCTGCTGCCCATAGGCAAGTCCAGACTAGAGTAGCTAGTAAGAATATAGCCACAAACTCCACGAAGCGAACTCGAAGCACACCACAGACAGTTGCCATAATGCCTCCAGAATTCGGGTGAAAACAGCTCAAAGCCCACAACCAAATCCGGCCTGCCAATCCCCTCGCCTTCAGTTGTGCTGCTTTCTGTTCTATTGCGTTCCCCATACCAAACTTCGAAAGCAGACGAAACCACCCGTGCCGTCCTAGAGCGTAGTTGATTACATACGCGATGATAAAACCGGTCGCGGCCAAAAGGGTGACTATTATGATATCCAGATCGCCTTCTGCACTGAACGCCGCTCCCAAAATGACGATTCCGGAACCAGGGAGATACCAACCGATAAGGAGCAGGCCCTCAGCAAGAGCCCCCACCAGGACAATTAGCTAGCCGTGGGTGCCGTACCATCCTCTGGCGCTACTGACCAGTTCCTCATTCGAGGGAAGACCCAGCAATCTATATGTGAGAAGATACAATAGGAAGCCGACCATTGCTGCTAGGCAGACTCTCACCCGCACAGGCAAGCGCCGCAGCACAGTGGCTATGGAGCCGATTCCTGGTAACCCGATGATTCTGGCAACAATCCTGCTCATACGGGGATATATTACACTCTTAGAGTTATCGTGGCAAGCAACCCCTCGCCAGCAGACAATACCAGCTTTCTGAAGCGCCCGGACCATATGTGCGATCTCTGCCTATTGCTCTCCACAGCAGTGAGACCGAGACGACTTGGATAGGTGGTCTATGCTAGCATCCAGAGAGGGCGAGTCCTTTGTAGAGAAGCCCGAGGGAGCCTGTGATATAATCGCTTCATGGCGAGAGAGGAGAGACTACCGCGGTATAGGAGGGTATCTAACCCTCCACCCATGAGGCTGACCGAGCGGGACGCTCGCATCGTCTCATGGGTCTACAAGATGCGTTTCCTGACGCGAGAGCAGATTCAGAGACTAGAGTTCGCCCCGACGACGGCGAGTTCCGCGAAGAAGCGACTGATGTTTCTGTATCAGAACGGTTACCTCGAGCGTCGAGCCCTCCCAATGGAGACAGGCTTCGGCTCCAGCAAGCCCCTGTACTGTCTGGCTTCAAAGGGTGCCGACTGGCTGGCCTTCGCGCTTAAGATGGAGAGATCGGAGCTTGAGTGGACGCCAAGGGACAACGATACCAGTGACTATTTCATGCGCCACCTCTTGGATATCAATGACTTCCGCATCAGCATGACTCTCGCTGCCCGTAAGACTGGCTGGCCTCTGGAGTGGATCGACGAACGATCCCTCAAACAGGCGGAGATGAGAGCCTATGTCAGCGATCCCCAAACCGGCAATCGTGTGGCCGTGGTTCCCGACGCCTACTTCACCCTCAGTGACGTGCTCATCCGAGGGGTGCCCAGGAGAGCCAGCTTTGCGGTAGAGGTTGACAGGGGAAACATGGAGGTGAAGTCCTGGAAACGGAAGGTCAGAGCCTACATCGCCTGGTGGAAGACAGGCCAGTACCAGAGTCAATACAAGACTCCCAGCCTACGGGTTCTGACAGTGGCGAGCGGTGTCCGCCGTGCCAGAGACACAGCGCACGCAAAGAGGTTACTACAGAGGAGAGTTGACAAGCTTCGGTCTTGGACCGAAGCTGTGGGAGGAAGAAGGATGTTCTGGTTCACGTCCGTCGATGATGTTCGTGAGGCTACCGTTCTTGACAAGGCCATCTGGAGAGTCGCCACTCTGCGAGGGCTTTGCAGTCTGGTGGCCAAAGACCCTTGCCAAACTGCTCCCGCGGCTCGTGCCGATGTCGAGTGACCTTGATGTATCCTCATCCCATTTCCGCGCCTCCACGGGCTACTAAGGGGCCAACCGCGCTCGGGAGAGCGGCCCGTCAGCTTACTTTGGCTGCTCTTCGCCTGCGCTGCGCTCACGGGCCGCCGAGAACAGCCCTGCCGCCTTCGGCGGCCAACTCCGCCTGACAAGGGCGGAGATGCCAGGCTGTTCTAACCGTCACGGTGGTTCCTAGTCCTACACCCCCAGTGCAACGGGACTTGCTCTTCTGTCTGGGATTAGTCCAGCGACCTCCTGCCGTGGTGACGCCTGGCGCTGAATCTTGAACGCCTACCTGTTTAGCAAGGAGGAACAGGGATCATACCCCACATCCACAGACGTATCCCTGCCCCCATTTTGGCGCCTCTACGGGCCTTGTGGAGGCTCACTATAGCTGTTTTAGTATTCCTCAAGACCGCACTCACAAAAGAGAATAACATCGTTGTAGACCTCGCTTCGGATGACGCTCGCCCGCAAGGGCTTCTTGCATTCTGGGCAAGGAAGCTCACCCTTGTCAGCCCGTTGGAGCAGATCTACTTCTTGAGAAGTCAGGACGTCCTCTGGCCGCACCTCATATTCTGCTCTGCTTTCAAGGAGCTTCAGTTGCCGGTGATCGCCCTGGGGTAAATGAGTGACTTTGACTTCACCGCCGACAATCTCTACCTGGTACACGCCTAGTCTAGCCGCAGTTGCTTCCGAGAGTTCGAGATGGACCTTGACAGCGTTTTGGGCCTTCTCTCCCCTTCTCTCTGCCGTAGCTTTCAGGGCGCGATTGCGCTCTAAGCTTCTGACAGCCCTGATTAGTCGTTCTCTCTCCATGTCGTCTTGTTGTACTTACTTATCTCACATCACCCGTTTCCCTGTCAAGAAACGAGGCGAGGAAAACCCGGCAGCGCCAACACTGATGAACTTCATCAACCGTGATATACTGATTCAGTATGCTATCAGTGGAAAGCCAGCGCTTCCCTCGCTGGGCCGAGCGCGAACGCGGTCGTGACCTGGCTTGGATTGCGGAGAATCTGCATGTCTTTTGGCCAGCGGCCCAACGTGGGTTTCAGGAAGCCGGCCGGGGTGCGTTGGTGGTAGACACCGGCACTTTGGTCAAGCATGAAAGAGGGGAGAGCAATCCTTTTGGCTATCTACCTTCTCGGGAAACTGAGCGGTACGAGTGGGAGGACGTCATCCGGATGGTGAGGGCCTATGATCCTTCTTGGGAATTTGTGACCGTGCTGGTAAAAGGAGATCGGGAGAGTGCCTACCGAGTCGGTGTGCCTTCTCAAAGAAAGTAGGGATAGCAAAGTGAAGAGGCCCGTCAGCTTGCTTGGCTATTCTTCGCCTGTTCTGTTCTCATGGTCGCTGAGAGCAGTCTTGTCGCCTTCAACGCAGGTAACTCCACCCCTATCATGCAGAGACGACGAGCTAGTCTCGTTCTTGTTCTGGCTTCTTGATTTTGACCTGAGCTTAGAGAAAACCTATACTGACTCGACAGTCTCGTCGTACATCAGGTGTGTACGTGTACGGACAGTCACTATCTAGGAAGCATCCCCGAGTTGGCGCTGATTGAGTCGCAGAGAGAGAAGGGCACAGAGAGTGAGCAGCTCTAAACCTTACGAGTTTCATCCTCACATTGGACATGCCTATGGCAGTTTGCACGACTGGTTAGCAACTATGTCGGACGCAAGAGGTTACCAGACACATAAGCCTAATTTTGACAAAGACGACATAGTGGATGTCGCCGCACAGTATGATCGCTACTTCCCTTCACACTATTTCAAGGTCGTAGATACGCTGAGCCGTGTCGTTGGACAGAAGCGGCTGTTATCTTGGTTACAGGATAATCCTCAATTGTGCTTTGTGGATGTCGGTTGCGGCGCAGGTGCTGCTTCAGCAGCGTTTCTGGAAGTGGTGGTCCGCCTGACAGAAGCAGAGTTCCTCACCACCAAACCAGCCATCGCATTCGTCGGAGTCGATCCAAGCATATGCGCTCTCGATCTATATTCCAGGCTGATGCAGCGACTCGAGACTGTCGTCTCGTCTGTCTCGATACAACACAAAGTAGTCTGTCAACACAGGTCGGACGCCACACCCTTCCTTGGAGATCATCTGAACGATATATGCGCTCAATCGCGAAGACCATGCTTGCCGCACGTTCTCATTGGGCAAGTCAACATAGCTCGTCCGCTGAAGTTGGAGTTCAGTACACTCCGACGAATCTGGCAGGCCCTTCGGAACCGAGGCATTTCCAGCGACCGCTTCGTTGGGGACCGCGGCGACGAATACGGGGTGCGGTTCTATCGAGACCTGATGCGACTGGCCCTGATTGACAAGCTCCACCTGATCACGATAGCTACAGATGAAGCTCGCTGGGCTGAACTGCTCAACAACATGCTCTCTTCTATTCACGAGGAGTTTCTCGATGCGGTGGAGACCATCGGGTCTGGTCAAGGCAAGGTATGCTTTATTAATCCGGAAGGTAGCTTCTGGTACCGCAGGCGTGGCGAGTTCCAATACTCGACAGTGCCTTTTCACTTCTACGTCTGCACTATCACCAGCCAGGACCTGCAGAAGGACAAGAGGTGGCGCCGCCTCCTAGACCTGGACAACTTGATGCTGGCGTGGGCGCGAGTGCGTTCAACACTTGTGTTCAGGCAACCACTTTGTGACGAGACAGAGATACATCTATTTGAAGGCAATCTCCACCGCAACATTCAGCGGCTGCAAACGAAGCTGCTCGCATATGCTGAAGATGTTGCCCGCCAAAGCGACAGGATATTCTACAGCGCACCTAAGGGGAGGGACACGACGCGACCACTGGTGCTCTCTCGCATGGAGGAGGAGATTCTTTCAGTAGCGATCATTCAGCAGCTAGGCCTGGACTTTTCTGAGCTAAGTCACAGCAGCTATGCCTATCGACTCAATCGGGACAGATATCATGAGTCGGAGTACCTTTATGACTACTGGTTCAAAGGTTATCAGCAATTCACAACAGACATCCGAGAAGGTGCTAAGAAGAATCCTAGCTCTATTGTTGTTCGTGTTGACATTGCGTCTTACTACACGTTTATTGCTCAGCAGAAGCTCCTTGAACTTACCACTGACGAGCTTCATGCGACAAGCGTTCGAATCCAGTGGCTACTACAACTCCTCCTCTGTACAGAACTCTCTCCAGATACCCATCATCCCGGCTACGGCATTACTCAAGGAGGCATTGGCTCCGGTTTCTACGGCAATGTATACATGAGTCCTATAGACCGGCTATTTGGAGTCAATAATCCCTACAATGCCACCATTTTCCGTTATGTAGATGACATAGTACTAATTCTACCTGCTCCTGAGGATGTCGATGAGGCTATGGTCAAACTCAGGGAGAAACTGGCAGAACTTGACCTGTCACTCAACGAAGAGAAGACCGAGATCTTGACGGCGTCGGATTACCTACAACAGCCTGATCGAGACGAGAATCTGGACAAGCTTGACGCTGGCTTCAAAGAGCTGGAGGCCCCTCTCTGGATCATGTCTTCCGATTATCGTCGGGCTTTCTCCGATTCCGTCGGATACGACGACGATTGGTGGCAACTGGTTTCCGACTACCAGTCGTGCCTTAACCAGATAGGATTTCATATCGATATTTTGCGTCTGAGCAGGAAGATCTGGCAGTATCTCTGGGATGCAGATAGAAGGGAGAGGGATTTGAAGAACCATTCCGTTCTGTCAATGCCCTCAGCGCAGTCGTTGCCCGCCCTTATTCCCATACAAGCTGCCAAGCGGTGGGCTCTTGCGTTTCGAGATCTGAACCCAGCGTGGGTCAAGGGCAGGCAGTCCCTGTACAAACAGCTGGTCGTACTCTTCAGAGAAAGCGTTTCACAACTAAGGCTTTCTGCCGCGAACGATGCTCGGCGAAAGCGGCGGCACGAGACACGGATCCGTTTCTGTGTGCATAGGTTGTGTCGCCTGGGGCTTGAAGACGTATCCGAAGAGGTTGTCGAAATTCTCCGGGACAGTCCTTGGCTACTGAATCAGGCGCGCCAAATCCTAGAGTCTCTATCGCAACAGGGCTACTGTGACCAAATCCTCAATCTGCTGCGAGGCTTCCAAAACACGGTTGATCCCATAAGTCGGTATATGCGGGCGGTAATATTGCGTGCACTCCGATTCTCACGGAATATAGAGCCCGAGATATGGGATGTCTTAATCGATACTGCTACAAGTTCAGTATCCTCAGTGCCAGAAAGACTCATGGCGACTGAAACTTGGCTTTACTTAGCTGGCAAGACAATCCCAGCGAATCTAGCTTCTTTCCAAACTCGATTACTAAAGTTGGTCAGAGACGGCGACGAAATACCCGTCAGATTACGGAAGAACTACATGCTGATCCTGGCCCTGTGTGCACCCAATGAAGTTGCGTATTCTGTCGATATAGGTCAAGACCCTATGCTGCGCGACGCATGTGAACTGGCTGCGAGTGATCAGGTCGCGGAGTTGCTCCACTATCCCGAGCCAAAGTTAGTCCGAGACAAATACTATAGTGGACAATATCCTGATCTAGCCGATGAGCCCGACCCGATGTATTGAGCCGAATAATCAAATCCTGTTAGCGGGTACCTAGTGGTATCTTGTGTTATACTTGGCACGTCACGGTATCATATATGATCTTTGTTCGTCAAATCACTATTAGACGATTAAAAAGCCTATCAGATGCCACTTTTGGTTCTACTAACGGGCACATAATGGATAGTTTGACGAACTTGTTTTTCCATGATATCATGGCTTTATGGAAGCAGCAATACTCCAGAAGACCCCGGACCTTTCTCTTCGACACGCGCTGGACACCTATCAGAGCGTCTATATGGCATCTCGCAACTTCGCTAAGCGGACCAGGCTGGAGTACACTAGCGATCTGGAGGACCTGCTTGAGTTTCTCAAGACGGCGGGCGTCACCCGCCTAGACCAGGTCACCATGCCTATGCTTGAGCGTTACCTCGCCGACTTGGACAATCGTGGCCAAGCTGGATCCACCAGGAGAAGAAAAGCTTCCTCTGTTCGATCCTTCTTCTCTTTCCTCTATCGAGACGGCCGCTTGGAGAACAATGTTGCCTTGAGGCTCATTCCTCCCCGTTCTGAGCAGAAGCAACCCCGAGTCCTAACGGAACAGGAGTACAAGAGGCTGTTGAGGGCCTGTGCCCATGAGACGAGAGACGCAGCGATCATAGAGTTGCTTCTGCAAACCGGGATACGACTCTCCGAACTCACCGGGCTGACCGTCAACGACATAGACCTGCCAGCCCGCATTAAGCGCGACCCGAACACAGTTGGTCTCCTTCACGTCCGAGGAGGAAAGGGGAGGAAAGACCGCACTCTGCCCCTGAACTACAAAGCCTGTAGGGGCTTGAGGGCTTACTTAGGAATCAGACCCCAGGTTGAGTACCACAACCTCTTCATCAACAAGTTCCGAGAGCCCCTGGGCCAGAGGGGGGTCCAGAAAGTCGTCTGGAAGTACCTGGACGAGGCCAGCATCCAGGGCGCCTCGGTGCACAGCTTGAGGCACACCTTTGGCACCCATCATGTGGCCAAGGGGACGAGTTTAAGGACGGTCCAAGAAGCGCTGGGCCACCAGGATCTCAAGACGACCTCCGTGTATGTCTCATTAGCCCGCGAAGTAATGAACAAGGAACTTCAAGAACACGCGCTATGACAACCTGTGCCGCCAGCGGAGGACTTCAGCTAGTTTGTCCAGGAGGTGATGTGTAGTGGTAAGACGTCCCGCCAGTGAGAGGGCGACAGGAGAACCAACCGATCCAAGGTCCAATCGGGTCAAGGCAACTTTCTACCTGGACCTGGAGCACGTCATTGCTCTGGAAGAGCTCCGTCTGAGACTTCTGAAGGAGACGGGTAAAAAGATCGACAAGAGCGAGCTGGTGCGTAGAGCTATAGACCTACTGGTAGCTCAGTGAGACATCTTGACATTATACCAGTAATATGGTACAATTGAGGCGGCCGGAATTGGGCTGCCTTCTTTCTTTTTCCCTAAGGAGTCAAACATGTACCTGCGAAACGGTGGTGGTGAGGGAACTCGAGATCCGCTAGCGACCTGCCAGGCTAGGCCTCGCGGCTACCATCTCCACCTGAGCGTGTAGAGCTCATGCAAACGGGGACGCGACTTCTCCCAGGCTACTACTTGTCTTCCGTCGGGTAAGATGCTGAAGGTGATTCCTGATAGTGCCGTGGTTCTTCGTTCTTGCCTCTCATGAATCCAGGCGCCAAGACACTTCCGATCTCTAGGGAAGATCACCTCCAATTGCACCTTCCGAGTTGGATGAATAATCTCCACTTCCCGCCATTCCATCTGGTGAGTAAATCCGGCTCGCACTTGTCTCTCTATATTGAACTCGACGACATCCCCGATATGCTTCGCTTCTCGCAGTGAGATAAGGGCATAATGTTTCGAGCCTTCCCGGTAGAAGTCCACTACTTTTCCAGGGCGGCATCGGTAAGTGCTCGCCAGGTTGCCCTCACCCCAAAGCTCATCCCTGAAGGCTGTCACCTCTCCTACCAGAAACCTGACCTTCTCCCTCTTCCGATAGACGGCTACTTGTCCCTCTGGATCTTTGAGTTCAAGCGTCGAGTCATACTCCAGCACCTCATATGGCACGGCGCACAGTTGCTTCCTGAGTGTACGCCCAAGCCCTCGGGTCCATCCTGCGAGGAACTCCAAGTCTCGAAATGCTTTGGATGAGACTAGCTGCCGAACGACTCTCGCCAATCCCACGGCTGTTGTCAAAGAAGTGCCGAGGTTGATACTACCCATTTGTTACTTCGATCATAAAATCTTGGGGACACACTTGTCAATGGCTACAACGGAAGCTCAACTTCAAATACACATACCTTCTCTAGTTAGTGGCGCCCTTCGTCATCTATGCGGGCTTGGTTTTCCATGCTATAATAGTTGGCGTAGTTCTACTTGCACGCGACGGCTTGAATAGAATGCTTCAGCAAAGCGCTCTGTGACAACCTAGTCATCATTGTGACTCGATGGATCCAGCGATTGGATGTTCAATGCAGCTCAATTGCGTAATCCTGGGAATAGAGAAATCGGTTGGCAGTGAACAGAGTGTTGCTCTTCAGCATGCGCATGGTGCTGAACTACCACTGCAAGAACTTTGGTGGATTCCTCGTATGTGCGCCAGAAATGGCAGGTTGTGAGTGGGCATAAAAGCAGCTCGGTTCTCGGGTCATGAGTCCTTCCCTTTTCGAAACACCTGGCTGACCAAGGGCGTCACCCACTGCTCGCAGGACCCGGCCATCTTTAGCAAGGATGACGCCATGGTCGTGCTTGGAGTTGGCAAGAACATGGTCCGGTCCATTCGCTACTGGTGCCTGTCAACTAGGATGTTGGAGGCTGATCCCGAGGTAGCCAACAACCGCGACCGCCTCCTCATGCCATCCGAGCTTGGCGCACGGATCTTCCTTGATGACGGAGGCTGGGATCCCTACCTTGAGGATACTTCGACTCTATGGC
>SDBS01006170.1_pt1 | contig 11662 bp, 5 predicted proteins | sample 2277091 | NCBI WGS metagenome assembly SDBS01 (sample SAMN10404972, study PRJNA504765) | marine sediment metagenome | isolation source: marine sediment core GS10_PC15, 163 cmbsf | place: Arctic Ocean: Southern Knipovich Ridge | collected 2010 | reverse complement strand
GTTTATCACCGCTATTTTATACCTAGTTTGAAAAAGGCGGGGCTTCCTCGGGTTAGGTTCCATGATCTCCGCCATACCTATGCTTCTCTTCTAATACATCAAGGCGAAAATGTTAAGTTTATTCAAGCTCAACTGGGACATGGTTCGATCTCAGTCACTCTTGATAGATACGGACACTTGCTTCCTGATGCTCACAATGGAGTAGGAGAGCGTTTACAGGAAGCTATCTTTGGCACAAAGCAAGAAGAGTCAGCTAAGATACTGCTAAGCTAATGGTAAAAACTGATGTACTTTGACATACACTAACAGATAAAGATATCCTGGTAGGAACTCTGATAGGTGCTCTGAAGTGGGACTTCTAATCCGAGGGTCGGGGGTTCGAATCCCTCCGGGGGTGCACAGGTCAAGGGGCAAGAGGGCTAAGGAATAGGCCCTCTTCTTCTTCTTTTATCTTCTAACAATCTTCTAGCAAAATCAATTATTCATATCAAAGTAAACCTCATAGTTGTTCCTGTAATTACAGAGATACTATCTTGCAGCTACAAATGTACCGCTCATATATCACCAAAGTCATTGGGGAATAAATAGAGCTATACGTGGCTTAATCAAAAAGGATTATGACTAAAAGGTGAAGTTATGGTGGCTAGTGGCCGATGATGACAAACTAGTGGTATTAAAATTCGGACCAAAGAAAGGAGAATTTGATGTCACAAAACTGTTGGGAAGTAAAGAAATGTGGACGCCAGCCAGGCGGAGGCAACACGAGTGAACATGGAGTATGACCTGCGGCAACCGATACCTCCAATAACGGAGTAAACGGAGGAAAGAACGCTGGTAGGTTCTGCTGGGTCATTGCTGGAACGCTTTGCGGCGGTAAGGTCCAGGGGGAGTTTGCCGAGAAGAGAATGTCTTGTATGACCTGTGATTATTACCTGCAGGTCAAGAGAGAACAAGCTGGACAATTTGTGCTTGACCTCAGTAGCGCGCGTTCCTAAACACAGATAGATATTACCACAGATTAGGGGATTGTTTGTTATCTCCCTCAAGCCGAAAAGGTGGATCGTTATGAATTTGGTTCGCCTTTTCTGCATTCTTGGATCAATTTGTCAGTTTGGCAAGTATTCGTAACTACCCGAGTCTATTCTCTTCTGTTGGTTGTGAAGCGGCCTATTCGTCAAATGTTGTTACTGATCGGATAGGGTGCTTAACTATAAACATGCTTCAGAAACGTTTAGATTTGCTCCCTAGTCGATTATAATTTCGTTTACACCTGATATTCTCCGTGATATACTTTGGATGAATAAGCCCAGTTCAAATGGGCAAGCAATACCTTAGCTTTTTAAAATGCAGTGTAAAAAAAAGTGACAGCCAATTCACGGCACAGTGCAATTGGTTCTTCTTGTTTGCATACCTGACATTGAAAGGAGGGTGGAGAGATGAAGAGACTCGGTGTAGTAGTCCTTATGATTACGATGGTAGTTCTTTTTATGGTTACGCTACCAGTAATTGTATTTGCAGAAGTTGCTGAGGGTACCGTGGGAGAGACATCCGCTATAGTTGATACAGATGCGGGAACAGCTGAAGCAGACGCTTCCGCAGCTGCTTCTGATATCACCGGAGAATCAATCGGACCGGTTGCTGCTGAGACCAATACTGATCCCGGTACTGACTTTGAAGCGGATGGTGGCGGTGAAACTGCGATAGAAAATGGTGGTGGTAGTACCACGACGATTGAGGAATGGAGTACTAGTGCAGGAGCCAATTATGCGAATGATACAGGGATTGCCGAAGCAGATGAAAGTGTCTGGGGTGTTGAGGTAACAGCTCCTGATCTTGCTCCTGTAGAAACTTTAGTAGAAGCAGATCAGTCTGAGGGAGAGTCTTTAGCTGTGGTAGGAGAAGCGGAAGAATACCCAGTGTATGGTAGAGGAGAACTCAGGCTAACGACTACCGGCGACGAGCAAGTTGAGGTTATTGAAACGTTGCCTCCGCAGTCATACGCTATTTCAAGGCATTCCATTGGTCATACCGATAATGCGAATGGAGCAAGTGGCGGAGACCACAAGGTTTCTCTCTATGATGGAGCAATTGAATTCGATGGAGCCGGTGCTGTTGCCGGCGCGGCAGTCGACGCTAGCGGAACCCCCATTGCCTACGCTTATGCTTATGTCAACAATCTGCGAGTGTGGGATCACGATAGCAGCAGCTATACAACAGCTGGCTATACAGATCCTCTCAATGTTGACAGCGTTACCTGGACTGAGGTAGATATTAATACTCTTCTTGCGGCTCTGAATGCAGTACTGGTAAAGATAAACATTGAGATCACTTCCATAGTTGAAACCCTTGAAGAGACAGGCACGGATTGGGCGCATGCTCATGCTACGGCTATAGAAACTGCATTATATGATGATGATGGATTTAACCTTGCAACCGTTGTGGTCTGTGACGATGACGCATATGTCACTCCTACTGTTGCTGAAGCCAACGATTATGAGCTAATGTTTGCTTATTATGTACCGGAGCCGGAAGAATTGGAAGTTCCGGTTGAACTGACCGGAAAACTTGTGGAGGCAGTTGTAGAAACGGTCGACGAAGTACCAGAAGTTGCACTGCAACCGGTAGTTGTGGTTGAAACGGAAGCTGCGTTACCCTATACAGGAGCTAGCTTCGGCTTACTTGCTTTTCTAGCGGTGGGATTACTAAGTACAGGTGTTATATTAAGGCGCAAGAATTTGTAATCAAAAGAGCCAGTTATTTGTATAGATAACCAGATGAGGCAAGGGACTAAACCGCAAATCTAGCGGGGTCCCTTTCTGGTCTGTCTGAATTTGTGTCCCCCGCACTTATATGGCCTTCGTTGCGCTTATGCTTCTCTCTTGATAAATGAAGACGGAAATGTTAAATTTATTCAAGCTCAACTGGGGCGTGGCTCATCCAGACCATCCTCAACAGATATGGACACATGCTTCCTGATACTCACAATGGAGTTGCTGACCGTCCTGAAGAGACCATCTTTGGGACGAACAAAGGAAGTTCTGCTAAGATATTGCAAAGAGACAGTTTACTATAGGCCACAAGCTTTTAGCCGCACATGGTGGGCGTAGCTCAACTGGTTAGAGCGTTGGACTGTGGCTCCAAAGGCTGGGGGTTCGAGTCCCCTCGCTCACCCCAAAATAATTATTAGTTGAACTGAATCATAATTGCCCCTGTAGCTCAGTGGATAGAGCGTCGGACTTCGAATCCGCAGGTCGGGGGTTCGAATCCCTCCGGGGGCGCCATGTCGAGTCTGATTGGCAGATATTTGTACATTTAAAAAGCATAAGATTTGAAAGACCCCCGACAAGGGAATTTGGGGGAAGGATTTCTCTCAAACCTGGGGGGAGGGGGTTCCCCTCGGTGAACTCGGGACAAGCGAATCCCTCTGGGGGTGCCATATTCTAGCTAGCGACAGCAGTTAGAGAATACCAAGTCTAGCTGCATACTGGTTAAAACATGTGAGACTGAGTAATGGTATGTCTATGAGCAAGTCTGAATGGAAAGGGTCGTTAGCTTAGTTGGTAGAGCAGGGGACTCTTAATCCCAAGGTCGCAGGTTCGAATCCTGCACGACCCACCTTTTAGAGTGTTTCGTGGCTAGCTATCAAACAGTTAGGTGGCTAGCCAATATAGTACCTGCCATCCTTTTGTGCTTGGAAATATTTATGAGGCTCAAGACCTTGGCAGAGCTGTTTTCCGTCGAGTTGCCCGGTTATCAAGTAAAAGCAGAGCGGTATTTGGTTTGATGGATGTGGTATTTTATAAGGACCTAGCACCAAATGCCGAGGTGGCGAAATTTGGTATACGCGCGAGATTTAGGATCTCGTAGTTGAAAGACTGTGCGGGTTCGAGTCCCGCTCTCGGCACCATACTACTAGACACAATGCAGACATTTGACTTAGATAAAGACTTAGTTAGAATCGGTTGAAAATTAATACAAACGAAGTCGCAAACCGACAATATTGGCATTGAGAAATATACTTATCAAGTACGGTAAACAGGTTTTCCTGCTATAATCGAATTGTTATCCCAAGAATCAATGCATTCTTGGACAGATATTATTGGTTAAAGACTCTGCCTCTGCAGAGTGTTAAAATAGCAAAGATTGTTCTTTGAGTTCAGTCTTACTTTAGAATTGGAGCTTGGTGATTATTTTGAAAGCAAATGTAGAAGAGATCGAAAAAAATAAAGTGCTTCTGAAGGTGGAAGTTCCTTCAAGCGAGGTGGACGAAGCGATTAAAAATGTATGTGGCGAAATCGCAAAAAAGCTAAGAGTTCCCGGTTTTAGGCCAGGTAAAATTCCGGTCAAGGTAGTTAAAAGCAGAGTTGGGATGGATGCAATCTACAATGAATTACTCCAAGGTGCTTTGCCTATGTATTACCAGAAGGCAGTGGAAAAGGCAGGCATAGATCCTATTTCGCAACCCGAGGTAGATGTGGTGCAAATCGAAGAGGGTAAACCGCTGAAGTTTAATGCTAAGGTTGAAGTAAAGCCTGAGGCTAAACTGGGCAAATACAAAGGGGTAAAAGTTTCAAAAGAAAAGATTGAAATAAAGGATGAGTGGATCGACCAACAAGTGCAGACTTTGAGAAACCGTTTTGCTCAGTTGGAGTTGGTTGAACGTGCCATAAAAAAGGAAGATTCGGTTCTTATTAATTTTGATGGTACCGTGGATGGAAAACCATTTGAGGGGGGCTCAGCGGAGGATTACTTATTGGAGATTGGCTCAAAGAGCTTCGTGGGAGATTTTGAAGAGCAGTTGGAAGGAGCCCGAAAGGGGGATGTTCTTGATATAGGAGTAGATTTTCCCAAGAATTATGGTAGTCCGGAAACTGCCGGAAAGAAAGCTAAGTTTAAAGTATTGGTCAAGGAAGTAAAGCAAAAGAACTTGCCTGAATTGAATGATGATTTTGCCAAAGAAGTTAGTGAGTTTGATACTCTGGAAGAGCTTAAAAAGGATATTTTTGGGAAGCTGACCAACAACAAAGAGCAGCAAATTGATTTCAAGTTTCGGATGGATATTTTAGACAAGGTTGTTGAAGGCTCCGAGGTAGAGTTGCCGGAAACCATGGTCAAGAGTCGCAAGGAATACAAAATGCAGGAGATTGCGGAATCACTGAAAAAGCAAGGTCTCAACTTGGACGAGTATTTTAAATCTACCAAACAAGACAAGGATGAATTTGAGAAAGGGGTCCAAAAAGAGGCAATTGAGGAGCTAAAGAGAGAAGTCATACTTGATGCTATTTCTAAAACCGAGAATCTTGAAATAACTGATGAAGAAACGGATAATGAAATAATAAAAATGGCAGAGGCCATGAACAAGGATCCTCAAGAGGCAATCACGGCGGCAAGGAAGCAGGAAACTTTTGAGTTCTTTAGGAATAACCTAAAGACACGAAAAGCCTGGAATTGGCTGGTAGATCATGCAGAAGTTGTGGAAAAAGTGATAGAAGAGGATAAAAAACCAGAGATTGAGAAAAAAGAGAAGGAATCGAAAAAAGCAAAGACCAAAAAAGACAAGAAACCAGAAAAAAGTGAGGAGCAAAAGAGATGAAGAACCTAATACCGATTGTAGTAGAGCAGACCAATAGGGGAGAACGCTCCTACGATATCTATTCACGGCTCCTAAATGACAGGATTATTTTTGTTGGAAGCGAGATTAACGACCAGGTTGCTAACGTGATTATCGCGCAGATGCTTCATCTCGAATCCGAGGATCCCGAGAAAGACATTTGTCTCTATATAAATAGCCCGGGAGGTTCGGTGACCTCAACGCTGGCGATTTACGATACTATTCAGTATGTAAAATCTGATGTTTCTACTATTTGTATCGGTCAAGCAGCAAGTGGTGCAGCAGTTCTCTTGACCGCGGGAACAAAAGGCAAAAGATCGGCTCTTCCCAATTCACGAATTCTGATTCATCAACCACATGGAGGGGCGACCGGACAGGCGGTTGATATCGACATTCAAGCGAAAGAAATTCTGCGTAATCGTCAGCTCTTGGATGAAATCATAGCGAAACACACCGGACAAACTATCGATAAAATAAAGGCGGATACGGATAGAGATTTCATTATGACAGCGCGGCGCGCCAAAGAATATGGTTTAATCGATGAAGTCTTTCTTATTAGGAAGGCAAAGGAGGACTAATCGTGGCAAAGTTCAGCGAGAACAGCGAACAGCTGAAATGTTCCTTCTGTGGCAAGAGTCAACGCCAGGTAAAAAAACTAATTGCAGGTCCCGGTGTTTATATTTGTGATGAGTGTATAGATCTCTGCAATGAAATAATTGAAGAAGAACTTGAGAGTGAAGTTGAAGTTAAGCTTGAGGAGCTGCCAAAGCCGAAAGATATATATAAGATTCTAAACGAATATGTCATTGGGCAGGAGGAAGCAAAGAAAATACTTTCGGTTGCGGTATATAATCACTACAAACGAATCCAGGTAGGACCGCGAGAAGAGGACATCGAATTGCATAAAAGCAACATTTTACTTCTTGGTCCCACCGGATGCGGGAAAACGCTGTTGGCACAAACACTCGCGAAGATTTTGAACGTACCTTTTGCCATTGCTGATGCTACTGCGTTAACGGAAGCAGGGTATGTGGGAGAGGATGTCGAGAATATTCTACTCAAACTTATCCAAGCGGCAGATTACGATGTCAAGAAAGCTGAGACCGGTATTGTCTATATAGATGAAATAGACAAGATTGCCCGCAAATCTGAGAATCTATCTATTACCCGAGATGTTTCAGGCGAAGGTGTCCAGCAGGCGCTTTTGAAGATCTTGGAAGGTACCCAGGCAAGTGTTCCACCTCAAGGTGGCCGAAAACATCCTCATCAAGAGTTTATCCAGATTGATACAACCAGTGTTTTATTTATCTGCGGCGGTGCTTTCAACGGGCTGGAAAAAATTGTTGAAACCCGTATTGGTAAAAAGGGTGTTGGTTTTGGTGCTGATATTAGAAAGAGGGAGAAGAAAGAGATAGGAAAAATCCTGGGCAAAGTTCTTCCTGAGGATCTTCTTAAATATGGCTTGATTCCGGAATTTGTAGGACGCTTGCCGGTTGTTTCGGCTGTTCACAATCTCAAAGAGGAAGACTTGGTTAAAATCCTCACCAAGCCAAAGAATGCTCTGGTGAAGCAGTATAAAAAGTTTTTTGAATATGATGGAGTAGATTTGGTTTTTTCCCGTGATGCCTTGCTTGCCATAGCCGAGAAAGCGTTAAGCCGGGCAAGTGGAGCACGTGGCTTAAGGTCCGTGCTAGAGGGAATTTTGCTCAATGTAATGTATGAATTACCCTCCGCGGAAAATATCTCCAAATGTGTGATAACCAAGGATGTTGTTGAGAAGAGCATCGAACCGACCCTTGTAACTGAGGGTGAAGGGCTTTCGGAAGAGGAAGTCTCAGCGTAGCCTTGGGCTTTCACGTGTTTGCTCTCCCAGTTCAAAAACAGTTTTGACTGCAATGTCTTTGGTCATTTTGTGAATTGGAGGAAAGCTCTCTCTCCCCATTTAAACCCGGGTATTGCAGTAGATTTGGATGATAGGCACAGGAATTTTGATTTTAGGCAAGAAAGACGGTGCTTTTTTGCACATGCGTACTTGATGTACGCAGAGCAAAAAAAGTGTCGGCTGACACAGCATAAAGTCAAAATAATAAGCCTAGCGATAAATTCTATTGCAATGTCAGGGTTAAGAGAGGGTACTTCATAAGACTTGAGCTTACCTCTTACATGCTCGCCATAATTTGGGACTAGCGAAAGGAACTGTGATTAATTGTGGGAAGCCTATGTGAAGAATGTCGATGGTTATCAAAGTACGGAGAGTTTTGCCTGCTTGGTAGGAATCGAGATCTTTGCGACTCACCGAGGGCTCGGCGAGGAGATGATGGATTGGCTGTTCGACTCTTGGATGCTTACCGAGAGGGCAAGATTCAGGAAGACAAAATAAGGAATATAATTGAAGCCATACAAGAGGCAAACAGGGAATAGGCATGGAGTTATGTCCGGAGTGAGATATGGAGTTACTTTCAAAAGTTTATGATCCCAGAAAAGTCGAGTCAAAGTGGTATTCCTATTGGCTGGATAAAGACTATTTCCACGCCGAAATAGATAAAACAAAGGATCCCTTCACTATTGTAATCCCACCGCCCAATGTGACCGGTTCTCTGCATATGGGTCATGCGCTGAATAATACGCTGCAAGACATCCTCATACGTAAAAAACGAATGGAGGGCCATATTGCTCTTTGGCTTCCCGGAACGGACCATGCCGGAATAGCAACGCAAAATGTGGTGGAAAAGCAATTAGCGGTTGAAGGTTTGACTCGTCAGGACCTCGGCCGCGATCAGTTTATCGAGCGAGTCTGGAAGTGGAAAGAGAAATACGGAAATACCATTATCAATCAACTAAAGAGACTCGGGTGCTCCTGTGATTGGCAGCGAGAGCGCTTCACTCTGGATGAAGGCTATTCCAAAGCTGTTAGGACAGTTTTTGTCCGGCTCTACCAGGATGGTTTGATTTACAGAGGACACCGTATCATAAACTGGTGTCCCCGGTGCCTAACCGCCCTATCTGATATTGAAGTAGAACACGAGGAAGAAGAAGGTCATTTCTGGTATATCAGGTATCCTTTTAAAGACTCCGATGAGTATTTGACCATAGCTACGACCAGGCCCGAAACTCTTTTGGGTGACACCGCTGTAGCTGTTCATCCGGATGATCCCCGCTATAAGAAATTCATAGGTAAGATTCTTATTCTTCCCAGTTTAATGAGGGAGATGCCGGTAATTGCAGATGAACATGTAGATCCCAAGTTCGGAACGGGCGCTGTTAAGGTAACACCTGCCCACGATCCCAACGATTTTGAGATCGGGGAGCGTCACCAATTGGAGCAAGTCAATATTTTTACACCCGATGCCAAAATAAATAAAAATGGCGGAGATTATTTGGGCATGGATAGGTACGGATGTCGGGAAGCAATTGTGATGGATTTGGAAGAAGCGGGCTTGTTGGAAAAGATTGAACCTCACTTACATGCTGTGGGCCATTGTTACCGCTGCCATACAGTGATAGAGCCCTATCTTTCCGAACAATGGTTCGTGAAGATGAAACCGCTTGCAGAACCTGCGATTAAAGCAGTTGAGGAGGACAAAGTTAAATTTGTCCCCAAGAGATGGGAAAATGTTTACTTTGATTGGATGAACAATATTCGGGATTGGTGTATTTCCCGCCAGATTTGGTGGGGACATCAGATTCCTGCCTGGTATTGTAAGTGCGGTGAGGTAATTGTTACTCTTGACCAACCGGATAAGTGCAGCAAATGCAGCGGTACAGAACTGACACAAGATAAGGATGTTCTTGACACCTGGTTTTCATCAGCGCTTTGGCCCTTTGCCACTCTGGGTTGGCCGGAAGAAACTGCTGATTTGGCCTATTTTTATCCAACCTCAGTTTTGAGTACAGCACGCGATATCATTTATCTCTGGGTGGCGAGAATGATTATAGCCGGCCTCAAGTTCCGTAATGATATTCCCTATGATACGGTTATTATTCATCCTACAGTCATGACTATTGAGGGAAAACGGATGAGTAAATCATTGGGTACGGGTGTTGATCCTCTGGAGCTTATTGAAAAATATGGCACTGATGCAACCAGGTTTGGTCTGGCAATTCAAACCCAATCTCAAGATATGCGTTTTTCCGAAGAGAAGCTGGAGATGAGCCGGAACTTTGCCAATAAGATTTGGAATGCTTCCCGCTTTCTTTTAATGAACCTGGAAGGCTACAATGAACCGTCCGAACCCAAGTATACACTAGCGGATAAATGGATTATTTCCTGTTTGAATAGGACTATTGAAGATACAAACAAAACTCTGGAACAATATGATTTCAGTAAAGCCGGCCGGCAGTTATATGAATTTTTCTGGGGTGAGTTCTGTGATTGGTATGTTGAGCTATCCAAGCCACGTCTTTATCAAAACAATCAGGGACAGCAGGAAGAAGAAGCAGTTTCCCCAAAAGACAAGCAAGCCAAGTTAATAGAGAAGCATACTGTCCAGAGTGTTCTGGTGCACGTATTGGATCGTTTTTTACGTCTTCTGCATCCCTATATGCCTTTTATTACCGAGGAGATTTGGCAAAAACTGCCTTTAAGCGGAGAAAGTATTATGATTTCGGAATGGCCGGAAGCACAGAAGTCGATGATCAATCATAAAATCGAAAAAGAGATGGAGCTAATCAAAAGAATCACGGTCGATTTGCGAACTTTAAGGTCGGAATTGAGGATAGCTCCTTCATCGAAGATAAAAACAATTTTGAAGATTGATAGCCAAGAGCACTTGCATACCGTGGAAGAGTATGCGGGATATATTGTCAATTTGGCCGGAGTGTCTGATCTCGTCTGCGGTAGCAATATATCACGGCCCCAAAACTGTGCACTGGCAGTGGAAAACGAGGTTGAGGTTTTTGTTCCCCTAGAGGGTCTTGTTGATATAGAGCAGGAGAAAAAACGTTTAGAGAAAGAGATTCAATCGGCGCAAAAGGATATTGAGAAAGCTGAGACTAAGCTAGCCAAAAAAGAGTTCTTGAAAAATGCGCCTCCGGCAATAGTGGAAAAAGAAAAGGATAAGCTAGCGCGTTTGCGGCAGGAGAAAGAGAAGCTGGAGCGCCAGCTGCGTCAATTTGTTTTCTAACGACCATTTTCTTACCTGAAAACACTCCTTGCTTTCGCCCGTCTTTACAGAGCCTGCTTTGCCAAAATCCGTCTCAGGCGGACGAAGGCCAAGAAATCACCGGTACAGGTAGAGGCTTATCCTCTGTGGTCCGTGTGGGGGGAGGATGAAAAAACCGTGGGATTCCATATTGCCAGGTATTAGCATATTCCTATCCTGAGGTTATGATGGATTATGAGAGCGCAATAGCCTACATGCATTCCACAATTCAGTTTGGTATCCGGCCTGGCCTGGAAAGAATCCGGATACTCTGTAAAAAGTTGGGAAATCCTCAAGATTCATTAAAATCAATTCATATTGCCGGAACCAACGGAAAGACTTCAACAGCAAAGATAGTGTCAACTATCTTACTAAAACACGGGCTTAAGGTGGGAACCTACACATCACCCCACCTGGTTTGTTATACAGAGCGCTTTGAAATCAACAATAAACCTATTTCCTTTGATTGTTTTGCCCGTTACTTGGAAAAGATCATTCCCTTTGTGGAAGCAGCAAAACGAGAGTTTTCTGAGCCGATTACCCATTTTGAGATACTAACCGCACTTGCTTTTTACTTATTTGCTCAAGAGAAACTGGATTGTGCGGTGCTGGAAACAGGAATGGGGGGTAGGTGGGATGCCACAAATCTTGTCCACTCCCGCGTAGCGATCCTGACTAATGTTGAATTGGAGCACACTGATAGGTTGGGTAAAACCGTCCGCGAAATTGCCTGGGAGAAAGCGAATATAATTAAGAAAGGTTGCTTGGCACTTGCCGGCGATTTGAACCGGGATGCACTTGATGTTGTTAGAGAAAGATGCCTAAAGGAAAAAGTGGAATTGAAAACTTCCGGAGCCGATTTCTCTTTGCTTTCCAGGGCAACAATCGAAAATAATGCTCAATTATTATC
>SDBS01006169.1_pt1 | contig 11663 bp, 29 predicted proteins | sample 2277091 | NCBI WGS metagenome assembly SDBS01 (sample SAMN10404972, study PRJNA504765) | marine sediment metagenome | isolation source: marine sediment core GS10_PC15, 163 cmbsf | place: Arctic Ocean: Southern Knipovich Ridge | collected 2010 | reverse complement strand
AAATATCAGAAGTTTAAAAGACCTGGAATCAATGGTAAAAATCAAATAGGAGATAAATTTACTTTAACATTAGCTCAATTAGAAGAGAAAGCCAGAGCTAGAGGAGTTAAAACTAAAAGAGTTAAAATTCCACTGCTATCAGCAGACGGAATAAAAAGAGAAGGAACATTTGATATAACATATAGATCTCTTAAAGACGTTGGTAAAGCTGGTGGATTTGTACCAGTACCTTTAGGTAGAGGTATATATGAAAACATAGGAGTAATAGATTTCTCAAAATTTTATCCTAATATGATTAAGTCAACGAATGCTGGAATTGTTTCAGCCATAGACTTAGATAGAGAATATTGGTTTTGTGTTAAAGATAAGAAAGGAAATGTGTTTGACAGAAAAGATATAATAGAAACTCCTGTTAGTTATTTCAGAAAGGATATTAAATCTCTTAACTCTATATTGTTTGATACATGGATGGTTAAGAGGCTTGAAGCACAAGCTAAACTACAGGAGTATATGGATGAATATCACACTACCAAAACAGATAAATATAAAATGCTTTGGACAGAGCAGTTTAACATAAAGAACTTTATGAATGCTGGATTTGGTGTATTAGGATTAGAAATTGATAGAACTTATTCAAAGTTATGTTTTAATTCTTGTACTCTTTCATGTCAAGATGTTTTAATGTTCTCATTATTTTTAATAAAATCTCTTGGTGTTGAAATAATTGGTGGAGATACTGATTCTTTATTCATAAGGTTAACAAAAAAAGGTTTAAACAAACAAATAAAAGAAGCTAAAAGAATTTGTAAATGGGTTAATAATTGTGTAAATATATATCTTAATAATGTTTATAACATACAAGAACATACAATTGATATAGATTTAGAAACAATTTCAGATAAATTCTTTGTTGACACTATGAAACACTACATCAAAAGAAATCTTTATGCTGAAGGAGTTATATTAGACAAACCTGAATTAGAAATAAAAGGAATGGATTTAAAGAAACGAGCTACATCTGTTATAGGAGCTGAGTTACAAGAAGCTTTAATTGATATTATATTTGAAACAGAAAGGAATGAAGAAATAGATATAGAAGATTCTATAAGAAATTATATTTCAAAATTCGATAGAAGATTAGATAGTAGAAGTTGGTCTGATGTTTGTAAACGAGGTCCACTTAACAAATCATTAGATAAGTATCCAGTCTCAAATCAGTCTGCTATGGCGGCTAGGAATACTCTGAAGTATTTGGGGAGATATTATGGTCCTGGAAGCAATCCCTACTTAGCTGTTTTCTCACAATATCCTAGTAATATAAATGGTAAATTCTTAAACGTAAACGGAAAAGATTTTGTATTATCATTTGATAAACAAGACGAAGCAGAGCTTAAGAAGTTTAAGGATGAAGATGGAAAAGAATTGTTTAAATTAAACTGGGCTCGAATTAGAGAGTCAGAATGCTTTAAGAAAACAGACCACCTATTAAGTATATTCAATACAAACTACTACGAAATTGTGGAGGCGAGTGATATTGGAGATAGCCTTGCTATTTAATGATTGTTTAAAAGAACTTCCTAAATTTAAAACTGAAAGTGTTGATCTAATAGCTTCAGATCCTCCTTACGGTATATCTAATGATAATAAGATAACAAGAAAAGAAACAACCGACATCAATATGGATTTTGGTGTATGGGATCACTTTACTGAAGAAGAGTTTATTGAATTTACTCGCCAATGGTTTTACGAGTGTATGAGAATCCTAAAGAAAGATGGGTGGATGTACATATTCTTTGGGAATACTTGGATTTGGATATTACAGACAAGTATAAGAGACAATCCTCAATTTAATATAATTCACAGAACAACATTCACTTGGTGCAAATCTAATCCAGCACCATCATATCGTAAATATAACTGGAGAAGCTCTACTGAACCTGCATTAGTATTCTCAAAAGGTAAGTGTAGAATACCTAATTTCTTAAATCAAACTGATATGAAAAACTATATGATGACTTCTTGTAGGAGTAATTACGGAGTAAGTGGTCATCCTACAGAAAAACCAATTCAATTAATGGAGAGATTTGTTAAATCAAGTTCACTCAAAGGAGAAGTAGTACTCGATCCTTTTATGGGTTCTGGTACTACTGGTATGGCTTGTCTAGAATTGAAGAGAAGATTTGTAGGTATAGAAAGCTCACCTCACTGGTTTTCTGTAGCTGAAGATAGGTTAAATAATTATAAAAAATACACAAAAGAATCTCAAGGTGATGGTTTATTAATATAATAGATGAAATAGAAAATTTATTTAATGAAATTGAAAAAAGTTACAATAGTGAAATAACTAAATATGATAGAAAATTTATGATTGATGCTTGGATTAGTTGTCCAAATCATATACATATGATATTACATCCTTTTGTTAATAAGTTGTTTGTTTTATTAGATATAGCATTATTAATAAGAGTTACAAAAAAGAGTGTGATTAATTATTACTGTAATGGATGAAATAGAAAAATTATTTACTTATATTGACTATGCATACTTATTTTTTTTTATTGTCATATGAAATAGGTGTATTATTATGAAAAAATCTAAAACATATCCTTTTTATGAGTATAATATCTTTTTAAAAAAACGAGGCGTATGCCATATTTGTGGAGCTGAACTTTATTATGGTGTTGGTGTAATAAGACCAACCAGAGGAGATTTTGATATTTGTAAAGATTGTTGTAAGGAAATAAAAGAAATATATGAGAGGATATATTAATGCTTGGAATGATAAAAGACACTATGAATGGAAAGACATCCGAACAACTATTTGAATTAATAGATAAAATGCATACTGGTAAGTATCAAAGGTATGATGCAAAATATATGATTGATGGCTGGTTAAGTACTCGGCATCATAGATCTTTATTGTTACCTACTTATGTAAATGATTTGTTTGTTTTACTTGATCGAGAATTATTAGTAGGAGCTCATATAAGCCAATTTGAACCTTATCCTAGAGAAGGAGGAAATTATATTATGAGTGGTATTTTGGGTGATATACCTATTTACGGAACTGGTGATTATTATGACCTTTGAATGTGAAAATTGTGGAAAAATAAATTATAGTGGTCAAATAATGTATTGTGAATTCTGTGGTTCTAAAATATGTGGTTGCTGTTTGGATCATAACGAATTAGGTGATGTTGTTTGCCCAGCTTGTTGGGAGGAAGGTTAAGATGATAGAATGGAATATATACATTAAATGGGGAAGATTTAAGTCTACAAACGGTGTTGATTTAAAATTTAAATGGGAATTTGATAGATTAGAATTACCTTTTAACGTATTTGACGCACAAATAATTACAACAGCAGTTAGATGTTTGGCTTATCCAAATGAGCTTGTTCTTATTGACACAGTTAATCCGAAAAAGTTAAAAGAATATACTGAAATAGATTATTTTCCTAAATCTAAAAGAATTCACAATCCTCCATTAGGAAATTACGTTATTTATGATGATGTAATCACAACTGGGAAGACAGTGAAAAATTGTATTACAGTAATAGGAAGAGAGCCTGAAGCTGTTATTTGTATAGTTAATAGAGAAAAACAGTGGCTACCTCATTTAAACATAATATCAATAATAGAGTTGCTAAAATGAGTTTTAATGTAGCTTGGTGGGAAGAAAAAGATAGAATGATTGTTAATATAACTGGAATGTTTATAACAAAATTAACAACAACAATTGAGGTAGGATCTCTTCCGAAAGTTGATTTTGAAATGCATGTTAATGCATTCTTAGAAAAATTAACAGAGGATGAGTTAGAAAAAATGGCTGGTCTTATTAAAAAAGTACAAATAAATAAATTAAGTGTAGCAATGCCTCTTTGTATTCATGGATTTCCACTTTATAAATGTAAAACGTGTTGGAAATTATGAAGAAAGTTCTTGATTTGTTCTGTGGTGGAGGTGGCTGGTCAAAAGGAGTTGAGATGGCTGGTTACACAAAAGGAATAGGAATAGACAACGACAAAACTGTTCGAGAAACTTTTGAATATAATCATCCAGATTACGAATTTATCTTAGCTGATTTAAGAGATTTAGAACCACAAGGGGATAGCTTATTACTGTGATTAGGAATATATTTTTGACAGAATTAGTAGAAAATCTTGCGATAGGAAATCCAATAGCTATATTAGTTGCACAAGCAAGAGATATATTACTTAAAGAGATGAATGAATTATCAAAAAAACTTTCTGTTGAAACTCTTAAAAATTTTGTTAAAGTATCTAAAGAGAGGGTAAAAAAAGAATTAGATAGAGATATACTAATTGATCTTCCTTTTGATAATTTCGATCAATTAATAACATTAGCAACAATTGAAGGTACAGATGAATTTATTTCTTGGTTTAGTCAATCAGATATTAGATTACTTCCTGAAGATGAAGATGAAGGAATAGAAGAATTATTTAATACATTTCCAATAAGAAGATGATAAAATTAAAGATTAATGGTATTTTAATATCAGAAGATGTAGAGAGTTTTTCTATGGGTAGTAATGGACATCGACATCAACAATTTAGAGGTCGTGGTGGTAGTGTTTTTCTTGCTCATCAAAGTCCAAGTACTTTGTCTTTAAAATTAACATTTATAGATAGTTTACCTCTAAAGTTAATAGAATTATCTACATATTGTGGCTTAACAGATAGTCTTACAATAATACATGAATTAGTTACAGAATACTTTACTGGAGAAACTATAACCATATTCAAAAACGTATCTATTATAGGTATTGAAACTCTTTTAAACATTGATGAGCCGAGAAAAATTATTGTACTGTTTGAAGCGACAGCATACGAAATTATAATGTCACCGACTATTCAAAAACTGTTTGATTTAAATGATAAAATAAATTGTGGAGAAATATTTATAGGTAATAAAGAAGATTATGACTACGATACAAATTAATGATGGTAAGATTTACGATAATATTTATAGATATTCTCTTAATGATGAAAGAAACGGTAGAACATTTAGACATGATTGTGGTGGTGTTTTTCTAGCATCTCCACCATCTATTAATATAATAATTAGTTTTATAGTTAATATTCCAGAAGAATTCCGAAAATATTTTATTCTTGTTAAGACTATATAAAAACTTAATGTTATAGACGAATTTATAGGAAGTGTAGATTTTAGATTTGATGCTAAAATTAAAAATATTTTCAAAACGGTAATTATTACTGGCTATGAAGAAGTTCTGAGAATGAATGAACAAATAGAATATAGAGTAAGTATGGAAGCATTAAGTCATGTATTTGAGATACCACCAGAAGTTCAAAAAATGATGGATTTAAATGATTTAATACATAAAGGAGAAATATTTGTAGGTTTTAAAAAATGACACCATATATTAAAATTGATTGGAATGGAGAACCACCAGAAATAACAGAAGCAGATAAAGAAAAAATGTTCTCAGATGTTCTTAGACATACTAACGAATTTCAAGTGGGAGATCCGATTATTATTTTCCGAGAAAATGTAAAAAAAGCTATAGAGAAAGAAGCTATTTACTCATGTAAGTATACCGTTAGTAGAAAAAGTTTAGAAGAATTAAAAATAAACATTAAAAAAATAATTGAAGAAGAATTTGATTGCCATCTTAGAATTAAGATTCCTTTATTAGACACAAACAGTCCACTTGAATGGCAAAAAGCTAGAGAAAGAAGATACGTAGGAGGTATATGGATTACAGCAGAAAAAATGTTTGATGAGGAATTAATGAGAGTAATTGTGATGTGATGTATATGAGTGAAGAAGAAACCTGTAAGGAATGTAGCTGGTTAGTACCAACAAAATTTAAGAAGTATGGTAAAAATGTTTATTATTGTAACAATTTAAATAGTAAAAAAGTTATGGAGAAACACGAAGATTTTATAATATGTGGGGAGTTTGATAAAAAATGATTAGGGTGTGGAATAAATTACTCTTATAGATGGATGGAGATTAATGGTTAATAAATCTCCTTGTGAAGAGTGTATGTCTGAGTTAAGACAAAAAATAGTCGATGATAGTTTTCCAGAAAAGTATAAAGATTCTGAAGGATTTACTAAGGAAGAATATTCAAAAGAATGGGAAAAACATTGGGAATCAACACGTGAAACCTTAATAGAAGCAGAAAAAGAAGAGGAAAATAAATTTTGTTTTGAATTCAGAGCTGATTGTGGTGGGGATGGAGTTTCTATATGTAAGAAACATCTAATGGAAATAATTGAAAAAATAGATGAGTTAACAAACAATGAGTTATGAATTAGGTGAAATTTTGTTTGTATATATACTAATTGTAACTGTATTGATATTTACAATATTTATATTGGTAACAGGTGGATGTTAAATAATGTGTGATTGTGATTTATGTACAAGGTTAAGGAAAGAAAAAAGAATGGCTAAAAAAGCACAACTACGTAAAGAAATAGAAACTATTATTGATGAAAATATAGAAGATGAATCAGTAAAAGAAGATGTATATAAAAAAATGGGTACTGGATGGTGGTAAAAAATGAATGTATTTATAATATATGGTGTATATCCATCTGTAGATGAGTTCGGAGGAGATGAACAAGAAATTCATCTTGAACTTGATGGTAAAATAATTGCCAAGTATGGTGATTACTACCACGATAAAGGAAGTGAAAAAGCAAGAGGATTTATTGATGGATATGCTTATGCAAAAAATTTGAAAATATTTGATTATACAATCAAATACGATAATAAAGTGGATGAGTAGATAATATGATAGTAATATTATTTCTTGTAATATTATTTGGTTATATATTACCTTCGGTATATTTTGCTATATCTTATCATTATAGTAAAAAGAAAATAAAGAGAATGTATAATCAGATAAAAAATTTAACAATGGTGAATGAAAATGAAGGTTGAATTAATACATATAACACCAAATGCAGAAAAAATAATTGAAGCAGCAGGTAGGACAGCTTGGCTTACCTTTGATAAAGAAACTGAAGATTCAGCAGAGAAGTTTGTTAGAATGCTTATTAGTAGAAAACATTATAGCGTTCTTGAACATGCTACTGCTACATTTAGAATTAGCGAAGTATCTAGAACTATGACACATCAACTTGTAAGACATAGATTAGCGGCATATACACAACAATCTCAGAGAGTTGTTAACGAAGGCGATTTAAAAAAATACTCAATGCCTCCTTCAGTACAAAATTCAGATTTAACAGTACAAGGAGTATTTAATTCTGTGATGAAGAAAGCTTTTAACGCTTATGATTTCTTAATACAAAGAGGAATTAAAAGAGAAGACGCAAGATTTGTTTTACCAAATGCTTGTCAAACGCAAATAGTTATGACTGGAAACTTTAGAACGTGGAGGCATGTTATTAAAATGAGGGGTACTAAACACGCACAATGGGAGATTAGATCTGTTGCAAGAGAAATTCATAGAATTTTAAAAGAAGAGTGTCCGTCTGCTTTTGAAGATATGGAGGTTTATGAAGGATGAATATAATGGCTGGTAAAAGAGAGACTTCGAATCATGATGTATACAGATCTTTAAGAACACATTTTGTAACAAAAGTGGAAGATAAGAGAAACAAAAATGAGAAGGTGTATGATGAAGACTTATGACAGACTGGAATATTAGAAATAAACATAAAAAACTTAACGGAGGTTCATTAAATGCGTAGTGTTTACCCGTGGATACAATTAGGAGTTTCTCCAATTGCTAATAGGGAGGTAAATTCTTCGAACTTAAGTGGATTAGAGATTTAATCCCTCCACTTAAATATTATTATGAAGCTTTCTTTGGTTCTGGAGTTATATTATTAAATATACCTAAAGAAGTAAGAGGGGAAGAGGAATTTGCAAACGATCTTAATTCAAGGTTAGTAGCTTTTTGGTTATGTCTACAGGATGATGAGTTAAAAGATGAGTTACAAAAGAAATGTAGTATGGCTTTAGACTCTAGGTTTATTTACAAGATGGAAATGAACAGATGGAAATTTTCTGTATGTTATAATCAAGATGATTATATAAACAATTTAGTTTCTAGAGCTTTTAATTTTATTTATTTAGTAAAGTTTGGTTTCAATAGTTATCCTAATACTTATTACACTCCGTTAACTCATAAGATGTACAAGATTAAGAATTTCTCTCGTACATTTAGATTAATGAGTAAAGAGTTACCTAAATATCACGACAGAATAAAAGATGTTAGATTTACTAATTATGATTTTGCAGAATTTTTAGAGAAGAATGAACCTGCTGATGGTAAATTCATTTTCTTAGATCCTCCTTATTATAAAACTCACCAGTATAATAGAGATTATGGAATTAAGGAGACATTTAAAGAAGAAGATTATATTAAAATGAGAAAGTTATTAGAATGGCATACAGACGGAGGAACTAAATGGATGATAACCTGTAATCAGATTAATTTATTCTTTAAAGGTATGAAAAATACAATGATAAAATTAATAGATAGACGAGCTTGTATAAATAAAAACAAAGATAGAGCAGACGTGAAGACTAAAATTATTATGAACTATGATATAAAGAAAACTGGATGTATATTAGATAATATTTCAAATGAGAAACAAGGTGATTTATTATTAATATAAATTTAATAGCAGAAATCGAAGCAAGAGTAATATCAGAAAAAAAAATAGAAGTTATACATTCTATTGAAAAATACAATCAAGGTTATATTAAACAACGTTTTACTTTAGGAGAACCATGTAAATTTTGTGGAAGTTTTTGTGATTTTAACATTACAGAACCAATTGATATGGTTGATTTCGATAAAGTTAGAATGAGTGGAAGAGATACAATGACTGGTATTTTAGCTTTACCAGAATGTAATCTTTGTGGAGCTGTTACACCAAGATGGTCGGATGAAAAAATAAAATGTAAATATTGTGGTGAATTAGTATGAGTCAGAAAAGAATAGAAGGAGTAGGTTTGAGAGTTTTAACAGATGAAGAAATATTAGAAGAAAGATTACTTAAATTAGAAAGAAAAGATATTCCATTTAAACCAATTTATATAAACAATAGAAAATATACAAAACATACAATAGGATTTCTTAGAGAAATAGAGAAAGTAAGTGGTGAAGAGAGTGGGTGATTTAAGAGGATTAAATGAAAAAGGTAAAAAAGATTATCCAAGATTTAGAAGAGAACAAATAGAAGTTTCGTTTTGTGAATCTTGTACAGGAATTCAAACAGTTAAGAAATACCAGATAATTAAGAAAAGTGGTAGAACAGACGAAATTCTCCTTTGTGATAACTGTACTAAGCTTGTACCAGATGGTGTTGAATTGCTTTGTTTAGAAATAAAAACACCAAAGGAAGAATTAGATTTAAAAGTTGAAAAATTTGAGAATGAAGGCGATTCATTATTAATTTAGAAGATCATCCTTTAGTACAGAGGTTTAATAAAGTATGGGGATATACTGGATACTTAAAATGGTTTAAAGATGAAAGAAAAGATGTAAGTGACGCTATTTTAATAAGCTGTCCATCTAATATATGTGGTGTAGTTTACACAAATAGAGTTGAAGAAAAATGTGTACACGATACTGGCTGGACTAATTATAATTATAACGGATTTAAACCAGTTAAAAAGGAAACTAATTATGTATTGTTTGAAGGTAGATTTTATTCATGTGATTTTATTTTAAAAACATTTAATAGTTTTTTTAAGAATAAAGATAATTTTGATATTAAGATATGTTCTGTACCAGAAAACGACTATTATATCATTCTTATAAAAATAGACGGAACTTTTTCAATAGGTGTAGCTAATTTAAGGTACGAAACGATAAGAGATGATGGTAATCAAGTTATTTTTATTGATACAGTCTGGGTTGGTGAAGGAGAAAACGAACAAGAAATTGAATCTGGTAGACATTTTAGAGAATGGATAAATGGAAAAGCTGTATACGAATGTATGTTCTATGGTAAGCCTTGGAAAAAGGTAGTATACAATCAAGACTATTTATTTACGAAACAAGAAGAAATCGGAGATAGTTTATTAATATGAGTGAAGATAAAGAAATAGGTAATTGTCCAGTTTGCACACACACTACAGAAAAAGTAGATTGGTGGGGAAGTGATTGGTGGGGAAATGGTGTGGCTACTAAGACAGGTAATTGTGTTCTATGCGGTGCAAAGATATATAAATTATTTAAATTTAGTGGAATAGAATTAGTTAAATAGAAGTTGAAGATAATATGATTGTTGGGGTAGTAGGTAGTAGAAGAAGAGATTCTAAAAAAGATAGAGAAATTTTAGCATATGAGATTTACAAACTTAATAAAGTAGAAAAAATAACTAAAATTGTTACTGGAGATTGTAAAAAAGGAGCTGATAATACAGCAAAAGATATATGCGAAGGAACAGAAGAGATAGAAATTGATATTAAATATAAAAAAGATCCAAAAACTGGAGAAAAATGGAATGATTGGAAAGATTCTTATCATGTTACTTACTATGAATTTACAAGAATGTGTTATGCTCGAAATGAAGAGATAGCAAAAGAACCATTAGATTATTTAGTAGCTCAAGTTGCTCCAGATAGAAAAGGAGGAACAGAAACAACGATTAAATATTTTAAAAGACATCATAAAGACTGGGAAAAAAAGTTGAAGATAATATGATTATAACAGTTTCGGGAAATAGTGAAGATATTAATTATAAGAAATTCTGTAATTATATGCATAGTTATTCTAGAGGAGTAACGATAGATATTAATTTTAATGGTTTAAAGTATAGAGGTAGAATTACATCAATAACTTATAAAGAAGTTGATAGAAGTAATATTAGTGTAGTATCAGTATCAGTAGAAACAATAACAGAATTAATAGAAGATTTAATTATAGGTGAAAAAAAATGAGTAGATATAAAAATATGGGTTTCCCTTGGACATCCAAAAGTAAGATAAAAGCTAGAGACTATTGTGGTTATAGTTTTTATCTAAAATATGTAAAGAAAGAACAAGAAAGAAAACGAGAAGACGCAATAGAAGGCACTAATCTGCATATGGTTTTTGCAAATTTCTATAAGCACTTGAAACCAGAGCATGTATTTAAAGAAGGATTTACAGACTCGAATATTGAAATACATATTCATCCTATGAGGAGATTTATATATGAAGCTTGTATGAAATTTATTAAACCTAATCATAGGAGTTGGGGGAAGTATAAAAACATATTATCTAATTTTGCCACAATTGAAACACAAAGATGGCTAAGGTTAAACACTTTATTGAATAATAAAGAAGAAATATTTGAATGTTTTAAACCAATACATATAGAGAAAAGACTTGAGCACGAAGGTAGTCATTTGTTTGGTACAATTGATAGAATAAATATAGAGGTTATGCCAGACAAAACCAAGAAGATAGCCATTTATGACTATAAGACTGGTAACGTACCTAAAGCTATTAGAGAACATAAAGACGTTGGTAAAATGTTTGATTGGGATTTAAGGACAGACTTAATGAAGGAGATACATTTTTACGGTTTACTTTATTTACTGTCTTCTGGATGGCAAATAAGTGAAGAAGCATTAGAGTTTCTTAATAGTGAAGGATTTTGGTATGTAAAGAAAGATGATATGAGTTACAAACAAACCCTAAA
>SDBS01006168.1_pt1 | contig 11664 bp, 8 predicted proteins | sample 2277091 | NCBI WGS metagenome assembly SDBS01 (sample SAMN10404972, study PRJNA504765) | marine sediment metagenome | isolation source: marine sediment core GS10_PC15, 163 cmbsf | place: Arctic Ocean: Southern Knipovich Ridge | collected 2010 | reverse complement strand
CTGCCGCGAGTTTTTCAGAATCTTCTTTCATAAACTGCAGAAATTCCAGTCCTTTTTCCAAAAGTGGTTTCGAGGTTTTAAAGGCATTTGATACTCCTCCGGCATATTCATCCATGATTTTTTGCAGTCTGAACATAAACATCCGTGGTTTGATATAATTAGGATTTACATCAGGATCTACAGTTAAGTCTTTATATTGAGCAAAAACCTTCAGAGGCTGAAACACCTGTTCTTTGATTTTCTCAATGACTTCCTGTTCAATATTGGGTAGGTCAGGATGGTCGACACAAAAACTGATTGCTGCTTTAGCTGCAATTCGGCCCTCGGTAAAAGATCCTGATGAAAATTTATGACTTGATGCCCCTGATGCATCACCCGCAGCAAACAATCCCTGAACGGTGGTCATATTCGGATATCCCCATTTGTAATCATCAGGTGCCAGGTCTTCAGGACCCGAAACCCATGCACCTGATCCTCCTGAATGAGATCCGATGAAATATGGTTCACACGCGGCAATTTCCGAAGGTGTTTCCTCTGGTTTTACATTGGTTGAGGCCCACAACAAAGCCTGGCTTATGGTCATATCAAGAAAATCTTCCCATGCTTCATTTTCAAGTTTTTTCAATGTCCTCTTAGCAGATTTCTCATCATCTGCTTCGTTTACAATTTTCTGAATTGCCTTTTCGGTTCTCATATATATCGGGGAATTACCATCTTCTACCTCCAGCATCATCAGGTAATTTCTGAGGTTGGCCGGAGTTGGTTTTGCAGTTCCATAGGGGAGCCAGTTTTTCAGCTCCTCTGCTCTTTTCTCCATATAGTCCTCACCAAGTGCATTGGTTGCCTGTGCCTTAAATAGCAAAAACCATGCACCAACCGGGCCATAAGCATCTTTGAACCTAACAGGAACAAACCGGATCTCCTGACATGTCATTTCGGCCCCGGCCCTGATAGTAAAATATGCACTGGCACCTGAATTAAATGGCGGATACCACGAACGGCCCAGGCCTTCTCCCATTGATCTGGGTTTGAATACATGCACAGCACCTCCCATTACTGCAATTACACTCTTTGCTCTGAATATATAAAACTTATTTTCTCTAAGGCTAAAACCAACTGCACCAATACACCTTCCCTCTTTCATCAGAGGACCTGTAATAAATATCCTTTCATAATAAGATCCGTTTTCTCCTAATTCAGCAAGTGCATTTTTTGCAGCTTCTGCAACAATTGTTTTATATGATTCTCCATTAATCATTATCTGCCACCGGCCCTCACGAACATAATTTCCCTCCTCATCTTTCCAGATGGGCAGACCCCATTTTTCAAAAAGATGCACAGAAGCATCCACATGCCGGGCTATATTTGCCACCAGATCATCTCTTACCACACCCATAAGGTCGTTTTTTACGTAGCGTACGTAATCTTCCAGGGTGTTTGTTCCGTCTTTTAATCCTATATACTCATTTATAGCTGATAATCCCATGGCTACTGCTCCGCTACGCTCCATAGCCGCTTTATCAACGAGTGTTAGCTTTAAGTTATGTTGTTTTGCCCAGTGTGCAGCTTCAAAGGCAGCACCGCAAGCTGCCATTCCGCCTCCAAGGATTAACAGGTCGGTAGTAAGTTCAACCGTTTCAAAATTATTGATGATATCCATAATTAGTCAAGTTTTGTAAGGTCAGACATACCTGTTGATTCAGGTTCGGTTCTTAAAAGGGGACTTTTCAGATCGGAAGTTCCGGTAGAATATCCGGCATCAGGCTCAATACTGCCTTCAGGGGTAGTCCGTGTTCTAAATCTGAAACGTTTTATATCCCCATCACGAAACTTTACCGACCACATAATAGCATCGGTGCTCCTCATTGGTTGAACAACACCTCCCAGAGGCATGAAATCTGCATAACCCCTTACTTCAATTGCCTGGGTTGGACAGATTTTTACGCAACTGTAACATTCCCAACACATTTCAGGGGCCCTGTTTATGGCTTTTTCAGTTGATTTATCAAGTACCATCAGATCGTTAGGGCAGATGTACTGGCAGGCTGTGAGGTCAAGGGCTTTACAGCCATCGCATTTTTGGGTGATAACAAAACTTGGCATAAATAATTGATAAGCTTAGATAAAGTTATAAAACTTGCAATCGAATATATTAATAAATATTTCCATATTTGCGGAGAAAGGGAATATTTCATTAACAAAGGATTAATTAAACCTGATTTCAAGATGATTACAAGAAAAGTTGTGTGTCAGAATTCTCATTTTGTCAAACCTCTACGAGGTATTTGTTTAGAATAGAATTCGTTTTTCTACAATACTAAATCTCCTGCCGGCAGGCATGGCCTACTGAGAATTTCCGCGTAGCGGATTAAGTATTGTAGGTATAAAGTTATAAAAGGCTAAGAATTCCGCGTAGCGGATAAACAAATTTTCTCATGACACTAGTGTTTGTGTCTTTAAAGCAACTCCTTTAATAATTGAAAGAAATAATCCTCTTTGTTCAAGAGAGAGGGCTCCGGTTGAGCAGGAAGTGACACATAAACCACATCCCTATTAAAAGCTTATTTAACGAAGGCTATCACCACCATTATTTCATTTTCTGATTCATTAATTATTTTATACGATTTAGCAGCAGCAGGAATAACAAATGTCTCGGCATAATTGAACACTTGTACAAGCCCATTTTTTGTTTCAACTGAAATACTTTCGCCTTCAACCAGACTAAGCACATGGCAGTTGTTCTCTGTTTCTACCTTAACCTGGGTTTTTATATGGTAACGGTGTACATCGTAAAGATGTTTCGGATGAGTTGGTAAATGAAACAATTGCCAGTCGTTTCCCCGTTTGAGTAACACAGGTTTCGATATCAATTCTTGTTTTACCTTTTCCCCTTTTCTTTCAAAACAGAGGTTTTCCATCCCTCTCTGAATACTTAAGGGGCGTGGTTTTCCATCCAGGTCGGGGCGTATCCAGTCGTACATTTTAAATGTAAAAATGTAGGGTGTGGAGCTAATTTCAAGAACCATGTTGTTTTTGCCGGAAGCATGAATGGTTCCGGGTGGAATCAGGAACAGTTCATGTTTTGATGCAGGATGTTTCTGTACAAATTTCGTTATTTCAATTTCCTTATTTTGCTGAAAACTTTCGGTTAGTGCTTTTTCAAATTCTTCAGCTTGAATATCCTCCTGAAAACCCAGGTAAACAACTGCATCTTCGCAGGTATCGAGCATGTAGTAGGTTTCTTCCTGGGTAAAATTTTCACCAAAGTGTTTTTTCATATACCCGGATTGTGGGTGGCATTGCACTGAAAGATTTCCCCCGTCAAATGAGTCGAGGAAATCAAAACGGATTGGGAATTCAATACCAAAACGCTCGAAGGCATTTCCTAAAACGGCTTCTGCTTCCTGAAACATAAGGCAATCGAAAGAAAGCTCTAACACATTACCTCCGCTCTCAAGCAGCAAACCATTTTCAGGAACAATCAGTTCAAACGACCATGCATAATTTGGTACCTCTTTGTTTAGCCCGTCAATTTTGTTTGAACACCAGTTGCCTCCCCATGCACCGGGTTCAAACCAGGGGCGCACCCGAAAAAAATTCTGGCTGATTTCTTTTAAGCTTTCCCTTAAATTTGCTCCATGCATCCATGTTATTTCGCCGGGGCGTTGCCCATCAACAATAATTGCAATATCTGTAAAAATAGTTTGCTTGTGTTTATTCAGTACTACCCAATCAACAAAATAGAACCTTTTGTACATGGGTTTAATTTCGCCGGCTTGTGATGCGCCAATATTGGTAACTGACTTTGCTCTTGCCCTGAACTGTAATTCATTTTTTGGTAAATCGATATAAATTAGCAGTCCCTCCCATTCTGCTAATGCAGCACCTACGCCGTAAATAATATTACAATTGTATGTTTTATCCGGTTGAAAAGCTCTCAGTTTCCCGGTATCAAAAAAATCGTTTAAATGCAATGTTGACCGTGTCCCAAAAAGAGGATCCTTGTCTCCAAGGAAAGGAGCAATTAAGCAATTTATTTCTGCTTCCGGTCTTAAGGCATTTGAAACATCAACCCATTTAACAGTCTTCCCTGCTTGATCAAAGTATTCCTGCAACTGATTTTTAATGATTTCAAAAAATACACCTGCATAACCATCTATAACCAAAAGAGGGTATTCAGCTATTTGTTTATACAGGCTCCCGGCAGCTTTAAAAATTTTTTCACCACCCAGCGAATGTACCGGGTAGATATTATACTTTCCTTTATCTACATTAACTTTCCCGGCCGGCATAATAAATTGGCTTGACTTCCTCCAGGTTTTCTTGTCCGTCTCTATCATTTGCTTAATTCATCTGATGACTTTAATTCATTGGATTGTATTCGCTGTTGTAAATCCTGGTTTTGTGACTGTTTTAAATTGCAGCTCATAAAACCGATTAAAATGAGAATAAAAAGAAATGTTTTCATTTTGATTTCAGTTACTTTATACTTTTGCATAATTTATAATTCCGTGCTCATTGAAGGTGGAGGCTTTTCAGTTCCCCACTTTTTATTAGGTTCCGATCCCATAGTAAAAGTAAGTTTTCCACCTTTCATAATTTCATCACGGAAAATCCAACAATTGTTTATTGCTTCTCCATTAAAATCCAGAGATTGTATGTATTTATTTTCAAACGAGTTATTTATTGTTTCAATTACAAGTTTTTTATCAGCCATATTTGAAAGCTGTATTGTAATCTTGTCGAACTGGGGGCTTCCGAACTGAAACGAAGGATTAGCAGAAGCATGCCCTTGCACATCGAACAGTCCCAGGGCTGCCATTACGTACCAGGCACCTAATTGCCCCTGGTCTTCGTCTTGCCCATAACCGTAGCCGTGCAATGGTTCTGTTCCGTAAAATTCATCGCATATAATTCGTGTCCATTTTTGCGTAAGCCATGGTTTTCCCGAATAATTAAATAACCAGGGCTGGTGCAAACAGGGCTGGTTTCCCTGATTGTATAATTTTTGTAATCCCGAGAAACTGTCAATCTCTTTCCCTCCTCCAAAAATAGTTTTTCGGCTTTCGGTAAAAGCTTTTTCCAGTCGCTCATTGAACAAATCTTTGCCAATAAGCTCTATTAATCCTGCGGGGTCGTGTGGCACATACCATGTATACTGGAAGGCATTTCCTTCCTGAAATCCCCGCCAGGGTTGCAAGGGGTCAAAATCTTCAATAAAAGTCCCATCCTCGTATTTTGGACGAATGAACTTTGTTTCCGTATCGAAAATATTCTTCCAGGCATTTGCCTGTTTCATCAACTGCAGGTAATCTTCCTCTTTGCCCAATTGCTTTGCAAATTGGGCAACAGCATACGAACTAAAACAAAATTCCAGGGTGTGTGATGCCCCAAAATTAAATACCCATCCGTTTGAAATGGTAGTGTCTTTTGATGGAATATATCCCAAATTTATGAGGTAATGCAGGTCGTATTTCCCTGATCCAAACGGGCGCCCTTTGTAAGCGGTTTCATTTTTATAAGCAGCATTGTAAGCTTGTTCAACATTGAAAAGTTCGATATTACAATTGTAAGCTGATGCTAATAACAAACCAAAAAAGTTGGTTTGCACACCATTGGAATGGACTCCGGTTGCCAGGCCGTCGTGCATCCAACCTGTTTCATCAGCAAAATCGAGGTTGGTTTGAAGGTATTCTTTAAAGTAATCGGGGTAAACCATTGCCCAAACTTGACTCAGGTTCCAAAAACCGCCCCACATTCCGTCTGAGTTATAGTGATTGTATAATGGTACATCGTTTTCATCCAGGCTGATTTGTCCGATCCCACTATCGTTTTTAGGATATTGCCCATTCACATCGCTTGCCAGCCCACGTCCCAGAAGTGCATGGTACAAGCCTGTATAAAACTTTTTCAAATCCTGCTCCCTGCCTCCTTCTGCCTGAATACGCCCCAGCATTTTATTCCATTCCTTAACGGCATTTGTACGGACCTGGTCAAATGAAATACCCCTTGTTTCGGCTTGCAGGTTTTTCTTTGCATTTTCGATACTTGTATATGAAAGCCCTACCTGCATTTCAATTACTTCATTTTGTTTTGTGTTGAAAGTTAAATAAAGTCCATTACCAACTCCCTTGGTTTTACTTACACCATCGCTTATCAGGCTGTCAACAAAAATTCCGGCTGATGTTGGGGTTTTACTTAATTTTGCTGAGAAAAACATTTTCACCCGCTTGCCGGGGTCGCAAAATTTTACGTACTCCGGGTAAGTAACCACGTAGCCTTCTACTTCATTTTCATTTACCAAAGCAGTGTAAGCTTCTGTTACATCACTACTTTCACCTTGTTTGTGCCCTACGTCAAAAATTAATCTCGATTCTTTCGACTCGGGGAAAGTATAACGGTGAAATCCTACTCTTTTCGTGGCAGTTATTTCGGCTTTAATGTTGTAGTCTTTTAACAGTACGGAATAATATCCGGGTTCTGCATGCTCATCCCTTTTATCGAAACGGGAACGGTAACCTTCATCAGGGTTTTCGAGTGAGCCCGGCTTTGTTTTCACCTCCCCGACAGTTGGCATTACTACAATACCACCAACCTGGAACTCATGAAAATGTCCAAATCCTTCAATTGATGAATGCCTGTTATCGTAACCGCAAGGCAGCCAACTGCCAAAACTATTGTAAGCATTGGTATGAGGAGCCAATTTTGCCATACCAAAAGGCAAAGCTGCCGGTGTATAGAAAAACCACCTGCCATGCACTGATCCAATTTGTGGATCGACGTATTTTACTGCATTAAATATCTCTTTCTCTTTTTCCGTTTTGCATGAAAATATAAATACTACTACAATAAGTAAAATAAACTGTCTCATCTTATTTTTTTTTGAATACATAGATCGACACAAATAATATATATATTGAACAGAAGACAAACACAAACATTCCTGCTGAAAAGTTAAACATATCAATAATTTTACCTGCCACCGGAGGCACCAGAGCCCCTCCCGAAATAGCCATTATCATAAGTCCGGATATTTCGTTGCTTCGTTCCGGGAATTTTTGAATGGTTAATGAATATACTAAAGGAAAAATATTTGCAGCACTTACTCCAATAAGGAACATAAATAGCAAAGCAATAAATGGTGATGATGCAAAAATTAATCCTAAGATAGTTAGCAGGGTCAATGCAGCTGACCCAAAAAGGAATTTGCGTGATGATACAACAGTTAATAGCAGTGCTCCGGCAAAAGCCCCCAACATTTTCCCGAAGAAATACAGGCTCCGTCCTTGTTTTGCCGGTTCAATATCCATCCCAATTTCCGACAAAAGGAATTGCCCGGAGGTAGAATTAATACCAACATCAATCCCCACAACAAAGAAAATAGCGAGTACCATTAGCGTAACATAACCAATTCGCAACAAACTCAGGCAAGAGCTGATTGTTGCCTTTTCCCCGGTAGATTTTTGCTCTTCAATTTTAGTGAAACCAAGCCAAATAACAGACAATAATGAAACGCCTCCAAATGCCAGCAGGATTAGTTTCCAGTCGCCAAATTTTACTGCAAAAAAAGTTGCCACGTAAGGTGCAAGCATTGAGCCAATAGCCTTTACAAATTGTGAGAAACTTAAAAAACTTGATGTGTGTTTTGTAGGAACTACATCGACCAACAAGGGATTAGCAGATACCTGAATAACAGTATTTCCGATCCCAAGTAAAGCAAAACCAAACAGAACAGATGGATAGGTGTATATAATAAACGGTATAAACAGTCCAAGAGCTGTTAACAGCATCCCGATATTAAGCATATTCTTTTTGCCAATCCTATCTTGCAAGATCCCCACCGGAACAGAAAAGATAAAAAACCAGGCAAACACAGCTAAGGGTATTAACTGGGCCAGGGTGTTGTTCAACTCAAAATCGGCTTTTGCGTTATCTACTCCTATTCCCACAAGGTCGCAAAAACTCATAATAAAAAAGGATAACAACACTGGGGTAATGTAAGCTAAAGGAATCTTTTTAGTTGTCATAGTTATTTAATTAGTCGTCTATAAAATTCCGAATCACACAATTTTGCGCTGCCAATAAGTGCTGCTTTTTCATTCAATTCACTTATAAATATCGGGATAGAAATCCCTCCTTCTATCAGTTTCATATTCAAATTATTCTGAAATAATCCATAACTTTTAGAGATATTCCCACCAATTATTATACATTCTGCATTAAAATCCTTAATCCACTGAAGCATAAAATCTCCCAGGTTTTCCCCAAATTGTTCAAAGACTTCCAATGCCTGCTTGCTGGTTTCGGCTATTTTAGCCAGCTCATAAACACCCTTAATATCTTGCCCCGATTTGCTTCTATACTCTTTTATAAACCAACGGGTTGAAAAATACTCATCGGCAATTGATTCTTTAAAAGGAACATGATAAAGGCAGCCTTCCTTTGGAACACCTTCGCCCTCTGTTACCGGCAAACCCCCGTTAATAAAAGCTGTTCCAAACCCGGTGCCTAATGTTATGGCAATTACTTTGTTATACTTTGAAGATTTCCCGAACCAGCTTTCCCCAATGGCAAAGCAAGTGGCATCATTTAAGAATCTGATTGGAAAATCGGAGGGCAGGCCTAATCTATCCTGAAGTTCCTTTTTTACATCTACCCCATAAAGACTATCGAATTTTTTCACTCCCTTAAAAAGTGCAATGCCCTTAAGATAATCGAATGGTCCGGGCATTGCAAAACCAATTCCCGTAAGGTGGTTTGATGGTAGTTTTTCCATAAGCACTTTTAGTGCTGTTGCCCAACTACTTAGAATATCGTCTTTTGTTGACAGGCTGTCGACCGGGTTCCGTTCAAATATTTCAAATATGGGCTGATTCGTTTCCAGGTCAACTGCCATGCATGTAATATGGCTTCCACCAATATCTACACCAATTGCTAATTTATCCATATTAAGTTCATTAATTTGGGTTTTGTTTAATAAAACTAATTTGCTTCCATTCTTTGTCAGTTGGGTCATTTTGTTGTGGTATTCCGGGAGTACTTCTTCCTTCAATTATATATTTCGTCAGCAATGATTTTAATTCCTCTGCTTTTTCAGTATTTGTTGCTTGCAAATTTGTAGTTTCGCCCGGGTCAGTCATTAAATTATACAATTGTATTTTGGGAAGCGAATCAATAAGCTCTTTATTATTTGGTTTGGGGAAACTCCAGCCACCGGAACCGGGACACATAATAAGCTTCCACTCTCCTTGTCTGATAGCGAAACTACCGTTGATAGAATGATGAACTGTAGCCTCCCTGAATGGTTTGTAAAGAGTTTTTTGCTCAAATAAAGGAAGCATGCTGTAGCTGTCTTCTCCTTCATTGTCTGATAGTGAATACCCGACTATTTCTGCACAGGTTGCAATTAGGTCTGTAGTGCAAATAGTCTCATCACAAATTATTCCTTTGTTAATTTTTTTTGGCCATTTGGCTATAAAGGGAACCCTGTGCCCCCCTTCAAAAATATCAGCCTTATGTCCCCTGTAGATATGGCTAGGATGATGCCCTTTAGCTATTAGTTCATCGATTTTTGCCGCTGGAGAGCAACCATTGTCACAGGTAAAAATAACTAAAGTGTTTTCTTCTATTCCTGCCAATTTTACAGCACTTAATAACTGTCCCATATAATTGTCTATCATCATTACAAAATCTCCATAAGGATTTAAATTACTTTTTCCCTGCCATTCATTGGTTGGCAAAATTGGTGTATGGGGAGATGGCAGGGCTAAATACAGGAAAAAGGGAGACTCTTTCCCGGCTTGTTGATTTATTAATGCTATTGCCCTTTTGAAAAAATTAGGTGTTACTTGTTCATGGATAAAATCTTTTGATGTTGGGCCTTCCCTCCACCAGGAGTATTTTCCTGTATTTACTGTTATGGAGTCAGGCACTTTTGTCACCAATCCATTTTCAACATATACATAAGGTGCCATATCTAATGAAGCTGAATGGCCATAGGCATAATGGAATCCCAAATCATTGGGTGAATTTGTAATTGGTTTTGAAAAATCTATGCTGTTAAAATCTTTTGCATCCCAGCCCTCTCCACCGAAATCCTCTGATTTTTTCAAGGTCCAGTCCCAACCCAAATGCCATTTCCCGATAAATGCTGTATAGTAACCATTTTTTTGCAAGATAGATGCAACAGTACTTCTGCTAGTTGGAATCAGCGCTTTTGATTTTCCGGTTAGAACACCATTCTTAAGTTTACTTCGCCAATTATACCTGCCTGTAAGAATCCCGTATCTGGTGGGTGTACAAACTGATGAAGAAGTATGTGCATCTGTAAACCTTATGCCTTCAGATGCCAGGTAGTCTAAATTTGGAGTTTTAATTTTACTGTCTTTATTGTAAGCAGATACATCTCCATATCCCATATCATCTGCCAATACATAAATAATGTTCGGATTTTCTTGTATCCTATTATTGTCAGAGCATCCCAATGAATTAAACAAACAACAGAAAATGATGGAGGGAAAAAAGAGTTTTTTTATTTTGTACATAAGAAGTAGTATTTCATCAGATAGACAGAAGGGGAACTACAATGTTGATTTTTCTCTACTTTCCCTCCATTCCTTCTCAGAATAAGCCGGAGGGGTCAGTTCTTCCGAATCTTTTTGTTCAAGAGACAGGGCCCCTGTTGAGCAGGAAGTAACACATAGGCCACAACCATAGCAAAAAGAAGTATCAACCACACAAATATCGTCGATCATTTGCAGGGCATTGAACTGGCATCGATCAATACATATTTCACATGCATTACACAGGCCTTTATCCACAACTGCATAAAAGTCAGACCTGGCAATTGAATTAACACTGCCATATTCAGCTATTCCCCGAAGCACACCACATGAACAGGTACAGCAATTGCAAATATAATTTACCTCTTCCTGTGTATTGCTTGTTGAATGTACCAGCCCTGCCCTGTCAGCTTCAGCCAGAATATCCAGTGCTTCTTCTTTAGAGATTGACCTGATATCATCTATACGGTCAAATGCACCTGCCCTTTCAGTAAACACCAGGCAGTTTTCAACCGGATGGTCGCAACCCTTAGCTATCAATTTTTGCTGTACCCTGCATATACAATTCAAGACCCCCCAGGATTTGGCATTATCAAGATATGTAGATGCCTTTTCATATGGCATTACATCTATATTTACCGGTATTGTCTTTTCAACGGGAATTATCCTGTGTACTGAAGGATCAACTATCATTGTCTTATGAAAGCCTTCCTTATAATATACTTCAAAAAGTTCTGCAAACTCCTTATCTATTTTGGCATTCTGGCGTTCGTAAAAACCAACAACAAATGGGATCAGGAAAAATGTAAAACCCTTTCCCTCCTCTCTTTTTAACTCAATAAGCCCCTTTTTAACCATCCCTATTAAAAGAGATTTAACTTCAGGTTCACCGGCATCGTTCTTTCCGGCAATTGTTTTGAGGGATTGATGCTCCAGGCTTAATGTAGAAGCCAGCTTTGCTTCTTCCGGGGTAAAAAGTTTTGCCAGTAATTTCAATTCTACTCCACTTTTGGTTTTTGGAAAACCATTTGGTATCTGATCCAGGCAATCGGCAAGTTTTTGATATATCTCCTTCATACCATATCTGGTTTATTGAATTATT
>SDBS01006167.1_pt1 | contig 11664 bp, 7 predicted proteins | sample 2277091 | NCBI WGS metagenome assembly SDBS01 (sample SAMN10404972, study PRJNA504765) | marine sediment metagenome | isolation source: marine sediment core GS10_PC15, 163 cmbsf | place: Arctic Ocean: Southern Knipovich Ridge | collected 2010 | reverse complement strand
CATCGGACCTATCACAGCAGATACGGCTAATGAATTAGGTCTGTACGTAACTGCGACAGCCGAAGAATCTACCATCCAGGGTATAGTCGAGACTATCCGTAAAGTAGTTAAGAGTAAGCAGTAGCAGGCCACAAGTCAGTAACCGGTGACCAGTTACCAGAAACCAGTACGTCTTTAAGTTGATGATTCACGGTACTGAAGCTCTAAACCAATCTCACATTCTTCTCTCCCTGACTTATGATAAAATTATGACTTTGTGGGGGTGTAGCTCAGCGGGAGTGCAGCAAATTCAAAAACATATATCTGTTGTTGATGTTTTATTGTCGGCAGAGCGCATAGAGCGCTCTTTCTTTTTATGATAAAATAACAGTTCAGGTGGGCCGTTAGCTCAGTTGGGAGTGCAGCAAATTCAAAAACATATATCTGTTTTTAATAGTTTCCTAGTAAGAAGAGCACAGAGCTACCTTTCTTTTTATGATAAAATTACAGTTCAAGTGGGCCGTTAGCTCAGTTTGGGAGAGCGCTGCGTTCGCATCGCAGAGGTCACCAGTTCGAGTCTGGTACGGTCCACCATTTTTCATAAGACAGTCTCTCAAAGGTTCGAGAACATGACACAAGAAGCTAAGAATATCAAGGATTTCTTAGAGCAGGGTTATCGAATTCTGTGGCCAATAAGGATTGTTTCAATTGAAAACAAGGGACGAGTTTTTATACAGATATTTAGTAATGGATGTGTAGAGGAGCTTGATGTTTCTGAAAAAGAGAATTTTAAAGAAAAGCACTCGCAGTATTATGAACAACAAGAAAAAGATCTCGTCCATTTTGCTGTACTAGAAAAGGATGGAGATAAAATACTAACGTACGGTGAAAAAGACTTCGGAAGAGATCTTTCTCAGGCGCTGAGCAAGAGGGCAGACTTTGGAAAAGAAGCCATTCGGCTTATTAAACACTGTCTTGATGAGGTGCATGTTTGTCACGATGATGATGATTCGCAATTTAAAAAGCTGAAAGCGCTGATAAGGGTAGATCACACTGCCATATATAAAGAGGTTATAAAGAAGCGTCTAAAAAAAGATAAAATAATCGAATTAGTACATATTTATTCTGGCACAGAAGTAACGATTAATGAGGACAAGATCGTTTTTAAACTTGCCAATGATCTCTTTAATCAGAAGGATTCACTAAGCAAACAGTGCAAGGAAGAGCTTTTGATTATTGTAGAGAACTTTGGTAAGGGGTCCTCTGAACTATTAGGTTTTGTTTTTCGGGAACCTGAATATATAAAGAAGGTTGAGGCGATGTACGGACAAATAGATAGACAAGAAATCGAGTTCAGGGTCAGAGCATCATCAAACAGCATAACGCAAGGGATTGATGTGGTTAGTGTTGTTGATAGACTACCTAAAATCGGTGAGTTTGTTATACAAAAGGGATATTTTGCAGATGAGATCCTAGTGAAAATTGTTGAAGGATTACCATCAGAGATTGACGATAAGCTAGTAGACCAATACAAAGAAAAAGTTGCATTCAGCTTGGATCTGCTTGCTTTTGAATTAGGTGATGTCGGATTTACTATTGTTGGACGGGCAAAGATTAACAAATACACCGATGGAGTTGCCAAAGCACGTTTTGGTCCTGAAATATATATGCCTAAGCCAAACCCTAATAGTAAGTCAATTCTAGAAAAGAGAATGAACGTAGAGCAGGAAGAGATATGTAAATGTGCCTTGGAGGGACTTAACAAGGCAAAGAATGAGCTCTTCGCTGGGAGTGCGCTAAAAACGCTCTGGGCTACTATTGAAGGAGTGTTTTTTGAAGAACAGACAGAAGGTTTCTTTACTAAGGAAGAAAAAGATGAAGCTGGACAAGCGATAAATAGGGTAAGCGATAAAGAAAGAGGAGATAAAGCTAAAGAAGTTCTTGGTTACTGGCGACAAAAAACTAGAAACGAAGTGATTAAGGAGAACATATATCAATTATTTCCTACTCGAGACAAGAAAGAAATTGACTTAGTTATCAGAAAAGCCTCAAGACTTCGAGGTAAGGATGTTCATGAGCTTATTGAAGAAACATCAGAAGTCAATGAAGTTAATAGAGCGCTCGAGGAGTATATTATTAAGTATGTCAACAAGCACTTAGGGGAGGGAGCTGATTCCTAAGTTTACTGTTCTATTAAGATGAGCGGTTTAAATTTAAGTTGTTGTTTCTGAAAAAAAAGAAATCTGTATTTCTATCAGCTCAGTTAGAACTTCCATTCAATTTTAAGCCTCTGGTTACCCTTCCCTCGTTCAACTAGAATCTGGTTAATGAATAGACCATATATCTGTTTTTGCTCCTGAGGATCTAGTTTGTCCCATATCTTTTGGGCCTTGAAGGCTTTTTTAATACTTAATATGAAGTTCTTTCGTTCAAGCTCCTGTATATGTCTTTTATCCTTCTCTTGTTCTAACTCTTTCTTTAGTTCTCCCTCACGTGCAGTTAGTTCTTTGTTCTTCTTCTCGAACTGTTTAGAGGTTATTATCGGGTCTGGTCTGTCGAAATAGGAGGCAAATAATCTCTTTATAGCATTCTGGACTGATCTTAACTCCTTCTTTAGTTGCATTTCTTTTGTTTTGTTTTTGACAGGTAGCTTCTTTATTTCTTTTTGTGTCAGTTCGTTAAGTCTATCGACGTCTATTCGGGAGAAGAAAGCCGCTTTGACGTAGTCTTCTGCTATGTGAACTCTTAGCCATACACCTTTACATGTTGACTGATAGGCATTTCTGTAGCACCGATATGTTTTTACTACCTGAATTCTTCTTGATTTTTCTTTATACATATCGCAGACAACAAGATTTCTCCCGCAAAGACCGCACTTTAATAGACCTGATAAGGGATAAGTCACATTCTTGTGTCTTGCCGGAAACCGTTTAGCCTTCCTTCGAATTGCCTGCACCTTTTCCCAGGTGTCCAATCCTATTATCCTGTCATGATTGTCAAAGTACTCACCGTTTAGTTTTGCTTTCCCAATGATATGGGGATTATCAAGGACTTTGCCAACGAGACTGCTATTCCATCCGGACCCCCCATTTTTGGTTGGTATCCGTTGTTTGTTCAGTTCGAAAGCAATCTGTCTTAGGGAGAATCCAAGGAGACATCGCTTCACAATCAGTTTTACCGTCTTGGCTTCACTCGGTACTGGGACTAGCTTCTTCTTCTCTTTATCATTGACAAAACCATATGGGGGACAGCCACCTCGATACATACCATTTCTTACTAGATATAGTTGAGCGTCTTTCCAGTGTTCACTTATAAGATCACTCTCAAATTGAGACATATCGACAAGAAGTCCGAGCATGAGGCGTCCTGCAGCTGTGGTTGTGTCGAACTGTTGGGTTACAGCAACAAATCCGACATTATGCTTCTGAAGTGTTTCTAATCCCTCCCAGAAATTTTTTCTGCTTCGACCAAACCGAGTAGTTTTATAGACGACAACCACATCGCACTGGTCAAGCTGCGACATCATGTTTCTATACGCCGGTCTTTCTGTGTTTCGGCCAGAGTAGTCGATGTCTTCGAAGACTTCTGCTACAGTCCAGTTTCTCTCTTTACAGTACAGCTCAACTTTTTCTTTTTGTATCTGCGGACTAAACATGTTATTTCTCTCTTGACTGACTCTTATATAAGTAAAAACTCTTTTCATATTGACACCTCCTGATGATAAGCCTATGCTAGCGTGTGAGTCTATACAAGAACGATGATTGTATCACACGAGAATACTATTTGGTAGTTAAGGCAGCTCAAAAGGTTAATTGAGGAGAAGGATATGAGGAAATTTGGTTTTGAGCAAGACATTCAGCATCTATGGGATGGAGATGCATTTAAAAACAAATACCAGATCGATGGTTCGATCGATCGCGCCAGTTATGATTTTCTTCCCAAGCCGGCATATAAGATATTGTTTCAACTAAACTGTGATGATGATAAAGAATATACACAATTCGCAGACAACTACATCGGTCGCAGATTAACTGTTATTGACAGTTTTGAAAGGACAGTATTTTACTCTCCTATAATTGAAAGTGTCGACTTAATCGAGTTTGATATCAAAGCTGCCGAGGATGAACTTCTTCAAAACGGGCTCGGCGATAAAGTGAAGCTTGTTAAACCATTTGTTGAAGGACAAGAAGCATTCAAGGGTGATGCATTATCAGTTCTTAACAAGAGAAGGTCTGTTGAGGGTTGGATAGAAAAGGAACTTGAAAAACATCATAGAAAAGTGGATGACGGCCCTAACGCTATATCGGAAAAAGATGATATTAGTGAAGTAGACAAATTTTTGTTTGTGTTTTATAAATTTGTTTTTATAGACCGGTTAAGACTGATCGAACCGGATACATTTAGATTAATAGTGTCACTTGAGCAGAAGCTGTTTAAGGCAATAGTCCAAGTTTTATCGGAAGAGTTTGCTGGAGAAAAGAAAGGTCTTGACCCGTCACTAAAAGAAGATAAAGCTCTTAAATCTCTCTTTTTCTTTGAGCCAAGTGATTTTGCCGATCGGTCCAAAGAGTTATCATGGCGCCAATTTCACGGTAGCGAAAAACGACTCCGTCATAACCTCCAGCCTGAAATATTTAATATGCTAGACATAGTTAATTTCTATTTAGCACAAACACGGCTTCAGCTTTACTTTGGCTCTGAGACACTGAGGACAAATTCGGATGATTTAAACCAACCACGAGAACTTCTCCATGATTGGTTTAAGGCGTCCGATCAGATTAGACCTTATGTCGGAGAAACAGGCGGGATTGATTTTATTACATGTTGTTATACAAGCTTCATAGACAGATTAATGAGTGGTCAGCTTCAGAGAAGATGTTTGTGGTGTGATAACTATATCGAGCGGGTAGATAACTTTGGAAATGTAAGCAGAAGATACTACTATCATGAGAGCTGCTATAAAGAAAAGAGATTAGCTGTTCGTAGGGATTATTATGAAAGGAATAAAGAAATCCAGAGGGAAAAGAACAAAAAAAGGATGAGAGAAAAAAGGAAAGATCCTGACTATCGGGCAAAAGAGAAAAAGAGACGTATATAGAGATAAAACAAAGCCAACACCCTAGAGATCGCAGTTAAGAAAACCATTAATAATTCTATATAGAACTGGGCAGTAATGCCCGGCTTTTTTTAACTATTATTGTGTGTGACACCTTTCGTAGTATCGACAGCATCACACTAGACCTATGCTTCTAGACAGAGTTACTTCTTTGAAAGGAGGTATGGGATGGACGATATAACTGAGTTGTATGAAAGAGCCGCTTTAATTCTAAGTTTGGCAGTAAAGAGGATCATTGAGGCAGAGGGTGAAGGCAAAGAAAATACTAGTGATATCCGGACAGGCCAAGATCAATAGAGCAAAAAAAACGGCTGGATACAAAACGATGAAAGGAGAAGAAGAGTAAGAGATGGATATGAAGGATTATAGTGAGAAAACGGAGCTACCAGTGGACTTTCTAGAAGAGCTTGGTGTCAGGGATGATGAACAAGGTATCTGCATACCGTATGATTATGTTGATGGTGCACCGGGTAGTATACGATACTTGAATGGTGATAAGGGCCGGTGGCGAGATGGAGACACACAACTACCATATGGATTATGGCTTTACGGAAATACAAAAGTTGATGAGTTATTCCTAACAGTGGGCGAGTCAAATGCTCAAACCCTCTGGTTTGCTGGTTACCCTGCTCTCGGTATTCCGGAGGCTAGTTCTTTTAAGTCTGAGTGGACAGAGTATATGCAATTGGCGGAGTCCATATATATAGTACCCGACAATGATGATGATGGAAAGGAAGTTGTTGATAAGGTAAAAAGAGGTCTTAGAGATGGTGGATATAGAAGAAAAATCGTGGTTGTTAAGTTGCCGAATGAAGTTAACAGCATTAACCACCTACATATTTTAGAACCTGATTTTGCATCTTTTAGTACGTTTAATAACATCGTTACAGAATTAAAAGAAAATGCTGCTGATCTAGAAGAGACATTTGCTGTTAGTCTTTCAGATTTCTTAAAAGAAGACCATAAGATTGAGTGGATAGTCGATGACTTGATACCAAACGGTACTCTGACAATCCTAGCGGCAAAACCAAAAGTTGGGAAGAGTATCTTAACGCTTAATCTGGCGACAGCGTTATGTCAGGGGCATGATTTTTTAGGTCGGAAAGTTCAAAAAACAAAGATACTCATTGTGCAGCTTGAAGACCCCTATAGTCTTCTCCAAGACAGATTGGTGAAAATGGGTGCAAACAGTTTAGATAAAGCGGATATAGATGGAATCTATCTGTATAGATATAAACCAGTAGATACTCAGTTCTGGGGCAATCTGTCTCTTTTTGTAAAGGATAATGACATAGGTCTTGTTGTTATAGATCCCCTCATCTTTGCCAAGGGTGGTAATGAGCAAGAAGCAACTGACATGGGTGGATTTATGCTACAAGTGCGTGATATCACACGTAAGACCGGAACATCTGTATTTCTAGTACACCATCATCGCAAAGGCAAAGGAAGTCAGGGAGATGAAGTTCGCGGTTCAAGTGCAATTGTGGGTGGTGCGGATGTAATTCTCGGACTTAATCGGGAAGGCGAATCATCAAACTTGGCAAAACTAACGATACTATCACGCTATAATCATGTTCCTGACGAGATACTCGAGCTCAACACAAATACCCTTACATGGTGTACTCGGGGGACGGTTAAAGAACACAAAACTCAGCAGAAAAACATGGAGATACTTGAAGCTCTTGATATAGAAGATGATAAAACTATAAAGGAGCTAGAAGAGATACTTGGTAAGAAAAAAGCTGCTTTTCATAAGGAGCTCCAACAGCTTATTGGTCACGGATTTGTTAAGCGGACGAAGCTGCCATCTTCTGAGAAGGGAGGAAGACCGCAGTATATATATAGGCTGACTCCTGTTGGCTCGAGATACCTTAAGAAAGCGGCTAATGACTAAGATACAGCTGACTGGGATGAAGAAAGAGAAGCTAGTTAGCATAGTTCTGTAAATGGCCTAGGAGCGTACCAGAGTTACAAAACTAAATACTAACATTGTGGCTCTAGCTACCTTCATATGAGCAGCTACTAAATCAAAAGGATATGTTAGAAGATGAAGTGATTATTATATAACCAGATGCCAATTATGGTGTATTCTAAGCCTACTGTGGGGGTGCATGGATTCTTCTGGTGGAAATTGTATAGATAACAATAAGGATCAGTCCTATCAGTCGAGCCAATAAATCACTATATACATCTACTTTTCTTTTATCATGGTTAGTTCTGGCTAGTCTGAAGCTATGTTGGGCACAGCCGGATGCATTAAAGACAAGAAGATTAGAACGTAAAAGGATGAGTATCTGATGGTGTCAGGGATTTCTATGATCGCTCTTAATCGAAGGGAAAGACATTTTCTTTAAAACTATATCTCTTATGTCAGAAATCTCCTTTAGATCGGGCTGCAACTTCTGAGCTGCGTCATAGCTGATTATTGCGTTCTCGTAGTCACCGATCTCAGCCATGTAGCAACCCTTACCAAAAAGTGCAAAAGGACTATCTGGTTTCTGCTTAATCTTCTGGTCAAACCACGCAAGAGCTTTATTGCGTGATTCATTAGCTTCGATTATCAGACCTATTCCTACCCAGGCATCAGCTACTAAACCGTTTAGTCTGATAGCCCGATTGAAACACTTTTTAGCCTCGTTAACGGAACCCAGTATACTAAAGCATGTTCCTTTGCCAGCCCAGGCTTTCGCATTCTGCGGATTATTTTCGATAGATAAATCAAAATATATCATTGCATCTTCCATCTTCGCTTCTTCTAGCAACTCATCGGCGGTTTTATAAAAACTTTCTGAATTCGCTCGCCTTTTTTCGCTCCCCGTAGATCTTCCTAGCGGCTCGGTCGGCTTTACAGAAAAAACATTCCCTTTTGGCGCAGAAATCAAAAAGGAGGGCGGTTTTCGAAATGGCCAGGGTGCAATGCTGTGTAGCAGAAACCAACGACCGATTGAGCGATGACGAAGAATATATGTTCCTTTCCAGAACGATTCCCTTATGGGTACCTCGATTATACTGTTGTCCAAAATAAGCTTGATGCTATTCCATTGCTTGTTGAACCAAAGATTGACTATGATTTTGTTCAATTTAATCCCATAACCTGCACCCGACAGATTATTGGGTTTTGAGCTTCTCCATCCCACTCCTGACAAGTATGTCAGTGAACCTAATATTTCTTTTATATCTCGTCTTGTCCAGTGATCGCACTCGATAAAGATCTCGATGTTCTTAGATGAAGGGATATATCTCGCTGTACCCTCTGGTACGATCTTGGAGTGTCGACAACCATTATCCCAAAATGTACAATTCTTACAGCATTGACGCAGTGGTTTTATAGCATCACGCATATATCCTTTAGTTCTATCAACCAGAGAATCTCTCCTTCCCTAATCAACATTTGTACCAAGATGTAATTATCAATACTGTTATAGATCCACCATCATTGAATATCACGATCATTATGAGGGATCACTACACGATATATAATTGAATGTATAATAAAACTGTATTTTAATATACACTTCACCCATAAATACGAGAGTCTGGGAAGGATCTATGTATTAAAGTGGCTGAATCTATGCAATGGATCTCGAACTCTTTAGTTATTAGTTTTGTAACTTCAGTAGAATCCTTATCTATTTACAAAACCAAACGGTTGGAGTGGTACGCCACCTAGTAAGAAATCTTTCCAACAGTCTGAATAACTCCTAGCAAGGTATATCAGAATGTGAAGCAATTACTATATAAGTGTGGTGGTAATTCCAAGACATGCGGAAGAAACAGCCAGAGTTTGTTCTGGTTAGTTCTGGTATAAGGCACATAGATCACAATAGGGTCATATGTTCTCTTTTGTCATGGTTAGTTCTGGTTAGTCTGGAGCTATGATAAGGTTTAACTAGTTGTATGGTTTGGCCGACGATGAAATCAGACTGATAGAGGAGTCAGTGGTCAACTGATACATTATGTATCAGAGAAGACGCTGAAGTCGAACATCGTCTTGGAATCAGACTTTGAATGGAGGTCATGAATGTTGTGCGACCGCCTATATAAGGGAGCATTTAGATTAAAGGACTGGAAACTGGCGTGCCCGCGGTTCCAGGTTTTTTTTGAGGACAACAAGAAGAAGATCGAGGGTAAAACGAATGGCGCAAAGACGGATGAGGATTTGCGCGATCTTGAGTTCGAGTTAGAGGTTGCGTTTCTACTTCTTCAGGACAGCCGGTTTGAGGTGGTGAGGTATGAGGGGGGCGACCGCACCAAGCATCACCCCGACTATGCAGTGCTCTTTCAGAAGAACATACACTTCAATGTAGAGGTCAAGAGAGTCCGCGGCGTGAAGGTCCGTCAAACCAAGCAACATCCAACTCCGATTCCTTACACGCAGAATGAGTTCAAGAAGTTCGGTGATAACATGTGTCAGGGATGCCGCCAATCGGTGCCGCATATGATTAATGTCCTGGTCATAACTTCTGACGGTGACAATATCGAGGACATTGATTTGAAGTGGGCAGTTCAGGGAATAACACAGATGATTAACAAGAGGGACGATGCATTCTTTCGGGGCAAAGGGTTTAACGGAGCAGAGGACTTTCTTAAGTACTGGTGGCGCTTAAGTGGAGTCGTCTATCTGAGTTCGTGGGTGAAGTTCGGTGATACTCCACGCCGGAATGAGCTGTGGTGCAATCCTGACGCTGTTATGCCGATCCCTGAATCTATACAAGAGTATCTTCAAAGCGTACGGAAAACGCGAGGAGTCATGCCGTGAATCAGGGGAAACGCAAGTCATACGATTACTAGGCGACAAAGCAATGTCCTGCGACACGCGGATTATGAGTGTGTGTAATACCATGCTCTTGCTTAATGCAATATATGTTTTAGAATTAGTCGCAAGACCACTGAATGTTGTTCCTCATCTGCGGGTACGTCATACTTAGGTTCATTCTTTGATTTTGGTTTTAGTAAGATCCTTTAGAAACTTGTGTAATATACATTTCTTGTTGTATAATCGAGCTACTTATTTCTGTCCAAAATTAGGTAAAGAACTTATTTATCGACTTTAATGTAATTATAGTGGGATAACTGTGTTATTTTCTAGTTAGGCTTTTCTTAGCTTTTCAGTTTGTGGAGATTAGCAATCTATTAATCATAGAATAAAGACAAATTAGTGAAATCAACATAAGCACTGGTATTAGTTTCTCAATTATGGAAGGAGAGCTGGGTTCAATGCAAAAAATTGAAGTCTCGTTCAAGGAGGGGTTAGGAGTATTCAGTCTTATAATTCTTGCTACGTTAATAGTAACGAGCATGATGACAATGCCGGCACAGGGTGCGATGGAGCTTATCCAGCCTGTAGATGGATTTCAAGGATACTACTATTCGAAAGATCCGTCAGTTCAATACGGGACACCTGGCCATAATTGGAATGACTGGATTGTCGATCCAAATGGGACAGACTATTGGTACAGCCCGGTTATTAACGCTGATACACCTGAAATCAATTTCGACTGGGGAACTCAAGGATGGATTCCATTGTATCCGATGGGTGCTTGGTGGACTGGGGTCATAGATATTCCTGAAGATGGTTCCTACGTATTGGGTTCCTGGAATGATGATGGTGTCTGGGTCTGGATTGATAAACAGACCAACCCTCAAGTTGTATACGAGAATAGGTTGGGTTGGGCTACAAGTACGCCAATCTTTCTGACAGCTGGATTGCATGATATAGAGGTTAAATATTTTGAAGATTTTGAATGGACCGAACCAATAGGGGCATCTTGCATTGCTTTGTTCATGGAAAAGATGAGTAGCATTAAAGGGATTAAGTTTAATGACTACAACTTCAATGGTAGCTTTGAGCCGGAATTAGGGGAAGAACTTCTACCGGATTGGGAAATTCATCTAAGCGATGGTAGAAGCACGATAACAGACCAGAATGGATTCTATGAGTTTCATCCTGTTGATCCTGGTATCTATACTATCCAAGAAATCCTAAAAGAGGGTTGGATCAATACTACTCTAATGCTTCGGGAGGTTTATATAACAGAATACGAAGATTTTATTGTTGATTTTGGTAATACTCCAGAGAAGTACCGAATCAGCTTGATTCCTGATGCCTCAACGAACAGAGCAGGTGATGACCATGTCTTCACCGTTCTACTTGAGAAGGATGTCGGGAATGAATGGGAAGCAGCGAGCGGAGAACAAGTCGATTTTTCTCTTGAGCCTGGAAGCGTCGGGACAATAGTCTCACCGGCATCACCCGCAACGACTGATTCAAACGGTGAGATCGAGGTTACTGCTAATAGCGCATTTCCCGGCTCAGCAACACTTAGATCCAGCTTCTTTAAGGCAATTGATGGTTCTTCAAACATTGATATATCTGACACAGCCGACAAAGACTGGATCGATTACCGGATTGATGTTACACCACCGGATTCGACCAACAGAGTCGACGACGACCACGTCTTTACTATCCTTTTAGAGAAGGATACGGGAAGCGGTTGGGTTGCAGCTAACAACGAGCAAGTAAGTTTTGCGCTAGAAGCAGGCAGCGTCGGCTCAATAGTATCACCGAG
>SDBS01006166.1_pt1 | contig 11664 bp, 7 predicted proteins | sample 2277091 | NCBI WGS metagenome assembly SDBS01 (sample SAMN10404972, study PRJNA504765) | marine sediment metagenome | isolation source: marine sediment core GS10_PC15, 163 cmbsf | place: Arctic Ocean: Southern Knipovich Ridge | collected 2010 | reverse complement strand
CAGAGGCGGCTCCCATGCCACCGTACGCCCAATATTCTGGAGCTCAGAGTTGAATAGTATCCCTACAAGTACAACCAGCTTAGATGGGCGAATCGAATCCTAATGGAGTTAAATGCAACCAGGATACTCCTATGCTACAATAAAATTGCCCTGGAAAGTTGCATCGAGATGAATGATACTCGCCCATCGCCCATTGCAGGGACGTGGTATCCGGGAGATCCGGATCTGCTAACGCAGTCCTTAGACCAGCAGCTGGCTGCTGTGTCTCTGCCTTCCCTCGAAGGAGAGGTCATTGGAATTGTTGTGCCCCATGCCGGCCACCGCTATTCCGGCAGTGTCGCTGCACATGGCTTCCGTTGCCTTTCATCTCTAAAACCAGACATTGTCGCTATCCTCTCCCCATTACACTCCCCCTATCACGGAGAAGTTTTGACCACTGGCCATTCAGCTTACACAACGCCCTTAGGGGATCTTGTGGTTGACCAAGACCTGGTTGAAGAATTCGAAGTGGAACTCAGGGGCGAGTTACAACTTCATCGTATAAGACACGATCAAGAGCATTCACTCGAGATCGAGATTCCATTCTTACAGAGAGTGTTGTCTCAGCCTTTCAAGCTGCTGCCCATCATGATTCACAAACAAACACACCGAGTGTCACAACTCGTGGGTAACGCATTAGGTCGAGTTCTACTCGGGAAAAAATGTGTGCTTGTAGCAAGCTCAGATCTCTCCCACTTCTATCCTTCCACACTTGCCGAAAAATTTGATCAAACAATGCTGGATCGGATCGAATCGTACGACCCTGATGGAATCATCTCCACCGAAGAAGAAGGCGCCGGTTTTGCCTGTGGGCGAGGGGCCATTGCAGCAACATTGTGGGCTGCCCGTATTTTAGGTGCTGATAAGGTCAAAGTCCTTGCTTATGCACATTCTGGCGATGTCACTGGTGATACCCAATCCGTGGTAGGATATGGCGCAGCCGTGTTGCTACGCTCGACCTCACGATGAACTCCCCGCTATCGATGAATTTGGTAGATCTTAGTAACACTAGTTAATACAGAACTTGGATGGTTATGGAACCTTTTGTTTTGTCAGATTTATTACGACTATTTGCCGTATTTTTACTGGTGCTAGCAAATGGATTTTTCGTGGCTGCAGAATTCGCGCTGGTGAGCGTTCGAAAGACCCGTATCGCCGAATTAATTTCGCAGGGTAACTCTAGGGCTCAATGGGTACGAAAAGCTATCGAAGACCCCGACAGATTCATCGCTGCGACTCAATTGGGGATTACACTTGCGAGCCTGGGTCTCGGCTGGATTGGAGAACCTGCCCTCGGAAAGCTCCTTAGACCCATCATCAATCTTTTCCCCGCGGCGATAGAAGATGGGCTCTCCCACAGCTTGTCAGCCGGTTTGGCGTTTGCCCTCATCACTTTCCTTCACGTAGTCGTTGGCGAGCTGATGCCCAAATCAATTGCCTTGCAGAACCCCGAACGGACTTCGCTGGCCATCGCCCAACCAACCGTTCTTACAGAGCGGGTCTTCAAACCGGCGATTTGGCTTCTCAACGGTACCGGAAACTTCCTGCTAAAACTCTTAGGATTTGAATCTGCCAGCCCGCATGAGTTGGTGCACTCTCCTGAAGAAATTAAAATGCTTGCGACGGCAAGCGCAGAAAGTGGAATTGTTAAAGATTCCGAAGAGGAGATGGTTCATGCGGTCTTCGAATTTGGGGATATGTTCGTTCGTCAGGTGATGGTTCCTCGCACCGAAATGATTGCCATGCAGGCCCACGCCAGCTTAGAGCAAGTTATCGAAATAGCCATACAGCACCCTTTCACAAAATTTCCTGTCTACGAGCAAAGCTTAGATCAAGTGATCGGAGTTGTGCACTTGAAGGACCTGGTCAGGGCTCTCCATAGCGAAGAGATCTCCACAAAGAATGCCAAGGATTTGATGCGGGAGGTGATTTTCATTCCTGAGACCGCAAGGCTAAGTGACCTATTGGCTCGATTTCGTGCAAGAAAAAAACATATCGCAATTGTTTTGGATGAGTATGGAGGAACCGCCGGTGTCGTCACGCTGGAAGACCTTTTAGAAGAAATCGTCGGTGAGATCAGTGATCCATTTGATGACGAACCTGAAATCAAGCCGCTCCCCGATGGCACCTTCTCCGTCGATGGCCTAAGCCTTATCGATGAAGTTAACGAACATTTCCAGCTTACACTTTCAGACCCAAATTACGATACGATTGCTGGATATATTCTCGGGCGCTTGGGAAGAATGGCTCAGATCAGCGATGTCCTCACCGTTGATGGAGCCACGTTACGCGTAACTGCTATGGATGGGCTCAGAATAGATCGCATCTCTATCTCTCCAGCTGTAATGGAAGTAGATCTGCCATCCAATGAGCAGTTGGATGAATAAGCTCGATGTTTGTCGAGGTTGCGGTAAACCTTCCCCCAGTTCGAGGAACCTTTCACTATCATTTGTCTCCTGAATTAGTAGATCGTGTAGAACCTGGACATCTCGTCATCGCTTCCTTTGGGAATCGGCGCGTGCAAGGGATAGTGATCTCACTGTCGGAGACATCTCCGGTTGCCGAGACAAAACCCATAGAGATGTTGGTAGACCCTCAACCCGTTCTCACCTCCACTCAGCTTCATCTCGCACATTGGATGGCAGCTGAAACTCTAACACCTCTCGGCGAATGCCTGCACTTGATGCTCCCCGCAGGATTGAGCCAGCAAGCGGATTCTGAATATGTTCTTATCCAACCGGATGCTGAAACAAACTCGAAGACAGAAGAGAAACTAATTAACCTCATTAAACGACGCGGGCCCTTGAGAGGTCGCCAGATTAATCGTGCAATGCCGCGAATAAGGTGGCGACGCTCAGCCGACAAGCTCGTCCGCAGGAAAATTCTCAACCGAACATCAATACTTGATCCCCCGCGCGTTCGCCCCCGGCACGTTCGTACAGCTCGTCTTAGCCTACCACCACAAGTCGCATTAGAAATGGTCGAGTCCATTGGCAAACCAGGCTCAAAGGCTACGACCCGTCGCCAATCTATTATTCAAACATTGGTCACCGAGGGTGTGCCCGTCGAAGTAACTTGGATATACGCTGAAGCCAATGCAACATTGGCAGATTTACGCAAATTGGAGGCCGCCGGTCTAGTTACTTTAAGCGAAGCAGAGGTTTGGCGCGACCCAATCGCTCAACTCGATTTTACGCCTTCCAAACCACCCCCTCTCACATCTGATCAGAGAATCGTTTGGGCTCAGGTCCAGGAGGCATTAGAAAGCAACCGACATCACTCTTTCCTTTTACATGGGGTTACTGGCTCTGGAAAAACAGAAATCTATCTGAGCGCTGTTAGAGAATGCTTAGCCCAAGGGCATGGATCCATCATTCTGGTTCCCGAAATCGCACTTACTCCTCAAACAGTACGACGTTTTGTCGCGCGCTTCCCCGGACAGGTGGGATTAATCCACTCGCAGCTATCGCCAGGCGAACGGTACGATACATGGCGCCGTTGCCGCAGCGGTGATTTGAAGGTTGTTGTAGGACCCCGCAGTGCGTTGTTCACCCCAATGCCGGATATTGGACTCATCGTATTAGACGAAGCTCACGACGAATCATATAAGGAGCAAGGTCAGGCTCCACGCTACCATGCGCGTGAAACAGCCCTTGCATATAGCAAAATGTTGGGCGCAGTATGCCTGCTTGGATCTGCCACACCCGACATTGTGACAATGTTCAACACCCATCATGGTGACCTGGAAAAACTCACTCTTCCCAAACGAATCTTGGGCCACCAGAAACGGATTCGAGACCAAGCCACCAGATTGGGCATCAAACCCTTGTATGAGAAGAGAAGTGGAGATGTTGCCTCGATCGATTTGCCCCCTGTTCGAATTGTGGACATGCGAATGGAGCTCAAAGCTGGAAATCGTTCAATTTTTAGCAGGCCGTTGCAACAATCCATTATCGAAACGGTTGAAGCCGGCCATCAAGCGATCCTTTTCTTAAATCGCAGAGGTACTTCCACCTTTGTTTTTTGTCGAAATTGTGGCAAGGCGTTTCGTTGCCCGCGCTGTGATACATCGATGACCTATCACAAAAATAGTGCTCTGCTGCTGTGCCATCATTGCGGATATAAGCGTAAACCTCCGGTCCTATGCCCCAATTGTCAAAGCACTAAGATCAAGCACTTCGGTGCGGGAACACAGCACGTAGAAGCAGAATTATCAAGATTATTACCCCAGGTGCGGACACTTAGATGGGATCGGGACACGACAAGGAGCAAAGGCGCACACGATATCATCCTGGCACACTTCGCCTCCCATCGAGCCGATGTCTTGGTTGGAACTCAAATGATCGCAAAAGGCTTAGATCTACCATTGGTCACTCTTGTTGGCGTTGTTTCCGCAGACACTGGCTTAAACCTCCCCGATTATCGTTCTGCGGAAAGAACTTTTCAGGTGCTAACTCAAGTAGCTGGGCGTGCTGGTAGAGGGTTGTTGGGGGGAAAGGTCATCCTTCAAACGTATCAACCAGATCATTATGCCATCGATGCTGCTTCCGATCATGACTATGAACTCTTCTACCAAAGTGAGATACGGCATCGCGAGACTTTGGGTTATCCACCATATGTGCGATTGGCGCGACTACTCTATCGGCACCACTCCCAATCGGCTGTTGAAAAAGAGACGCAAAGAATTGCCGACCAAATAAAGCAACGAGCCAAAAATGAAGGCTTGATTTCCAATCTGATCGGGCCGGTTCCATGTTTCTTTCATAAGCGTAGGGGCGAACACCGCTGGCACATCGTAATTCGCGCCTCCGACCCGGTGAGACTCATCCCGGAGTCACTGCCAGAAGGTTGGATCGTCGATATTGATCCGGTGTCCTTGTTGTAGGGGCACAATTCACCCAAACACTTGCCTTAAATGAAAGGCCTCTAAAAAGCATCGTAAGTACATAGCATGCTATGTCCTTACGCAACAATTGGAACTTTCTTCTAGAAATGGTAGGACCTCCACCGACGAAGGCTGGTTATCTCAACGTTGCAAAGGTTATGATGCATAACCATCGTCTCCAATCAAATGCCCTCGCAGGCTTCACCAAAACAAAAAAGGGCGACCAGCGACGTGCGTCAGCACGCCTCGCCCTCCCTGATTGAAACGATCCTATATTTGCGCGTGACCGAAGAGTGCCTCACGGATTGAAAAGACCTGCCGCCGGAGCCCGTCATCCGTTTCCAGACGGTCGGAGATCTTATTACAACCGTACATCACTGTGGTGTGATCTCGCCCCCCCAAGGCTTCCCCAATTTGAGGTAAGGAGGCACTGGTTTCCTCGCGAATCAGGTACATTGCCACTTGCCTTGGTAAAGACACATCTCGAGATCTCTGTTTAGACAATAAACGTTCTTCATCCACCCCATAGATTTTCGCTACAACACGAATAATATGCTCTGGTGTTAATGAGCCAGTCCTTGGTAACAGATCCGCGAGTGCCGATTCCACCAAATCCTTTGTCAAGGGCAACCCACTCAGATCCGAAAATGCGTACACTCGATTCAACGCCCCCTCGAGTTCGCGAATATTACTCTGAACACGCTTAGCAATAATCTCCAAGAAGTTTGAAGGCACCCTGCGGCCTGCCCGCTCAGCTTTTGAACTCAAGATAGCAAGTCGGGTTTCATAATCTGGCGCTTGGATATCTGCGGTCAAGCCCCATTCGAAGCGCGAACGCAGTCGCTCCTCGAGAGTGATCAATGCTTTAGGCGGGCGATCGGATGATATGATCAATTGTTTATCTTGCCCGTGTAGCGTATTAAAGGTGTGAAAGAACTCCTCTTGCGTAGATTCCTTCCCAGCGATGAACTGAATATCATCAATGAGCAGCACGTCAATCCGGCGATATCTATCCCGGAATGCATCGGTAGTGCGAGTGCGAATTGCATTGATGAGATCGTTGGTGAATTCCTCTGAGGATACATATAGGATTTGCAGACCAGCGCCCCCACAGGCATTGCCAATCGCATGCAATAAGTGGGTTTTTCCAAGACCGACTCCACCATATAAAAAGAGTGGGTTGTAGGCTCTGGCAGGGTTTTCAGCTACAGCCTGAGCTGCGGCTGCTGCCAATCGGTTGCTGGGGCCGACCACAAAACTCTCGAAAGTGTATTTCGGACTAACGTTGGTATTCGAGATTACCTTCTTCTGGGGAACTACTTCAGGCAAACTCATGACAGGGGCATGTTCTATATCCACTGAATCATCATGCCAAACGACGAAACGAACATCGGCACTCCGACCGGAAATTCCTGTCAAAACTCTAGTAACTGTGGATCGCAAGCGATCCTCCAACCAATCCTTAGCATAGGCGTTCTGAACTCCCACTATAAAGGTTCCGTCCTCGTAAGTAAGAAGCTCTGCATCACGAACCCAGGTATCAAATGCAGCACGTGGCATTTCCAACTGCAATTGTCCAAGCGCGGCTTCCCAGAAACGTTCTGCGGTCATTCTCTCCTCCATCGGGCGCTGGCGGAACCCATTATGCCCTGCCACTCAGATCATGACTTGATCTATATCCAACCTTATTCCTTTGAAAGTGTTCGTAGGTTTTTGCCACTTGGGAGTGGCATGTTCCGGTCTTGAAGGTAATCGGGACTTGCCTCTTTACCCCACGTTAGGCAATCGACCAGCGTTGATGAATTCTAGCAAAATCGAATAACCAATTCAATACTTCTACTATACGGAACTCTAAAAAGTTACAAAACTTTAATATCGTTCAATGTTAAAGCCTCGCCGGAATCGCTTGATCGCGCAGATTGAAAGCCGCTCGTCACAATTCACCCATCTACCCGTATATGTGGGCACATATCAAACTTTCTCCCAGATATTGGACAATGTGCTACCAAAAAAGTCTTTAAGGTTTCTTGAAACCTAACCTTAAAACGTAAAATGCACGGGAATTTCTTGACGATGCAAAACGAAGTTCCATTTTGGAGCTTCGTCGATTCTAAAAACATCAAATCTCCCCCGAATCAGCCAACCAAGCTGAAACTATTAACCTTAAGTGACATTTTTTAACAAGGCAATGCATAAATGCCTAAATAGGGCGGGTTTCAATGAGATGTGCAGCCTGCAATTCACACATCGTAGAAAGAGCTGACTTATTCTTTCGAAATTGATTTTTGCAAAGCTTCACGCAACGTAGCTGCTTGAATTATTTCGATATTTGAAGGCCAATCCTCGCTTACGTTTGAAGATTTGGGGACAATTACGCCCTTAAACCCGAGCTTTGAAGCTTCATTAATACGAGCTGAGAGCTGCGCAACGCTGCGTAATTCACCAGACAAGCCAACTTCTCCAATGAGGGCAAGATTCTTATCAATCGGTCGATCTTTCATCGATGATGCAATTGAAGCCGCAACTGCCAAATCAGCAGCCGGCTCGGCAATTCGAAGGCCACCAACTACGTTTACAAATACGTCTTGATCCGAGAGTCGTAGGCCCACCCGGCGCGTCAATACTGCCACGGTTAATAAAAGGCGATTAAAGTCGACACCATTAGCGGTTCGACGCGGATTGCCAAAAGTTGTCGTGCTGGTGAGGCCCTGAATTTCAACCAGCAAGGGGCGTGTCCCCTCCATCGTCACCGCGATTGTCGAGCCTGGGGAATTCAACACCCGTTCTGCCAGGAAAGCCTCTGAGGGATTCGATACCTCTTCCATCCCAGTAGGGCGCATTTCGAAAACACCGACCTCGGAGGTCGGGCCAAATCGATTTTTTACTGACCGCAACAATCGATATGCATGAAATGCATCCCCTTCAAGGTAAAGGACCGTGTCTACGATATGTTCGAGTACTTTTGGACCGGCGATCGCGCCATCCTTGGTCACATGCCCGACCAGAAATATCGCTACCCCGGTTGATTTTGCCACGCTCTGTAGTTGGTGGGCACACTCTCGCACTTGGGATATCGAGCCCGCAGCCGAGTCGAGATCAGGAGACTGAATGGTTTGAATCGAATCGACCACTACCAAATCAGGGTTTATGCTTTGAATCTGATCTACAACACTCTCAAGATGTGTCTCGGTTAAGAGAAATAGCTCATGAGGAAGTGCGGAGGATTTCAGTACTCGGGCAGAACGAGCCTTTATCTGACGTTCAGATTCTTCTCCAGAGATATAAAGAACACGTCTTTTTTTCGACATTGCCAAAGCTGCTTGAAGAAGTAGCGTAGACTTTCCGATGCCAGGATCCCCCCCGATGAGAACCACGGATCCAGGAACCACTCCTCCGCCCAGGACTCGTGAGAACTCGCCGATTGGGAGAGGTATTCGCTCTTCAGGATCTCCTTCAATCTCAGTGAGTCTTTGTGCTTTTGAAGCCCGATTCCGTCCCACAACCCCACGCTCACGCCGTGGGCTCACAACCTCGCCCACCATGCTGTTCCAACTACCACACTGCGGGCATTTCCCCATCTGTTTTGCAGCCCTGCGTCCACACTGCTGACATATATATTCAACCTTGCTCTTTGCCACAATCCCTCCACGCACGAAAAACCCCCCGGGGGTTTGGATATCTGTAGATGCTCAGAACTAAATCTTATATCCAACCCCCCGGGGGTTCAAATTGTACTAACAGGCCTCAACCCGCTGCAATGACTTCGGTTTTTTCACCTTCCTCTTCGGTTTCATCGATTCTGAGTATTACTTCACCATCCTCAGCATCAATTAAGATCGTGTCGCCATCTTTGAAATGACCGGCAAGCAGGCCATCCGAGAGCTGATCTTCAACCTTACTTTGAATCTCTCGTCGCAATGGCCGAGCTCCCATTTCGGGGTTGTAGCCCAAATCTGCGAGTAAAGCTCGTCCATGCTCTGTTAGTCGGAGATGAATTTGGTTATCCATCAATCGCTCAGCGACTTTCGCCAATTCAAGATCAACGATTTCCGCGATTTGATCCCTTGATAATGCATGGAAAACAATCACAGTATCTACTCGATTAATAAATTCCGGTCTGAATGCACGATTAAGTGCGTCCGTGAGTTTTTTACGCATATCCTCGTATGCCATTCGTTCTTCCGTATCTTTATCATGCTTTAGTTCAAAACCTATTTGCGTCTGCTTTCGAATAAGATCTGCCCCAACGTTGGAAGTCATTACGATGATGGCATTGCGGAAATCAACTTTTCTTCCCTTCGCATCAGAAAGGTGACCTTCCTCCATAATCTGCAACAGCATATTGTGCGCGTCCGGATGGGCCTTTTCAATTTCGTCAAAGACAACGATGGAGTAAGGTCGGCGGCGGATGGCCTCAGTCAGTTGGCCTGCATCCTCATAGCCCACGTACCCCGGAGGTGCGCCCACTAACCTGCTGACCATATGACGCTCCATCAATTCCGACATGTCAATTTGTATCAACGCATCTTCTGAACCGAAAATGAATTCCGCTAGCGCTTTGGTCAACTCCGTCTTGCCAACTCCTGTTGGGCCAAGGAAAATGAAAGAACCGATGGGGCGCTTGGGGTCTTTTAGCCCGGCTCTTGACCGCCGAACGGACTTAGAAATTGCGTTGATGGCTTCATCCTGCCCGATAAGTCGCTTGTGTAGTTCCTCCTCCATTTGAAGGAGCCGTTCGGATTCCTCCTGTGCGATCTGCATCACAGGAATTCCAGTCCACATAGCGACTACTTCTGCGATATCTTCAGCCGTTACTTTGGGGCCAGATTCAGACTTGTCCCAACTGGTTCGCTGCTCAGCCAATTTTTGTTTTAGTTCAGTTTCACGCTCAACCAGCTCCTGGGCATCATCCAAGCGATCGTCGTCAACTGCCTCAGCATGAGCCCGCCTTGTCGCGCGAAGTTCATCGATAGTTTCCTTCAACCTAATTGCCTCAGGACTCTTGTACATACGCACACGCGAGGCCGACTCATCGATCAGATCTATGGCCTTATCCGGCAGAAATCGATCGGTCACATAACGAGCGGATAAGTGAACCGCTGCTTCGAGCGCCTCTTCTGTTATACGAAGCTTGTGATGAGCTTCGTAAGGTCCCTTCACACCCTTGAGAATATCGATCGATTCTTCCACGCTTGGTTCTTCGACCATGATTGGCTGGAAACGCCTTTCTAGCGCCGCATCGCTCTCAATGTGCTTGCGATACTCATCCAGGGTCGTCGCGCCGATAACCTGAAGTTCACCTCTTGAGAGAGCAGGTTTGAGAATATTGGCTGCATCTACAGATGAACCTGCAGAACCAGCTCCAACGAGCATATGCAATTCATCAATGAAGAGAATGGCTTTGGATGACTTGAGCTCATCAATGACTCTTTTCAACCGCTCCTCAAACTGGCCACGGTACATAGTACCGGCAACCAGTGAACCGACATCCAGCTGCAGGACACGTTTCTCTAATAAGGGTTCGGGGGTTTCCGCAGCAATAATTCTCTGTGCGAGCCCTTCAACTATGGCCGTTTTTCCAACACCCGGCTCTCCAATAAGGGCAGGGTTGTTCTTTGAGCGGCGAGCAAGGATTTGGATCACACGCTCGATCTCCATCTGACGACCAATCACAGGATCCAACTTGCCCTCTTCAGCGAGTGCGGTGAGATCCGTGGCTAATTGATCGACGAGCGGTGTCTTAGTAGCCTGCTCCTTGGCTCTGGTCTTCGCACGTTCGCCCGATCTACGAATTGGGGTTTCCTGTAAAATCCTACGCGTCTGTCGTCGGATTTGCTCAGGGGTCACGCCCAAGCGTCTTAAGACATCTAGACCAACCCCCTCCCCTTGCCTCACTAGTCCGAGTAATAAATGCTCCGTACCAATATAGTGATGTCCCATACGCCGAGCTTCTTCAACCGCCAACTGTAAGACTTGTTCAGTGCCTGGTGCAAGCTCAATCCTCCCCCCGGAATGCCTTCCAATTCCCGTAAGTCGTTCTACCATCTCCTTGACACGAGGGGGCTCAAGCCCGAGTTCGCGCAATACACGACCTGCTACACCGCCTTCTTCGCGTATCAAACCCAACAACAGATGCTCGGTGCCAATATAGTTGTGGTGCATTCTCTCCGCTTCTTCATGTGCCAAGCTCAGCACCCTTCGAGCTCTTTGGGTAAAGCGTTCCATTTTATCGGCCACGCATAATCCTCCGTATTTCCGATCACATTCCCCTAGCTTGGTCTTATTCTACCAGACATTGATTATTGGCTTCTTAAGCCTAAATTCTAAGAAATCCGAGGCCATAATTCATGCCAAAACATAAAACAGGCCGGGTCTTTTTACCACCGGCCTGTCGGACACCTCTTACTTTGTCCCTTCGCTCTCGATGTTTTACTCTTCATCAGGAGCGTCAGGCTCGTCCTCCAGAGACGGTTCCTCAGCCACCCCGGAGTGTGGCTCATCAGTGATTTCCCCCTGCTCAAGGACTGGCTCTTCACCAGCGAGGTCTTCCTGTGCCCCAGTTTCGACCTCAGCAATTTCCTCTCGAGCCATCTCAGACTCTGGAGCGGCACTCCCATCATCCGCTGGTTCTTCCTGTACTTCACTCGCCTCCGGCAACTCCTGGAGCTCAGCTCCATCTGCTACTTCAGCATCGTCATCCTCAGTTGCTTCAACCTTTTCAACCAATTCATCTTCAACCG